>Ga0207102_1043_pt1 | contig 22551 bp, 11 predicted proteins | sample Alteio_BWMinHeat_80_FD_153573 | JGI IMG/M metagenome (GOLD analysis project Ga0207102, IMG submission 153573) | Enriched cells from forest soil in Barre Woods Harvard Forest LTER site, Petersham, Massachusetts, United States -... | ecosystem: Environmental > Terrestrial > Soil > Temperate forest >... | reverse complement strand
TATTTTTTACGATCTTAATTTTTTTTTAGGTACTAAAAGCAACTTTCCAAATGAATGGGAAAATATTGTCGCCCTTCAGTTAATTTCTCACTACAATTTAATCGGCCAAGCGATTCCCATTATTGAAGGGATTCCTTGAGTCATGGTTGCAACTTGTAAAAAAATGCGGATCAATAATGATCACCCAAAAGATCATCTCAAAAATGACAGAAAAAAAATTTGAAGAGATGATGGAAGCCATTCCCGAGACCCTTCAGTTGATTGAGATGATTGAGACGTGTACAGAATTTAATTCGGTCCCTGAAATAATCACCGTTCTTAGTGGAATGAATAAGGAAGATAGAACAAAATTTGTTTCTGCTGCCCTTCAAACGACAAATCAGAGCCCTTCGAGTAAAGAGCTGTTAAATGCTTTAATGACTCTTAAAAACAGGTCTTCAGCGATATGGGAAGTGGTAAGAGATCTTCCTCATTTAAATCAAAATAAAAATTTCCTTAATGAGTTACAAGAAGTTCTTTTTCAGAAAATCTCCGATCCCGAACTGCAGTCTAAATTTGCAAAAGCTTTTGTAAAAATTTATCAAGAATCCCCAAGATCTGTGGAAGATGAAGATTTTTTCGAGGATTTTTTTGCAGATCTAAGAGTGGCATCCCAAGAGCATTTTTTTACGATCTTCAATCAAATAAAAGAGTGTGTTGGAGAGGAAGATTCTTACTACGACACGTTGATTTCTTTTGTTGAAAATCAAGGTTCACAGCTATCTGAAAATCTCTTAGAGCTTAAGAAATATCAGAGCAAGGCTAGAGAAAAAAATAAAAAGGTAGGGGATCTTCAAACGTTTCTCAAACTTACGGAGCGTATTCCTGGTAAACAAGCTGCAAATTCATACCTAAGAAAAAAAGCCTTTAAACTCTTAACTCAACATGACCCAAAGGAAAGAAAATGCATTTTCGCATTGGCTTCCACATTTTATCCTGAAGCCAAAGGAAATGAATTTTTTGACATCATTCAAAGTTTTTGCGAAGTCATTAAGAATGGAGAATCAGGCAAGTTCGAAAAACTGGCAGAATTTTGGACAACATTTAGAGAAAAGACAGCCGGCTTTAAAAAAGCGTGGTTCTCTAATATGCATGGATACTATTCTAATTCCATAGATATTCTTAACGTTATTGAAAAATTATCAGAAATTTCGTTATCTCCTGAAAAATACGAAAATCTTTTCGATTCTTATTTTACATTTCTTTCTCTCGTTCCAGAAAAGGATAGAATGCAACAGGAGCCCGAACTTATTGACTATTTAAACCTATTCAAAGGTAAAATTTTATCAATAAAAATTAATTTACCTCAGGCTTTGTTTTTACGAAATCCTAAGTTCTTAAACATTCTTAAATCGTTACCAGAAAATTCTGCGAAAGAATTCTTTCATGTGTATGACGTACTTGGAAATGATCAAAACTCTTTGACTCTTACTCAGGCTCTTTTTGATAATTTTAACTCACTAAATAAAGAAGAGAAAATAAAATACTGCGAGATACTAAACGTCATCTCCCCTTCAACAAGATTTTTAAAGACGTTTACTTCCCCCGAAGCTGCCAGGAATGTTCTAAACGCATCTTTATCTATTCAAGATTTTAAGAAGCTGTTGGAGTATGAAGACCAATTACCTCCATCGTCCTCTTCCATTTTAATCTCTATTCTTTTGTTATGGAAAAAAATAAATCTTAATGAAAGTCCAGAAATTTTTCAAATGTTAGGTGTCGCTCTTTTAAACAGTTCTTTAAATACTGTAGAGAATGTTTTGGAGAATTGGAATAGCCTCAAAAAAGAGCAAAAAGCAGAAATTATGCAGTTTACCCAATCATTGGAGGGGCTGGAAAGAGAAGGGCTGAAAAAATCTCAGTTAACACGTGTGATCGCATTCCATCTTGCCGGTCCTGTAAGTCGAGGATGTGGTAAGGGAGCCCAATTCTGGATCAACAAAATTATAGACATGCAACGTTTAATGCAACAAGTTATGTATGGCTTTGAATTAGCATTTACCTTATTTGGGGAAATTACCGAGAAAGAAGAATTCGAAAAATTTACCACCGACTTTTTAAGACTCTCTCTCTCTCATCTTGTTATCCTAATGAAGTACTTATCTGGGTCAGATGTTTTTATGGTTAAAAAACACCCTGTACTCTTTCGAAATGCCGTTACCCTAATAGCAACAATGCAGCGGGAAAATAAACCAATTTTTTTAGATGAAATCCTGACAATGCTTCAATCAAAATACGAACAAGCTCTAACACAAATTCAAAAAGTGCTTTCGCAAAAAATACCTGCTCCTTTGAATGAGAAAATAGCCCTTCAATTAAATTTAAATCTTCAAGAACCTCCTCAAGAAATTGTTTTACGAGCTGAGCTTTTATCGCAAACTTTATCCAAATACCCCCCTCAAGAACAGAACGAAGCATGTGCTCACCTTATTTCTATTTATAACCAGGTTCCAACAAATCGCCTATTGACCCTCTCTGTTTTTTTAGAGTTTGGTATACAACCAAGTATGCAACTTGCCGCTCTAAAAGCATTAAAAATGAATGTGGTGAAAAAGGGAGTTCAACACACCATTTTTATTTGTGAAAGTTGGGGAAAAATTAAAAAAGATCTTAAGGAAGAGCTGCTTGCTGAATTAAATAAACACTTTAGTAAAGGCGAGGATGTTTGGGAAATGGCCTTTTCTGTATGCAAGGAAGGAAATTCAGTTGAGGAAATAGAACAGCAGATTGAAAAGCTTATTTCAAGTGTCAAAAAAACACCAAATAATATGAGTCCAAAAGAAGCAAACGTTTTAATGAATTATTTGGATCGCATGGATCTCCTCGAACCTGAGGATCGAGAATTGATTATAAAAACGATTGGCGCTTCAAATGAACAAGATGTAGACTTTCTGAATATTTTTAACCAACTATTCAAAGAAATTCCTGATGACGAATTAGGCTATATATTCACAGAGTTGAAGAATGTTCCAAAAATTCATTTTAAAGAGTTATTTGCTCATGTCCTATCCTTAAGAAATGATCCTCAACACTCTGGTCAAGTCATCGAGTTGACTAAAGCTTTACAGCGTTTACCTACAGAAGGGGCACGAAATGAAGTCTGTGTATTTATCAATAAGGAATTGGGAAAAATCAAAGGTTATCTACTGGTATCAATAGTAAAAGGTTTAGCCACAGTACCCCGTAACGCTTTTTCCACTGTTTTGTCTAAATTGAATGGCATTGTGGGTTGGCAAAAAATTCAAATAATTAATGATTTACTGAAAGTATTAGCTCCTTATCAAAAAGTAGGGGGAGAGATCTATTTAGCTAAGCTTGAACAGTTTATTCGATTAGGAGATGAAGAACATGAGGGAGACATACGCGATGTCATTTCTGACTTTAGAACATGGGAGAGTTTGACTCTTGTCCAACAAAATTATGCTTCCGAAGTCATGTCTCATTTTTATCGGAAGAAACTTCAAGATGTTTTATTATTCATCGCCTATAAACCTAAAAGTCAGGAAGAATGGATTTCTTATATAAATGATTTAAAGACCGTTTTTTACCAAAAATATGCATCTGAACTAGTTTGGATATGGATAGATTTTTTCAAAGAGACAACAACAGAGCAAAGAATCAAAGTGATGGAGTCTCTAAAGCTTTTTTCTGGCAAGGAAAAAATGCTGACTACAGTTGTGAAATTACCCCTTTATCATGATCTTATCAATAAACAAGAAAAATTGGAGGTGTTACATCAAGCGATGTTGTGGGCCTCTAAAATGTTGAAGATAAACTTTAGAGGCGATTCAAAAAGGATAGAAAAATTTATCGAATCAAATTTACCTTTATTGCTTGAGCAGCGCAGTGGAAAACATCGGGTCGAATATCTGGAACAACTGACCCTCTTAGTACCAGCGTTACACGAAGTTGATCGAGAATTTCTCTTAAGATTTGAAACCATGATTGACCTTATGCCGATTGATTTGCGATCGCAATCTCTTGGGAAAATTTTCACTAAACTTAAATCTCTTCCAAATGCAGGGGATGTAAGTCTTTATCTCAAAGTACTCTCTGATGTGAAACCAGAAAATCGTCTTCAGTTTTTGGACGAAGAAATAAACCCAAGAACGATTGGGGCTATCCCTTCTTTAAGCCGATTAATTGCGCCGGATTGTAGGAATGCAGAAGCGTCTTCATTTGGAGTGGATTTAGCTGCAGATGCAGATATGCAAGAAAATGCAAGAAAAATATTTGGCAATAAACCTATTAATGATAAATCTGTCAATTATATTTTAAGAAAACTTTTGTATACAAACACTCCTCAATATCCATCAGCTGATCATGCATTTGCAAAAGCAGTGCTCTCTTTGTTTAATCAGATAAACTTTGGAGCCGCCGCTGAAAAAGTAAATGAAAAAGCTCAAGCTATGATGCAAATCTCTAACGCAGAAGATTGCAGAGTTGCAACGAATCCCTATTACCTTTTCCATGCGTTAAAAACCAGCTTGAGATGGGATTCTGATTTTCTTAAACTTGAAAGAATAATTTCTTTAGAAAGTGGGCAGAAAGCACATGTGGAATTTCATCTAGAAAAACTTAGAAGAAAAGCAAGTGAAAAAAGATTAACTTTTGCCGATCTTTCTAAAGACTATGCGTCTCAAAATTTCTTGGCTCTTATTCAAAACTTTTATACGCGCATCAGTAATTTTTCAAAGAGTGATCGGGATAATCTTCAGAAGTTGTTATGGAGAAATTTAATCGGAACGGATGATAAAGAGAAAGTCATTGCGGAGGCCGTTGAAGAGATTCAAAAATCAAACAAAGGAGACTTACAAAAGGTTGATGCGATAAGAAAAGCTAAAGCAAAGATAGAGCATTTTTTCTCATCAACCACGATACAAAATTTAATCGCTATTTTACAAAGCAATTATTTTACTGATTTAACTCTCAAAAAAGGAAAACCTACCGACCCAATTGAAAATACAAAGGTTTATGTACATAAAGTTTTAGATTGGATATACGATCAAGAAGATAAATTGACTGATAGCCTATTCACGCCAAGAGAAGAGGCTTTTTTAAGATTTTCTGCACAAGTAAAAGAGTGCCCGACAGGCCAGAAAGATGGTTTGACTCTTTTTTATATGATGAATCTTTCTTCTGAGTATAAAAATAAAGATCTTCAACCAGAAATAGAGAAAGGATTGGTTGTAGGAGCTTCAGAAATGGTAGAAGCATGTATCGATCAAATAAATCTACAATCAATTTTAGAAGAAACATTTACCAAAACATCCTTATTGAGTGATCTAGCTGACATCCGCAATTCCAATAAAACAAGCGAACAAGAGTCACATGAAACTGAATTTTTATATAATTTGGTGGGGCCTCATTTTGGAATTAACCGTGGGCTGGCCTTTGATCGATCTAGTGGACAAGTACCCAAGGAAATAAGAGATAGGCCCATTCAACATGTGATCAATAAGGTATTAGAGTATTTTCCCCTAACAGATACCATTGCAAAGCTTAAAAAAGCCGTAAAGGAAACGACGGAAAAATTTGCGGATAGTGCTGAAGCAAAATATATCACTAGAAAAAAAGAGGAGATAGGTTTTAGCGTAGAAAATCCAATTGTTCAGAAAACGATTCAGGAAGAGAGGGAAAAGGGGAGGCAACAGTTTTACAATGCCTTAAAAGATTATTTAGCCGACCATGTTTCACAAGAGGAAAAAGACTATGATCCGCATTGGGAGAAACGCTATTTAAAAATGTCGATAAAATATAATGATGGTTTGCTGGTAGAAAATAAATTTCTAGGCGAAATTACCGATGAAGGTGCCCTAGCTCTATTGCAGGTCGTTGGCATTATTAGTGACTGGAGTATGGATTAGACCAATAGCCGAAGGCTTGGAATGCGAAGCATTTTTTTTGGTACGGAGACATAGCCTCCGCACCCCTGAGAAGCTGGATTGTGGGGTATAGATTGACAACGAGCATTGGGGTCTGGATTGACAATGTTGACAATCTTTAAGAACTCTATTTATTTATTCGTTTGTGATGTTTCTTAAAGATTGTCAACATTGTCAATCCAGACCCCAATACCGCACCCAAAAGAGACCCCAATCCAGCTTCTTGTCGATATTGGTAACTCTATTACTTGGCTGCTCCAAAAATGCTTCGCATTCCAAGCCTTCGGCTTATTATTTCTTCGCCCTCTTCGCGACCTTCGCTTTAAATAGGTTTTGCTTAAGGTGAGTTATTTAATGTGTAATTAACAATAACATTTAAAATCATTTAATGTTATAATCGAGATGTATAGACAGTAAACTATATTGCTTGGTTATAATATTATGTGTTATATTCAACCATTACCATCTTCTAGTAATAATAGACTTGCCGTTGATCATTTGTCAAAAAGTAATGGCAATCTGGAGTCGCCTCCTGTGCCAAATGTATTAAATCAACGAGTGGAAGCGGTCGCTAATCCGGCCTTTGCCCGAGAAGTAAAAGAATCTGCCGATAAAAAACGGAAAGTTCCGAAGGAAAGCAAGCAAGAGAAGTTGCCAGAGGGCAAAAGAAATAAAAAGGCGATAAAAAGTCTTATCCCTACACAGGATAGTATCAACGTTTTATGTGAGAAGTATGAAGTTGATCCTGAAGAATATAGGGTGTTTATAGAACCTTTTAAATCGAACGTAAATGGATGTGATTCCGATAAATTTTCTCCATTAACTTTAGCTGTTTTAGATGAAAATTTTGATATGCTTCATATTTTAGTCAAACTAGGCGCTGATATTAATGGAATAGATTCTAGTGGATTCACACCATTAACGCGTGCAATCGAGGACGACATTCCTGATATGGTGATTGCTTTACATGAATTAGGAGTGGATCTTAATTGTGCGGATAAAAACAAGTGGACTCCACTAACAGCTGCCGTTTTATTTGAAGCAGAAGATATGATAGATCTTCTGGGTCAGCTTGGAGCTGATTTTAATCATTCAGATGAAAAGGGATTTTTACCATTAACGTTAGCCATCAAAAAAAACAAAATACAAATGATTCCTCTTTTGGTTGAAGCTGGAGCTGATGTTAATCATATTGCTGAAAATGGATGGTCACTGCTGACTCTAGCTGTAAAATTAAAAAGTCCTGAATTGGTTGAACTTTTATATAAGCTTGGTGCCGATGTGAATGGACAGGATGGGCGAGGTTGGACTGCGCTTACTCAAGCTGAATCAATAAATTCTTCACCCCTTATTGATCAACTTAAGCAAATGCATGCTGATGAAACCTTTAGTAAGGAAATACTAAACCGAATATTTTTAGCTCATATTTGGGGGATAGAAGGATTTTCAGCAATTACCGATACTGAAGGAGTTTCACATCAAATTAAGCTCGAAGGTATCGATGTTGAATATACTCTAAAAATGCTTTTGGAATGTTTTCAAGCGTTTGCTCATGATGAGCTAATCTGTAAACAAGACGAAGTTTTTAAGGAAAAAATTTCACAAATACTCCTAAATACTTATCCAGGATCTTCACTTACAAATGAAGCGATGCTATCTAAAATTAAGTCAAATCAACCTTTACTGATTTTAAGTGGATTAGACGATCATTTAATCTCTTTTGTTCTCGACAATAACACCTTAACAGTCTGTAACCGCGGATATGGTCAAACAAAAGATACGACTGAAATCTATTCCTTACCTAGCAATAAATGCACAAAAGAACTCCTTGTCAATCTACAAACCAAATTTGAGACTCTGGAAGAGTTTAATGCGATGTTTTATTCTTTAAACCTAACGCATCTTAAAGGGTATTCGCAAAAAGAGCAGAAAATAGGCAACTGCGCTTGGGCCAACACGAAGGCTGCTCTAGGAGTTTTATTTAAACAGCTTCTAGGTGATGTGGAGGGGCAGAAATTATATAAAACATTTACAGCCTTTAGCCGCCAATATTTCTTGAAAAGGTATGTTCTAAATTCTTCGAATACCGATAAGCCTCTATTAGAATCAATTCGTATAAAATCCCATAATAAATTTAAAGCGATTACTCCTGCTTTGCCTGATGATGTGATTGTATAAGTAACGGTTCATATACCCTTCTTCGCTATGGCATTCAGTTAAGTAAATTGAGCTCTCCCCTCTTGCCGGAGACGATTGCAAGAGTCGCAATAAGCCTTCGGCTTATTGCGACTCTTGCACTTCTAAATTTATACGCAAAATGCATGCAAATTAGCTGTTCTCTTCTTCCTCATCTTCCGGAGCATCGGCGATTAGAGCTTCCGAAATTAACACAATACCTGCTACGGATGCCGCATAGGTCAATGCGTATTTAACAACTTTTGCTGGATCGATCACCCCGGCTTGCACTAGATCTTCGATCTTGTCTGACAAGGCGTTAAATCCAAAATTGTTCACGGCATTCTTGACCTCTGCTACGATTACAGAACCATCCAAACCAGCATTGATGATGATTTGTTTGATTGGAGCTTCGCACGCATAGGCTACGATTTTAGCGCCTAACGCTTCGTCGCCTTGGAGGTTCAGCTTCGCAATCGCATCACTAGCGCGTAGTAGGGCAACTCCGCCTCCAGGCACAATCCCTTCTTCGATAGCGGCTTTTGTGGAATTCAAACTATCTTCATACATCTGTTTTCTTTGCTTGAGTTCCGACTCTGTCGTCGCGCCAACACGGATGACGGCGACTCCACCACTTAATTTTGCTTTGCGCGCTTCAAGTTTATCTTTTTCATAGGGACTTTTACATAATGCGAGTTCATTATCGATTTGCTGCACGCGTTCACGTACATTCTTCTCGTTTCCAGCGCCTTTGACAATTAGCGTGTTTTCTTTTGTAATCAAAACTTTTTCGGCAGAGCCTAAAGCAGAGGCTGGAATCTCTTTAAGATTGATACCTACTTCTTCTGACACCACTGTACCGCCAGTTAGAACCGCAATATCTTCTAACAAAGCTTTACGGGCGTCTCCAAATCCAGGTGATTTGACAGCTGCTACTTTAAGTGTGCCGCGTAATTTATTGACGACTAACGTGGAAAGCGCATCACCATCGATGTCTTCCGCAATAATCAGCAGCTCTTTTCCAGCGCTAGCTGTCGCTTGCAGGACGGGAAGTAATTCATGGATATTCGAGATCTTGCGATCGACGATTAAAATTTGTGCATCATGCAATTCCGCAGTCATTTTGTCCATGTTTGTGCAGAAGTATGAGCTTAGATAGCCACGATCAAATTGCATCCCTTCAACTAAATTAATGAGCGTCTCGGTGCCCTTAGCTTCTTCAATAGTAATGACTCCGGAGCGACCCACCTTTTCCATGGCTTCTGCAATAGTTTTGCCAATCTCTTCGTTTCCTGAAGCAGATACTGTGGCAATATTGCGGATTTCAGTCGAATTTTTAATAGGAATCGCAGACTTTTCAATTTGCTTAACGACTGCTTCGACAGCTTTTTCCATCCCGCGCTTAATACCGATTGGACTAGCTCCTGATGCAATGTGCTTCACGCCATTTTCTACAAGGGCGCGCAAAAGAAGTGTTCCTGTAGTTGTGCCATCTCCGCATTTTTCTTTGATTTTCTGGACCACTTCCTTAGCCATGGCAGCGCCCATGTTTTCGTATTGGTTAGGCAGCGTAATGTCCTTGACGATACTGCTTCCATCATTCGTAATTGTTGGGGCGCCCCAACTTTTTTCTAGGCCTACATTTCGACCTTTAGGTCCTAATGTAAAGGCGACGACGTCTGCAAGTTTTTTGATGCCTGCTAGTAGTAGTTCGCGCGCTTCTTCTTCAAAAATAATCTCTTTAGGTGATGAAGACATCTTTTTCTCCTTGGTGTATTTCTTTCTTGGAAGTTGAAAGTGTAATGAAAGTTGCGGAATACCGCAAGAGTTTTTTAGCAGAGTTTTTGGTTGAGTGCTAAAGTGCTATTGGTTTAATTTCGTGCAATCTTCTGTCGCCGCTATCGCGGCGACAGAAGATTGCACGAAATTAAACCAATAGCCTGCTAAAGTACGTATTTATCTTTTCCAGGTGGTTAATATTTCATGTCCCTCTTCTGTGATTAAGATCGTGTGTTCCCACTGTGCGCTGGCTTTGCCATCGCGGGTGCGTGCAGTCCATTTGTCTAGGGGATCGATAACGCCTTGGCGCACGCCGGCGTTGATCATGGGTTCGATGGTAAAGGTCATGCCGGGAACAAGGAGAATATGTGATGTGTTTCGGCAATGGGGGATTTGAGGATTTTCGTGAAATTCAACGCCCACTCCGTGGCCAACAAACTGGTTGACTACAGAGCAGCCCCTAGATGTTGCATAGTTTTCAATGACATCACCAATTTGAGAAATGGCTACTCCGGGTTTTAAGATGGCAATTGAACGCATTAAACATTCATAGGAAACGTCTGTGACAAGTTGGCGTTCGGGGCTAATTTGACCAATTGCCACCATGCGGCTGCAATCCCCATAATAGCCATTGAGAATGCTCGTGACATCGATATTGACGATATCTCCCTGACGTAGAGGGGTGTCATCGGGGATTCCGTGGCAGATCACGTCATTTAATGAGGTGCAAATACTTTTTGTGAAAGGCGGGTGTCCATAACCAAGGGGGGCTGCGATGGCGTGGGCCTCCTGATGCAGTTTTACGGCATATTGATTCAATTCTTCGGTGGTGACGCCTTCTTTAGCTAAAGCACAAACTTTATCCAAGATTTGAGAGGCGAGTTGGCAGGCTTGGCGTATGCCTTCTATTTGCTGTGGATTTTTGAGAATAATCTGGTGTTTTTTAAAATACAGGTTTTTAAGGTCCTGAGATTTGTTCGGTTTGATAGGGCCATCGTCAGGAAAATGGCATTTTTTCCATTTCTGTCCACTGCCACACCAGCAAAGATCATTACGGCCAATCATCGGAGACTTCCTTTAATAATAGTAATCGTGAGTAGAGAGAGTTGTTCTTAAGAGGGATTGTACCATGAAAGTGAATTTATGTGGTAACAGTTCAGATACCCCTTCTTTGCCCCGACGAAGGAGGGGTATCTGAATAAAGAAGGTAGCCAGGCCGTCTCGGCCTGTGCACCAGGGCGAGACGCCCTGGCTACCTTCTTTTTGTTCTGACGAAGGAGAGGTGTCTAAACGAAGGAGGTAGCCAGGCCGTCTCGGCCTGTTCCTCAGGGCGAGACGCCCTGGTTACCTTCTACATTTAATTTTTTTGCTGATTCTTTTCTACTAATGAATTCGAAAATCGTGTATAAATGATGCCTAAAACCAACCATTTAAACTAAACGATTGATTGATCTCATGAAACCAGACCTGTTAAGAATTCCCTTTGCATGGGAGGAACGCCATGTCTTAATTAAAGACAAAATGCTGTTTGTTCCGCCTCAATGCTCTGAAAGTAAACAATTTAACTTTCCCGCTTGGACGGATCCTCAGCTTTTTGGCAACGAAAAGCCGGTTCAGATCGAGTACTGTAGCGGAACCGGTAAGTGGATTGCTGAAAAGGCTGCTGCTAATCCCCACATCAACTGGGTCGCTGTGGAGAAAAAATTTGATCGCGCGCGCAAAATTTGGAGTAAAATTAGTCGCTTACAACTCAACAATTTGTTTGTGATTTGGGGTGAGGGGCATTTTGTGACGGAACATTATTTTACGCCGGGTAGCCTGAGCGCGGCTTACATTAATTTCCCCGATCCTTGGCCCAAAACTCGTCACGCTAAAAATCGTCTAATCAACCCCCCTTTCGTGCAGCAAATTTGCCGCTGCCTTAAAAATGAGAGCTCCCTCACATTTGTAACGGATGATGCTCCTTATTCGGATTGGTTTATAAACGTTGCCGGTAAAGAACCTTTGCTGCGCTCTCAACATCCTCTTCCTTTTTACACGCTTGAATACCCAGGTTATGGAAGCTCTTATTTCGAACAATTATGGAAAGAGCAGGGACGCTCCATTCGCTACCACCAATTTCAAAAGCAAGAGTGATGGATGGCTGCCTTTAAGATTTTCGATGCGCTTTCACTAAATGAAGAGGTGCCAACCAGTGGAGATCTTTCTCAATTTAATGCCGTTAAAATTTTACTGAAGGGCGGCTTACATGCGGATTTGGATTGGAAAGAGGCTACTGCTTCGGCTGAGCGTTACGTGTCCCAAGGGTTACGTCTATTTTGGGAGATCGATCTTGGATTGTTTGCAGGTTTGCCACAGCCTCTGTCCGATCAGGGGCAGTTTTTTGCATTAGGGTTAGCTCTCGAACATTTCAGAGACCATATTTGGAAGGACTATAAAGAGCAGTCAATAGGTCTTTGCCTATACCGTGGATCCATTGACTTTAGCCATGTTGTTTCTTCTCGACAGGATCAAGAGAAGGGTCTTCAAGACTGGATTGAGAGTTGTTTTCAGACGATTGATTTATTTCGTCTTGAAACAGGGATTGACGTCGCTACTTTTCATGAGATGAAGTTTGATCATTTATACGCATCATCACCTGTAGATGCTTCTCTGCTAACTCTACATAGCGCTGATGTTGCTGCAGAATATTTAGTCATGCTGGCGAATCGATTACCGGATGAAATCCCACTCTTCATTTTATTGGATGCAGAAACCGTGCACAATCCTTATCTCTTAGGGCAACTTTCCAGCAAGGAACGTTTTGGCCAGATTCAACCCCTGATTAAAGGCAGTCGCCTTCCTTTGGAGGAGTATGCCTGGGAACAAAGCAACGTGGCTCTAGGCTATTTAGCGCGAAAGGCAATACCATCGCTTCCATTGAGGGAGACAAAGATCGGCGTCTGCTTACCAGCGCTCACAGTTGTCAGGCCTATTCACTATTACCCTTTGCAGATGGCCATGGACGATCTGATCAAGGTGGATATCCATTTTCGCGTTATTCCGGAATCATCTCTCATTTCTTCATGGGATGGGCTGGACTATTTAATCGTAGACCCCGCTTTATTAGGACCGCAAGGAAAGCGTAAACTGCAAGGCTTCTGTGCAGCTGGAGGAACCGTTCTTTCCTTAGGGGAGGCGATGGGATTGCCTCAAGAGCTCCCTTTTTCAGTTAATCTTCTATTTAACTCACCTTAGGTAAAACCTATTTAACGCGCATACTTCTTCGCTTAAAATAGGTTTTGCCTAAGGTGAGTCCATAAATTCAGCCTTGACAGAGCACTAATACGCTGTTATTTGATAACAGTCGATTTCGTGATCGTATTGGAGACAGAGCCTCCTCCTGACACGGTAGCTGTTGTCGTTACTGAATGCGGCGCTTGATGGCTCACATTCACGTTCAGTAGTATCTGTGGATACATTGAACCGGAGTGCAGTGCATTACTGCACGTAAAAGTTAGAGTTTTCTGGTTAAATGTCCAGCCTGAACCAGAAAACGATCTATATGTTAGTCCGTTTGGAATCGTCACAGCCACGGAAACCGTGCCCACAGTGGACCCCTTACCTTTATTAGAAACATCAATTACATATGTTCCTATTCCCTGTTTGTGGAAGAAGGAATTACTGTTCATCGTAATGTTCAAAAGAGGTAAAGAAACAGGAGGAGGAGGAGGAGGAGGAGGAGGAGGTGGTGGTGGTGTTGGCGAAGGATTCGTTAGGCTTCCGAACAAATTGGCGCCATTAAAAGAACCCCATCCCGTTGCATTATCATAACTTGCATTGGCAGAATAATATAAATTATTACCCGATGTCACGTCATGAAAATTTGTTGCATATGATGACCCAGATGCGAGTGAATAAAGGACTGGATTTGCAAAGCCTAATACTGGTTTTTGATTGACCAATCGCTCCTGGTTTACACGAGCAGTAAAAGCTGCCCAAAGAGGGGCCGCACAACTCGTTCCACCATATATAACCCATTGACCGTTGTAGTAAATGGAATAACCTGTACCTGGATCGGCGTTAAGCGAAACATCAGGAACGTTTCGATGGGTCTTTGAAGATACGGTAGGTATATTGGCTTGCCATGAAGGAATTGGCCAAACAGTGCTGATACCCCCTCCACCAGCTCCATTACCGGCACCATCATTCCAGACTGATTCACTTACATAGCCACAGCTTCCCATGTCTACTGTAAGCCTAGTTCCTCCTACGCCAACGATATAAGGCTGAGAAGCCGGATCATCCACTATAGGGGAGGAGCTGTTGGAATCATCATAAGCGCCACTATCTCCAGCAGCGGCATAGATTGTCTGACCTTGAGCCGCCATCTGTAGAAAAATAGCGTTCTCGGCTTGAAGATATTGTACGCTCACCAAATCTTCACTCAATCCCCAAGAAGTACTCACTTGCTTAGCAAGATTGTCTGTAGCAATCCGATTGTATGTATCCAAAACGCCTTGATACGAGTTAGGCCCTTCATAAACGTAAATCGTACTTTCTGGTGCTAGAGCTAGTGCTAGCTCAATATCAAGGGCTACTTCAGCATCAATACCGCTTCCGGAGCCACCATCAACTAAAACGTTTTGTAACTTAGCGGCAGGCAAACCGAAATAGTTTGTATATTCTGTAATATCATTTGCCAGATATCCTGATAGCTCAAATAGAGCAATACTCTGACCAGACCCATTTGCTGACACTTCTGCAAGATTATACGCCTTTAAGAGATCGGAAGGAGAATACCCACCTCCTGGGCCCGAGGGAAATGCGTGAGATGTTGCATTCAAGGCATGAAGAGCTTCTGAGTTCTGATTTTTCCGAAGGAAAGAGCGCCATACAGGTTGGTTATCCAAGCCCACTACACCGCTAATAACGGAAGCAACGGCGGATGAAACTTCAGGATCGTTATTGGGGGCATAAAATTTTCGTCCATTCGGCTGTTCATATAGATTCAGGTGGAGATTAAAAGCGGTCTCTATAGATTTTGTCGGCCCTATCACATTCAGAAGCGTGCGATTAGGGTGTGTCTTCTTGACGGTCAAGCCTAATGTTTTTGCATAAGCAATAACTTTATCATAATCTTCCTGAGAGGGAGAAAACCGCTCGATAAACTCTTCAGAGCTAAGATATTTACCATAATATTGCTGATCAGTTGGATCATAGATACGCTGTACAAGCTCTTCCAGAGCTTCCTGATTGCGCAAAGGTAAAATAAATGCCACAGGGATACGCGCAGTGGCATTAAGTTTTTTGAATGAAACTGCATTGGCTTTTGTATTGGTTGAAACATAGCCTGGGAGTCTCACAGACTCAGTTGCACCTACATGTAGGTTAAACGACAGCATCAATAAAGAAAAATACCCAAAAAAACTTAAGAAATAATCTTTCATAAAAAGGTTTCCTTTTTTTTGTTTTTGATCAAGACATTGCAAGTAGTTACTCATCTTACGCAAAAATGACTATAATATAAAATTTTATTCAACACCATTTTTTTTTCTTTATTAAACTGGTTTGAACTAAAACTTTAACCTTTCTCTCTATCTCTTTCTCTCTGCGCCCTCTGTGTCCTCTGCGTTTAATTTTTTCATTAAACTTGTTTGAATTCAACTTTCAACTTCTCTTTGCGTCTTTGCACCTTTGCGCCTTTGCGTTGAATTTTTAGGGCACCCGAACTTTTACGCCTAAATTTTATAATTATTCGCTGTTTTGTGATACATCCTTGGCAAAATTTTCCTAATACTTTATGATTATAAATCCTGTGAATCCCTATATAATCTAAGGATTAAAATTCTATGACTTTACCAAAATTGCTTTTAGTGATGACAATCGTATTGTTTGGCGCCATTGGTCTCGTGTATGTTATGAAAGGGGAAAAGAAAGAATCGGATCTCAAAATAGTTGAGGCTGCCCCTTTTGAAATTGAACTCGATAAAGAGGTTCAGCTACTGGCTGAGGAGCTACCGCTGCCAAAAACGACCAAAGAGTCACAAGATTTTTTTTCAGACGAAAAGGTGGCTGAAAGACGCACTCAGTGCCAGCCTGAGGTCGATCGGATCAACGAATTATTTAATATAGTGGAGCCTAAATTACCAATCGTTGAGACTATCGTGTATCATAGTCGTGTTGATTGGCAAAAAGGTCGTCCAGCCTGGCTTTCAGACTATGCTAACTACTATAAAACGTCTCGACACTTCATTGCGCGCAGCCTCAATGGCAAACCAGATTATCTGAAACAAGATGTCGCTGAAGGGGATCGTTTTAATGTCTTTCGCAAGGATAGCAATTTTACCTTTCACCTGGTGATCGACCTTTCTCGCTGTAAGCTCTGGATGTATTATGTGCCTGCTGAGACGAAGGAGCCGGTTCTTTTGAAAACGTATCAAGTAGGCTTAGGCCGGATTGACGACACGAAAACATCGGGGTTGTTAACCCCTTTGGGGACCTATACGCTAGGTAGCAAAATCGCCATCTATAAGCCGAAAATGACGGGCATTTATAATGGTGGTCAGGTCGAAATGATCAATATATTCGGCACGCGTTGGATCCCTTTTGATAAGGAAGTGAGGGGCTGTACAGCACCGGCAAAGGGTTTTGGGATTCATGGATTGCCTTGTACGTTAAATGAGAAGGGTGTCTTAGTAGAAGATTTGGGAAGTTTAGGGCGCTATCAAAGCGATGGATGCATTCGGTTATCCTCACAGGATATTGAAGAAATTTTTGCGATTGTCATTACAAGACCGGTGACTATAGAGCTTGTGAAAGATTATTGCGACTCTCAGATTCAGCATAAATAAGGAGCTTGTTTTTGGATATTTTACCTCATGAAAAGCAAATTCACGAGTACATGAATACGATCGAACATTTGAAAAAGCAGAATCAGAATAATTCGCTTTTTAATACGGAGATTCAACGTTTAGAGCAAAAGCTCGAAGTGCTTAAAAAACAGGTCTATTCCGAACTTTCCCCTTGGGAACGGGTAATGATCTGCCGTCATCCTTCCCGTCCACACACAATCGATTACATCTCAAATATCTGCACTAATTTTCAAGAGCTATGCGGGGATCGCCTTTTTAGGGATGATCATTCATTAATTGGCGGTTTAGCGACGATTGGTGAGATGAAATGCATGATTATCGGACAGGAGAAAGGTAATAATACGGAAAGTCGGGTGCATCGCAATTTTGGTATGGTGAGTCCCGAAGGCTTTCGAAAGGCTCTAAGACTGATGCGAATGGCCGAAAAATTTAATTTGCCAATCGTCTCCTTTCTAGACACCACTGGGGCCTATCCTTGTTTAGAGGCAGAAGAGCGCGGTCAGGGTTGGGCGATTGCTCAAAATCTACGCGATATGATGCGGATCCAAGTGCCTATTATTGTACTGGTGATAGGGGAGGGTTGTTCAGGTGGGGCTTTAGGAATAGGAATTGGCGATGTGATCGCGATGCTACAACACGCCTATTATTCTGTGATATCGCCTGAAGGGTGTGCCTCTATTTTATGGAAGGATGCATCAAAAAAAGTGGATGCAGCCGCGACGTTGAAGCTAAATGCGGAAAACTTATTAGAGCTAGAAATTATTGATCAAATTATCCCTGAACCATTGGGCGGAGCCCATCATGAACCGGAACAAGTTTATGCAGGTGTCAAACAGTATGTGATCGATCAGTATCAGATGCTAAAAAACATCCCCATCCCTGTCCTCCTAGAACAGCGTTATTTGAAGTTCAGGAAAATGGGAAAATTAATAACAAAAGAAGCCTCTTAGCACCATGAAACATCTCTTTAGGACAGCTCTATTTCATCATAAACATCGCTTTTTATTAGGCCTGACCATCATTGCCATGTGTCTTTTGACACTGGCTTCTCAGATGGAGATTTTTGCGCTCAGTGTGATCATGCAAAAAGGTCCGGATGCATTTGAGTTGTTTGGTCCGATTAAAGACGGCAAAATTCAAGCGTCTCAAGAAATCTCATTGGAAAATGTGAATGCACAATGGCCGCTGATCGACACTTCCCATACCGGCACAATCGATAAAGTGAAGGCTGCAAAATATATCCAGCAGTGGAAAAATCAGAATTTCGTCGAAAAATCGATACAAAAGTTAGATTCCATTTTTCCGATTAAAGAAAATATCGTGAATCTCTCACTGTTTTTGGTCTTTGTGGCGTTGTTTAAGGCCATTACGTTGTTTATTCAACGTTTCAGTACGCGCTTAGTGGCTATTCGCATCAGTCAAGATCTGCGTCAAGATTATTTTGAGCATATCCAATCTCTTCCGATGAGTTTTTATCAACAGCATAATATCGGTTCGCTGTCGTCTCGGGTGGTAGGGGATGCCGCACTGATTGCTGAAGCGATTAATGCCTGCTTGGTGAATTATATGCAATTGCCTTTTACGGTGATTAGCACTCTGACACTATGCTTCCTGACCTCCTGGCAGCTGTCTCTGATTATTTTCTTTGGACTGCCATTGATTATTTTCCCCATTATCTTTTTGGCTAAGCGAGTTAAACGCGTTTCTAAGCAGCTACAGCAAAATCAGGAGCTCTTTGCCTCTGTCCTGATTGACTTTTTGTCCGGTATCCAGACGGTTAAAGTGTTTGCGATGGAAGGCTTTTCCCTGAAAAAGTATAAGCAGCATAATGATAAGATGGCAGCGTTAGAGAAAAAAAGTGCGCGTTATGATCTCTCTTCTCGTCCGATTGTCCACACCATCGGCATGCTCTTTTTAGCCACTATTTTGGTCTGTGGACTGTATGTATTGAATATGAATGTGCCTGATGTGCTGTTTTATGGAGGTTTGCTCTATGTGTTCTATGAGCCCGTTAAAAAGTTTGCGGAAGAGAATAGTCGCATTCAGCGCGGAATTGCAGCAGCGGAGAGAATGTTCGAAGTAATGGAAATTAAACCCAATATTCGAGACGAAGCGGATGCGATAGCTTTAAGCAACTTTGAGAGCACGATTGAATTCGATAACGTCTGGTTTCGCTACGAAGAGCAGTGGGCCTTAAAAGGCATTAGCTTTACGGTGAACAAAGGCGAAACAGTGGCGATTGTCGGCGCGACAGGTGCTGGGAAGTCGACGATCGCTCAGTTACTGCCGCGTTTGTACGACGTGCAAAAAGGGGAAATACGCATCAATGGCAAGTCGATTACTCATTATACTGTCCAATCGCTCCGAGAAAGTATTGCCTATGTCCCGCAGAAGTCTTTTCTCTTTCTAGACACCATTGCAGAAAATATTGCTTACGGAAAGGGCTTCTCAAGGGAGCAGGTGCAAGCTGCCGCTGAGAGAGCTTATGCGCATGAATTTATCTGTCAATTGCCCTTAGGATATGATTCAGAGGTGAGTGAAGGAGGTAAAAACTTTTCCGGTGGACAGCAGCAGCGCTTATCTATTGCGCGCGCTTTAATAAAAGACGCACCGATCCTTATTATGGACGAGGCAACCTCTTCATTGGATAGCATTAGCGAAAATCATATTAAGAAAGCCATCCGTCAGTTACACGGCAAAATGACGCAGATCATTATTGCGCACCGTCCCTCCACAATCGAAGACGCCGACCGCATTATCTATTTAGAACATGGTCAGATTGTGGCGATTGGTCCAAAGGACCAACTCTTGCAAACCTGCCAAGGATTTAAAGAGATGTGGGAAATGATGCACAATCAGCACTCCAGAAATAGCATTAAATAACTCATCTCATAAAGAAGGTAGCCAGGGCGTCCCGCCCTGATGCATAGGCCGAGACGGCCTGGCTACTCTCTTCGCGTTAAACAGGTTTTTGTTTGCGAAGAAGGTAGCCAGGGCGTCCCGCCCTGGTGCACAGGCCGAGACGGCCTGGCTACCCTCTTCGCGTTAAACAGGTTTTTGGTTGCGAAGAAGGTAGCCAGGGCGTCTCGCCCTGATGCACAGGCCGAGACGGCCTGGCTACCCTCTTCGCGTTAAACAGGTTTTTGGTTGCGAAGAAGGTAGCCAGGGCGTCCCGCCCTGGTGCACAGGCCGAGACGGCCTGGCTACTCTCTTCGCGTTAAACAGGTTTTTGTTTGCGAAGAAGGTAGCCAGGGCGTCCCGCCCTGATGCACAGGCCGAGACGGCCTGGCTACTCTCTTCGCGTTAAACAGGTTTTTGTAAATGGAGTAAATCATGAAAACGAAAAAAACCATCGTCATCCATTCCGGAGGACTCGACTCCTCGTTATGTTTAGCGCTAGCGATTAAAGCATTTGGTAAAGAGTCTGTATTGAGTCTTTCGTTTTCCTATCATCAAAGGCATTCCTACGAATTACAACAGGCTAAAAAAATTGCGCAGGACTGGGGAGTCGACCACACTATACTGACAATCGAATGCCTGCACCATATTACAGATAATGCCTTGACGAATCATGGCATGGCGATCGAGCATGTAACGAATCAGGCTCCTAATACGTTAGTATTGGGCAGAAACGGTTTAATGGCGCGTTTAGGTGCGATCCATGCTGAAAGCTTGGGGGCGCATAGTCTGTACATGGGAGTGATTGAAGTCGAGGGAAGTAATTCAGGCTATCGTGATTGCTCTAGAGCCTATATGGATCTGAAGCAGCAGATTTTGCGACTCGATTTAGATGACCCAACATTTGAGATCCGCACACCACTTGTCTATCTCTCAAAGAAGCAGATCATGGAAACGGCGCATCAGATGAGCATTTTAGAGTACCTATTGAAAGAAACGATCAGCTGTTATGAGGGGATGCCTCATAAAGGCTGCTTGAAATGCCCCGCATGTGTGCTACGCAATGAAGGACTCCGACAGTTTCTCGCCGAAAACCCGCATTTTCATGCGCCCTATCATTAAAGGCGAAGCCTTGTATTTTAAATGCGCAGCATTTTTGGAGCACCCAAGTAACCGGTTACTAATATCGATGAGAAGTTGGATTTATGTTTGAATTGACAACGAGCATTGGGGTCTGGATTGACAATGTTGACAATCTTTAAGAAACATCACAAACGAATGAAAAAACAGATTTCTTAAAGATTGTCAACATTGTCAATCCAGACCCCTCTCTACACACACTTATATTTCAAAACTAATATTAATCAAAACAGATGCAAAAAAAAATACATAACATATTATAAAATTTGCAGAAAAACATATTGTCTGTAGTAGTGATAAATTATCTGTACAATATATTGTTTTCATAATACAATACGCGATTATGTGTTATATAACAATATGTATTTGAGTATGGTATAATGATTCCGTCTCCCTTTATATCTTTTTTGCCTGCGCCTTCCGCCATCTCTGCTTCGGTGGGTTGTTTATCCGCTTATCCAAGAAGAAAAGCCTCTCCTTCGACGATCGGTCAGATAAGGGTCGAAAGCATTGTCTTTGATGTCTTGGCATCGGCATCGGCATCGGCTTCTGCTCCTGCTTCTGCTCCTGCTTCTGCTCCTGCTTCTGCCTCAACCTCTGGTTCTTCTACCCCAGTTAGAGGTGTAGGCAAAAGTATTCAAGGGTCGCAAAAGTGCATAGAGACTGCTATTCTAGCATTTTTCTGCGATATTGATTTATTAGACTGGAATGGTGCTATTTTTTCTAGCTTTCAAAGTTTTTTGGAAAGTGGTGTACCTATTGTGGTGAGCCGACAATTTCTCTTACAATGCGATTTAAGTGATAAAGATGTCAAAAGGAGTGACATTTGCACTGTTTTCTATCGTAAAAAAGATCTTTTGGACATCTATATTCAAAAAGATGGAGATGACTACGGCGAATTGGTTCTTCTATTACCAAAGAAATATGCTTCGATCTTTGAGGGCGATGAAAAGCTCCATGCTTTAGGTTTTTCTCCAAGCAAACTTCAATTGGTGTCTTATAAACAAGTGATTGTAGGACCCGATAGAAAAGTGGCAATCGAAGATTTCTTTTCACTATTTAGGAAGGGGACGAAAGAGCACCCTTTGCCGCGGACATTTTTCTGGCTTGATGGACATGGAGAGCATGAGGAGATTGGCGGGCTTGAGCGCCAAAATTACCAAATGTTTTTAAGTTTTATTCAAAATAGAAATGTGTTGGCTCTATCAATCTCTTCTTGCCATGCTGGAGGGCCAATGTCTTTAGTGCATCTCCGTCAAAATCAATTAAATAAAAAACAGCGCTCCTATTCCTTTCCAGTCTTTTTGCACTCGATAGGTGATTTTACTGCAGACGATGTCGATCTTAAAGAGAAGTCGGGGATCGAGTATTTCGGAAAACTTTCTCAATTGATTGTGGATAGAGGCGTTATTGGTCGAGGTCAATTAAAGGAAGCTCATCGAGGACTATGGGCTGCTGATACGAAAGATCCGATGAATTTGATTTTAGCCTATCTCCCTCATCAGAAAGGTTCTCCTGCTGGGTTTCGTCCCGTTGAGGAGGATGATCGCGGATTTTCTTTGACCTATACGGTTTTACGGCGACACCAGCTTTCTGTTTTTGTAAGAAAAACCATTTCTGAACCCGCGATTGAAGTCCTTCCTCCTCCATTACTGATTCAAAATCGTCAGTTTTTATACGTGTATCCATTATGCATTACATGTCCAGTAATTTTTGAATCGATTCATTCCACATTCCTTTCGATGATTCCTGGACCTGCACATCATCTCTTTTCAAAGATT
>Ga0207102_1042_pt1 | contig 22588 bp, 15 predicted proteins | sample Alteio_BWMinHeat_80_FD_153573 | JGI IMG/M metagenome (GOLD analysis project Ga0207102, IMG submission 153573) | Enriched cells from forest soil in Barre Woods Harvard Forest LTER site, Petersham, Massachusetts, United States -... | ecosystem: Environmental > Terrestrial > Soil > Temperate forest >... | reverse complement strand
ATTTCAGCCTGGAGGTCCAGGTTCTTTATTTTGAAAACATCGATATATTTAATACCTCCCTGCAGACCCTGTTTATTTCCCCACCAGCCATTGGAATAGTGGGTAATCTGGTCCCATACGAATTCATTGAATAGTAACTGACCATATAACTGGACCGAATGACCGATATTAGCTTTCGCATCAAATCCCACGGTGGTTTTATCCGGACTTCCCGTTTCCTGTTGCGCTGCGGGCAGGAAGATCACTGGATTCAGGTAAGAGAATTCAAAATGATTTACTCCTCCAAAAGCAATATTACTGTATAAACCAACATTTAGCCACTTGGTAGCGTTCACACTCAGATGATGAACCACGGCATATTTTTTCGGATAGAGATAATCACCAGGCAGATGCTGACTGGTCAATTCCATCAGAATGTTCTGGTAATTTAATTTCCAGATGCGAAGGTTTAATTTGAGAAATAAATAAGGCGCTGCATAATCACTCAGGAATAGTGTGCGGTATCCGTTGCCGATAAAATTCTTATCATATCCAAACTGGAGAGTAAAATATTTCCAGAAATCAAAATCAATTGAACCGCGCGCATCCCAATAATCAAAAGCCGTTGCTGATCCTTTGAATTCTTTAAAATAGCCAACCCCGGGAACAGCAGGATATCCGGAGGCATAAACACGCGTTGTGAAAAAATCAGGACCACGTTCCTGGTTATCTGTGATATAACTTGAAAAGCTCACATGATCAGCAATACGTCCCCGAAAAGTAAGGCCTTTCGTATTAAGGTAAACCTGTTCGGAATTTCCGGTTTGTTTGGAAAGCTGAAACTGAAGGACCGGGTCTATAACAAGGAAAAAGTCTTTTTCATTTACTTCCAGGAAATTCGCCTTTGTTTTATAAATGGTATTCCAGATGGGGTGTTTGCTCAAAAAAGAATCCTGATTTTCTTTTGCCCATTCACTGTTATTCATGAGCAGGCTCTGATACATTGCATAATCCGTTTTCCCCCATTGATACGCTACCGCGTCTGGATATAAATTTCTGAGTGAATCTGCATATTCTCCAGTTTCCACGGCTACTTTACGACTAATAGGTTTGCAGGTGAAAATATTCAGGTCTGGATTTATCTGCATCTTAATTCCGATCCGGTCTAAAAAATGTTCATACTGTGAACCCTGGGGAAGATAGGTAGATTGTGAGAATGCGAAGGCTGGAAGGATTAGAATTATGACAAGCCTTGCAACGGTTTTAATAAATTGCATCATTAAAAAGTTCCGATTCCGATCCAAGTTATGCAAAATTACCTGATTAAATGTGTTTCAATCGTTAATGAAGGTCACCGTTTCACCAGTGATTTACTAATTAGAAACGGTCGTATTGAAAAAATTGCAAACAATATTTCTGTTTCATTTCCTGTACAGGAAATCAACGGCGAAAATCTTCATTTATTGCCGGGATGCATAGACGACCAGGTTCATTTTCGAGAACCGGGACTAACACATAAAGCAACCATATTCACGGAATCACGTGCGGCTGTTGCCGGTGGCATTACTTCTTTCATGGAAATGCCAAATACCGTGCCGCCTGCCTTTACGCTGGATTTATTGGAAGAAAAATATGCCATTGCGAACAAAACTTCGCTGGCGAATTATTCATTTTATATGGGAACTTCCAATGATAATGCGGAGGAAGCACTGAGAATTAATGAGAAGAAAAATGATATATGCGGATTAAAAATATTCATGGGTTCTTCAACAGGAAATCTGCTGGTTGATAATTACCTGACCCTGGATAAATTATTTGCAGGAAGCGAAGTACTGATCGCTACGCATTGTGAATCAGAACGAATTATAAATGAAAACCTGCTGGCCTTTCTATATGAAAACAGAGAATTAACCGCGGCTGATCATCCGCTGATCAGAAGTGTCGAGGCCTGTTTTGAATCCTCATTGACTGCAGTACAATTTGCAAAAAAATATGGATCACGTTTGCATATCTTTCATCTTTCCACAGAAAAAGAACTCAGTCTTTTTACTAACATGATCCCATTGTCAGAAAAGCGCATAACGGCTGAAGTATGTGTGCACCATCTTCACTTCAGTTCTGACGATTATAGCCGCTTAGGTAACCAGATTAAATGTAATCCGGCAATTAAAGCGCCCGAAAACCGGGATGCACTCTGGGAGGCATTGCTGGATGACCGGCTTGATCTTATTGCTACCGATCACGCTCCGCATACATTGTCCGAAAAAGGGTTTTTCCGCAATATGGATGGACTGCTCCAACCGGTTGTAGGTGAAGCTGGTTCTTATCTGCAGGCACATGCAGGCCTTCCCCTGGTACAACATTCCCTTTTACTGATGCTTTCCTATGTTAAACAGGGGAAAATATCCCTGGAAAAAATGGTAGAAAAAATGTCACATGCCGTAGCAATCTGTTTTCAGATACCTGAACGGGGGTTTATTCGTGAAGGATACTGGGCAGACCTTGTCATGGTGGACATGAACCGGGATTCGGATGTACATGCACGTAATATATTGTACAAATGTGGCTGGAGTCCTCTCGAAGGGATGATATTCCCCGCCTTTATTGTAAATACATTTGTAAACGGCCACCCCGTTTATGGAAATGGGCTGTTTGATGAATCACAGATGGGAAAACGTTTACGTTTCCAACGATAAGCTTCCATTTATTATGCAAATTGACAACACGACTTATTCAGACCTTTCTGTTTTCCAGACAACGGATGAATATTCGATTTTCAGCAAACTTGACCGGACCAGGACCGTTGGAGGAAGAATTCAACTTTTAGCATTTTTCAGTAACCCTTTCAGCAATCTGGAAAAAATTCGTCAAACTCAGGAAATTCTCAGGATCATACGGGAAAATGAAAATGAATGGGGGCCATCAATTTCGAATGGGACCATTATGGTTATGGAACGTTTTTATGAAACCCCGCTCGATAAAATTCCGGCCTACCATGATCCCGTGAGTTCAAGAATGTACCAGTTATTGCATGCCCCGGATTATGCGCTTACCCGTTATTCTGTCGGACACTTTGCAGACTTCATCCGGGGCATGTTAGACATTACTGCTATCCTCAGGAACAGAGACTGTCCGCCATTGTTGAAGGAACTGATCGATAGAGTAAATAAATTACTTAGCCCGGCCATCCTTAAACAGATCGCCAAAAAAAAATCCGGTGATAAACTCCAGGCTTCTCATGTAGTGGAATATGGAAATTTCATCCGGAATCATTTCAAACCTTCTGCGCTCGTATTGATAGAGATATTTGGAAAACTGGATGCCTGGTATTCTATGGCTATTTCTTCACGAGAATTTAATCTGGTGGAACCGGAATTTCAGGATACTGAATTTCCTTTTATTGAAATCAAAAACCTTCATCATCTTCTGCTTCCGAAAGCGGTTGCCTATGATGTTCAAATGGATCCAAAAAGTAATTTCTTTTTCCTTACCGGAGCCAATATGGCAGGGAAAAGTACTTTTATAAAATCTGTAGGCGCAGCTCTCTATCTTGCACACCTCGGTATGGGTGTTCCGGCCACTAAAATGAAGACCAGCCTCTTTGATGGCATTCTCAGTAATATTAATGTAGTAGATAACTTAGTAAAAGGAGAAAGTTATTTTTTTAATGAAGTACAAAGAATTCGTAAAACCATACTCCTGATCAGCGATAATAAAAAATGGCTCGTTTTAATTGATGAATTGTTCAAAGGAACCAATGTCCAGGACGCAATGAAATGTTCTTCCACTGTAATTAAAGGACTGATCAAAATAAAAAGCTCCCTTTTTATTTTGTCGACTCATTTATATGAAATCGGAGAAGAATTAAAACAATATCCCAATATCTCTTTTAAATATTTCGAAACACGTATCAATGACGGGCAGCTCGAATTTCCCTACCAGCTAAGGGAAGGGATCAGTAATGACCGGCTCGGCTATCTAATCCTCGAGAGGGAAAAGGTTGTCGAGTTGCTGGAGAAACTTTAGCACAAGTGTGAGAGTGTGAGGGTGTGAGAATGATTCTGAATTCGTAACTTTACATGCCGACTTTATCCCATATCCCATATCCCATATCCCATATCCCATATCCCATATCCCATATCCAAGACAATGAAACTTCCTTCATTCAACACGATCCTCGCCGCATTCCTTTGCATAATTTTTGCATCCTGTGGTAATCAGTCTTCAAATAATACTTCTCAAACACCATCTATGGATACTGTAAAGTCTGCTCCCTCGATAAAAACAGAAGAGGCTATCTATACATCGAATGGCAAACAATCCAACGGATTTATTGCTTATGATGAAAACCGGAAGGGAAAGCTACCGATAGTTGTGGTAATTCCAGAGTGGTGGGGAGTGACAGATTATTTAAAATCCCGTGCAAAGCAATTGGCTGAACTCGGATATTTTGCTATTGACGCTGATTTATTTGGAGATGGAAAAACTGCTGCTGATCCAACCGAAGCCATGGCGTTAACCAAACCATATTATACAAACCCAGAACTTGCCAGGCCTGTAGTTGAAGCCGCCATAGCGAAAGCTGCTACTTATTCACAGGCAGACAGCAACCGAATTGCTGCTATAGGTTATTGTTTCGGAGGATTCATTGTTTTGAATGCTGCCAAACTCGGCACTCCCCTGAAAGCTTTTGTAAGTTTTCATGGCGGACTTGGTGGTGTTCAACCTAAAAAAGGTCTCATTCAGGGAGATATTCTCGTATGTCAGGGAGGATCAGATCCATTTGTACCTGAAGCGGATCAAAAGGCATTTAAAAAAAGTATGGATTCAGTTGGTGCCCATTATACATTCATTTCTTATCCGGGCGCCCTTCATGCATTTACAAATCCCGGAGCAACTGCGCTGGGTAAAAAATTCAATTTGCCAATCGCATATAACGCCCCTGCAGATACAGCTTCATGGAAAGAAATGCAGAGTCTTTTCCTGACAGCATTAAAATAATTCGAACATATCCTATAAAACAAAAATTGTACTGCACTTTTATCAGCTGACAGGAAAATGAAATTTGCCGAGGGGTATTTAACTGCCGCTGTTATTATTAAGTGCTTATCTGGATTTTTTTTGGATGAATAGAATACCCATTCTTTATTATCATAATAGAATATTAATAAAAAACCGAGAACCAGCTTAATAATTTTTTTGGGGATTCGGAATACTCTATTACATTTGTAGATTATATGAAATATTCAACAGCGCTTACATCTTTTGCTTACTACCATTCCCGGCGATGTTGTTGTATAATATAGTTGGTCTATCCTTTCTGCCCCCATTATTTTCCTGTCTGAATTATTTAAACTTTTAAACATTATTTTATGAGTGCACCTCTCCATTACGAAACACTTCAGCTGCACGCAGGTCAGCAGCCGGATCCAACTACCAAGGCCCGCGCCGTTCCCATTTATCAGACCACTTCCTATGTATTCGACAATTCAGAACACGCGGCAAATCTATTCGGACTGAAACAATTTGGGAATATTTATACCCGCATCATGAACCCGACAACCGATGTTTTTGAACAGCGCATTGCAGCCCTGGAAGGTGGTGTCGCCGCCGTTGCTACCAGCTCCGGACAAGCCGCTCAATTCCTGGCACTCGCTAACATACTCGAATCGGGAGACAATTTTGTTTCCACTTCTTTTTTATATGGTGGTACATACAATCAGTTTAAAGTAACATTAAAGAAACTGGGCATTGAAGCACGATTTGCTGATGGTGATGATGTCGAAAGTTTTGAACAGCATATAGATAAAAAGACCAAAGCCATTTACCTGGAAACCATTGGTAACCCCAGGTTGAATATTCCTGATTTTGAAAAAATCGCTGCACTTACACGTAAGTATGACCTTCCGCTAATAGTTGATAATACTTTTGGAACAGCAGGTTATTTGTTCCGCCCCTTTGAACATGGTGCGAACGTAGTGGTGGAATCTGCAACAAAATGGATCGGTGGACATGGAACAAGTATCGGAGGCGTCATCGTAGACGGAGGAAATTATAACTGGGGAAATGGAAAATTCCCCGGATTTACAGAACCTTCTGAAGGTTATCATGGATTGAAATTCTGGGATATTTTCGGAGAAGGAAATCCGCTGGGTCTTCCGAATATCGCATTCGCTATCCGCGCACGCGTGGAAGGTTTACGTGATTTTGGATCTTCATTAAGTCCGTTTAATTCATTCCTTTTATTGCAGGGTCTTGAAACACTGGCACTGCGCGTACAAAGACATGTTGACAATGCGCTTGAATTAGCAAAATGGTTGGAAAAACATCCACAAGTGGAATTTGTCGAATATCCCGGGCTTGCATCGAGTCCGTACAATGAACTTGCGAAGAAATATTTGAAGAATGGTTTTGGTGGAATCCTGAATTTTGGTGTAGTAGGTGAAAAAGAAAATGCTGCAAAGTTCATAGATCATTTGAAACTTGCCAGCCATCTTGCCAATGTGGGAGATGCTAAAACACTGGTCATTCATCCTGCATCCACCACACACGAACAATTGAGTATAGATGAACAACTCGCTGCAGGTGTGAAACCAAACCAGGTGCGCATCAGTGTAGGCATTGAACATATCGAAGATATCAAGTCAGACTTCCAGCAGGCATTTGAGAAAGTGTCATCAAAACAAGCGGTGGCTGTTTCATAAAATAAAACTGTTTGTCACACAAAACTTTTTCTTATCAGGCTCCTTTCGAACTGGAGTCAGGTATCTTGTTACCCGGCTATCACCTCGGATATCACGCATTTGGTAAACTGAATGCAGACAAGTCGAATGTGGTGTGGATTTTTCATGCGCTGACTGCCAATAGTAATCCCGTTGACTGGTGGCCGGGCCTTGTCGGAAGCGGGCACTTGATAGACCCCGATAATTTTTTTATTGTTTGTGTGAATATGCCGGGGAGTTGTTATGGTAGTCTCGGTCCTCTGTCAATCAATCCCATTACTGGCGATCCTTTTTACCATAGTTTTCCTTTTTTTACAATCCGCGATATGATAAGGGCCTATCAGTCATTGAAAGATTTTTTGGGAATCGGTAAAATTAAAATTGGTATCGGAGGTTCCATGGGTGGTCAGCAATTATTGGAATGGGCAATAGAAGAACCAGAGTTATTTGAACATATTGTCCCGATCGCAACGAATGCTTTTCATTCGCCATGGGCAAGGGCTTTCAATGCTTCACAACGACATTGCATAGAACTGGATGCGACCTGGAAAAATAATGATCCCCAGGCCGGCATAGATGGAATGAAAGTAGCCAGAGGTGTGGCCCTTCTTTCATATCGTAACCAGGAAACGTATAATTTCAACCAAATTGATACGGATTTGAATTCATTGAGTTCATTTAGAAGTGAATCATATCAGCGTTATCAGGGAGAAAAACTGGCTGCACGTTTTAATGCGTTCAGCTATTATTTTTTATCGCAGAGTATGGATTCGCATCAGGTGGGTCGGGGGAGAGGAAGTGTAACAGCCGCGTTGAAAAAAATAAAAGCAAAAACACATCTTATCGGCATCCAGTTCGATTTATTGTTTACAGAAAAAGAACAGGCCTTTCTTGCCGAGCATATTCCCGGAGCTTTCCTCTATATGATTCCGTCGGGATTTGGTCACGACGGGTTCCTCCTTGAATTTGATGCCATCTCAAGTATCATCCTGGATTTTATTCAATTGGAAAACCGGTCCCCAAAATCAACAGCTTTTACTGTTAATTAAAGAATCTGTATCTTAATGTCGTCCCGCGAATGCGGGACGATTTTTTATGAAAAGCAAAGGAAGATTTAGCAAGTTTCTGAAAAATCTGGGTCCTGGTTTAATTACGGGTGCCAGTGATGATGATCCATCTGGTATTGCTACTTACTCCCAGGCAGGAGCTGCTTTCGGACTCAAAATGCTTTGGATGGCGCCCTTTACTTTCCCGCTGATGGCTGCAATGCAGGGAATGTGTGCCAGAATTGGTATCGTTACATGCCAGGGCTTAACCCACACACTAAAAAAATATTACCATCCGGTTATTCTTTGGTTGATGTTATTATTCAGTATTCCCGCAATCATATTAAATATCGGTGCAGATATTGCCGGTATGGGTGCAGTAACCAATCTGCTTTTCCCAAAAATGCCCTCATTTATTTTCAGCGTCCTGTTCACAATTATCATGATGGTCACCATTGTCATTTTCCCTTATCAGAAAATTGCAGGTATCCTCAAATGGCTTTGCTTAAGTATGTTTCTCTACCTTGTTGTTCCATTCGTGGTTCATGCAGATTGGAAAAAAGCATTTTTTTCAACAATAATTCCCCATGTTGAATTGAATAAAGAATTTATAGAAATGATGGTTGCTATTTTAGGTACTACTATCTCCCCCTATCTTTTTTTCTGGCAGGCAACCATGGAAGCAGAAGATGTCGAACATCAAATGAAACAAGTGATCGTAGATAAACGCGTTCTCCAAAATATGGCGGCCGATGTGAATACAGGCATGTTTGCCTCCAATCTGGTAATGCTTTTTATTATTCTGACAACGGGAGTAGTATTATATAATTCGGGATTCCGCCAGATTGATACAGTTGAACAGGCAGCAAAAGCCCTTGCCCCATTGGCCGGAAAGTTTTCTTATATATGTTTTGCACTGGGTGTAATAGGTACTGGTTTACTTGCGATACCCGTTCTTACCGGTTCTCTTTCTTATATAATTGCGGAATCCTTTGGATGGCAGGAAGGTCTCGATAAGAAATTCAACGAAGCCCGTGCATTTTATATAGTAATAATTTTATCCCTTGCAATAGGGTTGCTGATAAATATATTGGGAATCAGCCCGATGCAGGCCCTAATTTATACAGCGATCCTTTACGGAGTAACTTCTCCCGTGATGATTGCAGTTATCCTGCATATAGGGAACAATAAAAAAATTATGAACAATTTTACAAATAGCAGATTATCAAATATACTTGGTGTAATTACCTTTATCATAATGTCTGTCGCTACCATTTTACTATTATATTTTCAATTTAAATAGTTACTATATTTAACAGGGCCGCATATCCCTTTTTCAATAAATCCACTCTGTGCAAAGAAGAAAGTTTTTACAGGTATCAGGATTTTCTGCCGTTTCATTTTTGTTTACACGTTTTGATCCGATCTCAGGAAACCAGATGAAGGTTATTCGTTTTCCGGATGCTGTTTCTGTTCGTTGCAGTGGTGAATGGATCTCACTGACGGGCTCAACCGAAACCTGGAAACATGAAAATGTTCAGGTAAAATTCGAGCTCAATAGCGAAGTCCTTTCTTTGTTTGTGGATGCACCAGGGCATGAATTGGAATTCATTAAATGCAGCTGGAAACAGACTTACCCTGCTACCTCAAAATTTTTGACCGATCAATGGGAAAGATCCTATGGAGATCTTAGTTGGGAATCACCTGCTTTTACTACTTCTCCTCCGGTAACAGGAACTGTAGCGACTACCCCTGCAGTTGCAAAACGTTCTCCCTGGTACCTGCTGATTTCGGACGGCGTTTTGACCCAAGCTTACGGAGTAAAAACTGGTGCCAACAGTTTTTGTTCCTGGCAGATTTCTGCAGAGGGTTTGGAACTTATACTGGATACAAATTCCGGAGGTGCTGGTGTCCTTCTGGGAGAACGTACCCTGCATGCTGCTGATATCATAACTACAGAAAGTCTTAACGGTGAAAATGCCTGGCATACAGATATCCGTTTTTGCAAAATGATGTGTCCCAACCCAAGACTTCCTGCAAAACCTGTTTATGGTATCAACGATTGGTATTTCGCCTACGGAAATAATTCTCGTGACCTGATATTGGAGCACACCCGAACGATGGCGAACCTGGTAAACAACCCATCCAATCCGCCATTTTCAGTTATAGATATGGGCTGGTCGGTAAAACCGGCCAAAACTGAAGACGAATATTGCTGGGGTGACGACTTCACCTTGGGTAATGATAAATTTGGCGACATGAGCGCCATTGCCAGTGAGATAAAATCCCTGGGTATGCGACCCGGAATCTGGACCCGTCCCCTGCTTGCCAATGCGAAGGATAAACCTTCTTCACTTATCCCTATCCGTAGAGATCAGAAAGATCTGAAAGAAAGATACCTGGATCCAACAATCCCCGAAAATCTCCAGCGCATAGGAAATATAATCAGTCTTTATGAAGCCTGGGGATTTCATCTTGTAAAACATGATTATACCAGCTATGATTTCTTTGGCAGATGGGGATTTGAAATGAGTGAAACGATGACCGTTCCCGGATGGCATTTCCAGGACAGAAGCATAACCAATGCAGAGATCATTCTTTTTTTATACAAGACCATTCGTGCAGGATCTCTCGATATGTATCTGATCGGGTGTAATACATTCAGTCATTTATCAGCAGGAATATTTGAACTCAACAGGATCGGGGACGATACGAGTGGAAACGAATGGTCCCGTACATTGAAGATGGGTGTTAACACCCTGGGTTTTCGTTTGCCACAACATAACACTTTTTATGCGGCAGATGGAGACTGTGTAGGTCTTACTACCAGGATTCCCTGGGAAAAAAATAAACAATGGCTCCGTCTTCTTGCAGAAAGCAGCGCCCCCCTTTTTATATCCGCACAGCCTGAAGCACTGGGAGAAGAACAAAAACATTATATCAGAGAAGCCTTTAAAGCGGCAGCAAAGGTCCAACCCCTGGCCGAACCAATCGACTGGCTGACGAACCCCCGACCAGAACAATGGAAATTAAACGGTGAGCGGGTCACTTTTTACTGGGGCTGATAATCTCCTCAGCTTCTTTAAGTCATTTTACCTTCCTCTAATCATCAACTTTTATATCCTGTGGAATTTATATCCTGTGGAATTCCTAAGGGAGTCAGTTCTTTTTATAAATTTATAAGTAAATAAAAGGGGTATTATAGGGATATTATCAGGACTAAGTCCATAAAAATAGATATATAATTCTTATAATACTCATACAATATATTTATAATTTAGCGTTTATTACTATATTTATAAAGGGACTGACTACAATATCAGAGTGCTTAGAAATAGTTTTGAAAAATCTTACATATGGCAATACTTTATGGCGGGATAAATGGCCCCTTTTCCGGAAAGGTCGGAGCGGTCGTAGGCTACAAATGGAAAAACAAATCGGTGATGCGTGGCTTGCCTTCTGCCAAAAAGGTCCGGCGCCCTTCGCCTTTACAAATTCAGCAGCATGCGAAATTCAGACTGATGAATGCTTTTCTGATACCGCTTACCAAATTCCTGAATATCACTTACAATAATTTTGCGGTTGATATGTCAGGCTATAATAAAGCGTTTTCATTTAATGTCAAGAATGCCATAGGAGGAATTTTTCCGGATTTTATGATCGATTTTCCAATGGTACTGGTGAGCCGCGGTGACCTGCCCAATGTACTATCAGCGAATGTTTCTTCACTTACTGCAGAATCGCTGAAATTCAGCTGGACCGACAACAGCGGAAAAGGAAAAGCAAAATCAACTGATATGGCATTCGCCGCAGTTTATAACGAAGAAAATGGACAATGGAGCTATAAGATGAACCTTTCTGCAAGAAACGCAGGTGAGTGTATTATGGATCTTAGTTCATTCAAGGCTAAAGTTGTGCATTCTTATTTCGGATTTATATCCGCTGATGGAAAGGAAATAACAGACAGTATTTATACTGGCCTGGTTAATTTATAAAAGTTCTTTTAGAAAAGCAGGTTTAGATCTTTTCAATGAAGCCTGTTCAAAAGCATATGCCATTGAAATTAGTGAAGGTTCCATATAGGGACCTGCATAAAATGAAACTCCGATCGGCAAACCATGAAATAATCCCATCGGAACTGTTATATGTGGGAACCCGGTTATAGCAGCTGGTGTGGACAAAGAAGGTCCGTTTTCATAATCTCCATTCGCCAGGTCGATACAACAGGCAGGTCCATTCGTAAATCCCGACAGTGCATCCAGATTATTCGTCGTCATAATATCCAGGATAGTTTTCCTGAAGCCCGTTGTGTTTTCCAATGAATCAACGTATTCTTTGCTGTCTAATCCGCCTTTGTCTTCGCTTTCAACCAGGATCTCCTGTTTGAAAAAAGGCATCAGTTTATGTTCATTCTGCAGATCAAATGCAATGAGTTCTTTTAAGGATTTTACCTGTCCGTTTGCTGATCCAAGGTATTTATTCAAACCGTCTTTAAATTCATACAGAAGCACCTGGTATTCTGAATGGCCCAATAATTTCAACGCGCCCAGCACATCCACTTCTATGATCACAGCACCCTGGGCTTCCATGGTAGCTATCGCTGCACGCAGAAGGACTACCAGGTCAGGATTTTCCGTAAAGTGTGCTTTCTCAACTCCAATACGTTTTCCTTTTAAACCATCCTTTATCAAATAAGGCGTATAATCACTTAAAGATTTACCCAAGCTTTCTTTTGTAACTGCGTCTGCTTCGTCCACACCAATTCCGGCTCCCAATAGAATGGCCGCATCACGAACTGTACGAGTCATCGGCCCGGCAGTATCCTGTGTTACTGAAATAGGAATAATGCCAGTCCGACTCCACAAACCCACTGTAGGTTTGATGCCCACCAGACCATTAACTGATGCCGGGGAGACTACCGATCCATCTGTTTCAGTACCGACACTCACAGTACATAGACTCGCTGCAGTTGCGGCGCCTGAGCCTGCACTGGATCCTGAAGGATTTCTGTCCAGGATATATGGACATTTGGTTTGTCCACCGCGGCTACTCCATCCGCTGCAGGAATGAGACGAACGGAAATTCGCCCATTCGCTTAGATTAGTTTTACCTAATAATACTACACCGGCTTTTCTCAATTGTTTCAGGACAAATGCATCTTCTTTGGCATGGTTACCTATCAATGCCAGGGATCCTGCTGTCGTCTGCATCTGATCTCCTGAATTGATATTGTCTTTAATGAGGATTGGTATTCCGTGAAGTAGCCCGCGAATCTTTCCCTGTTTTCTCTCTTCATCAAGCACAGCAGCAATTTTCAATGCATCCGGATTCAGTTGAATGATTGAATTCAGGGACGGTCCGCTTCGGTCAATCTTTTCTATCCGCGCCAGATATGCTTTTGTTATGGATACAGAAGTCTGTTCACCGCTCTGCATTTTTTTCTGAAGGTCAGTCACGGTTATCTCCTCCAAATCCAGGAATGGAGCATTTTGTTCCTGATCTATCAAGGAATTATTCTCTGAAGTATTACCACCAACCGCCAACTGCTGTGTCCGCCGGAGCGAAGCGTAGGCGGACCAACTGCCAACCGTTGAAAGTCCTAAGCCAGTAAGCGATCCCTGGCGCAGAAATTTTCTTCTGTCCATAGATTTTATTTTGAATGTGAAAATAGTAATTCAGCAGATTATTTCCACCCACCACCAAGTGATCTGTATAATTCCACACGCGCATTGAGTTCTGCCCTTTGAATAAATGCAAGGCTCAACTGTGCGTCCAGGGCGGTTTGCTGTGCCGTGATGACTTCGAGATAGTCGGCCAGGTCATTCTTAAACAATAATTGTGCATTTCCCACTGCGGCCGACAGGGTATCGGTCCTTTGCTTTGCAATGATTTCCTGTTCTTTTAATTTACTAACCTGTATCAATGCATTGGATACTTCGATGGCGGCTGTTAATACAGACTGCCTGAAGAGAATAACCGCCTGTTCCCTTTGCTGTTTAGCAATTTCAAATTGTGTTTTCAGTTGTCTGCCCTGTAAAACAGGCTGGATAAGGGTTCCGCCCGCAAGTCCGAACAAAGACCCAGGAATATTAAACCAATTACTTCCTTTTAAAGATTCAAATCCTGTTCCTGCAGTCAGCGTTAATGCCGGATACATATTTGCCTGACTGATCCCAACCTGTGCGTTTGCTTTCACCAGCGACATTTCATTCGCACGCACATCGGGCCTGCGGTTTAAAATTGCAACAGGTACACCGGTTGCAAGAGAATCATTGAAATGAATATCAGTTAAAACAACATCCCGGTGAATCGCTCCGGGAAGATTACCCGTGAGTAATTGCAGGCTGTTCTCCTGTATCTGGATAGCCTGATCTATCATTGGAACAAGTTGTGCCGTCGCCAGCATTTGCGATTCAGCTTGTTGAATGGCGAGATAGGTAACTTCGCCCGCATCAAAGAGCAAACGGGTAAGTTTTACAAAATTTGTGGTAAGCTCAAGTGTTTTTTTTGTTTCCAACAACTGCTGATCCAGCATGAGCAAACTAAAATATCCCTGTGCTATATCTGCTACAAGTCTTGTCTGTACGGCTTTTGCTGCTTCGTAAGTCTGGAGATAATTTGCGATGCTGGCTTCTTTCTGACGACTGATCTTTCCCCAGATATCAATTTCCCAGTTCATACTTACTGATGTGAGGTAGTCGGCTGAACTGTTGCTCAGGGCGCCATTTTTTACACCGAGCGGGCCATTGTCGGAATTTCGGCTGTATTGTATTCCCAGTTCTGCATTGAGTTGAGGGTACCAAAGCCAGCTGGCTTGTTTTACCTGCGACTGTGCAATATTGATATTTCTCAATGCGTATAAGAGATCGTAATTCCTGCTGATGCCACTGTCGATGAGTTGCTGCAATACAGGATCAGTAAAGAAATTTCTCCAGGAGATATCTGCAATACTGTTTGTATCGGAAGAAGAGGTTGCCTGATTAAAACTTTCAGGCAGGGGCACAATGGGGCGTTGATAATTTTTTCCCATTCTGCAGGAAACCGATGCAGTCAGAAGAATAATGATTAATGCATACCCGTATGGAAAAAACTTTTTCATTTTCATTGGTTGATATCAGAATTTCTATTCTGATCGGAGCTCATACTTTTTTTCACGTATGGGTTTTGGTTTACCGGAAACTTTTTCCTGCCATGTCTGGAAGATCACAAAAAGAACAGGAATGATGAATACACCGAGCAGAACACCTGTCAGCATTCCACCAACAGCACCTGTACCAATAGAACGATCGCCCAGTGCAGATCCACCCGTGGCCCAGGTTAATGGGAGCAGGCCGACAATAAATGCAAAGGATGTCATAAGTATTGGACGCAATCGCAGGCGACTTGCTTCCAGCGCTGCAGCGATCATATCCATCCCTGAACGTCTCCTCTGAACTGCGTACTGAACTATTAATATGGCATTTTTTGCCAGCAATCCAATCAGCATGATGATACCGACCTGAACATAAATGTTATTCTCTATCCCCGTGAGTTTAATAAAAAGAAAAACACCCATCAGGCCTGTCGGAATCGAAAGCAAAACGGCCAGGGGAAGAATATAACTTTCATATTGTGCGGCCAGCAGAAAATACACAAAAAGAACACTGAGTACAAAAATGAGTTGCGTTTGCGTTCCCGCATTACTTTCTTCCCTCGAAATTCCTGACCATTCATATGTAAATCCCCTTGGCAGATAATTGGCAGCTACTTCCTTAATCACCTTAATAGCATCACCGGAACTGTAGCCCGGTTTAACCGTTCCGTCGATGGCAACAGAGTTGAAAAGATTCGTTCGGTTTACGGCTTCAGGTCCATATACTCTTTTCAATTCGACCAATGCATTCACGGGAACCATTTGTCCTGCTGAATTTTTTACAAATATTCCATCCAGTGATGCTGCATCTTCCCTGAAAGAAACATCTGCCTGAACGATAACACGATAATATTTTCCAAACCTGTTGAAATCAGAAGCAAAACTGCTTCCATAATAAACCTGCAATGTTTCTAAAATATCAGATACCGATACATTCAATTGTTTCGCCCTGGCATTATCAATATTCAAAAGAAACTGTGGATTATTCGTATTAAATGAAGTAAACGCAAACGCAATTTCCGGTCTCTTTAAAAGTTCTTTAATAAAATCATTGGTAACCTGGCTGAGTTTGTCCAACGGACCTCCATTCCTGTCCTGAATCAATACTTCAAATCCACTGGTATTTCCAAAACCCTGAACCGTGGGAGGTTGGAAAATGAATACCTGTGCATCTTTTACAGCCGTCATTTTATTATTGATCGCGGCTACCACATCGTTAATACTCATTCTTGGAACGCGTTCCTTTTGCTCTTTTAATTTGATGAATCCTACTCCGTAAGCTGAACTGTTAATACCTGAAAGAATATTCAATCCACTGATCGCACCACGTTTATCAATTTGTGGAATCTCATCCAGCAGGCTGTCGATCTTCTTCAAAACCACATTGGTCCTGTCAAGCGATGATGATGGAGGAAGATTAAAAGAAACAATAACAAAATTCTGATCTTCAGCAGGAATAAATCCGGTGGGTGTATTCTTTACTTCCCAGATTGTAATAGCAAGTATTAATGTAAGTCCGAGAATACCCACCCATTTATGCCTGATCAGAAAGTTTACTACACCCGCATACCTTTCAGTGGTAGCTTTAAATCCTGCATTGAATGCATTTCCAAATCTTCTTGCAAAACCAATTTTCTTATGTTCTTCGCCTGGAACAGCATGCGGATTTTTTAAAAACAAGGCGCAGAGCGCCGGACTAAGAGTCAATGCGTTTAGAGCAGAAATTAAAATGGCGATCGCAAGTGTAAATGCAAACTGTCTGTAAAATATTCCCGCAGGACCCTGCATAAATCCCACGGGTACAAATACAGCTGCCATCACAAGTGTAATGGAAATAATGGCGCCCGAAATTTCATTCATGGATTGAATCGTTGCATCATGTGCATTAAGTCCCGTTCGTTCCATTTTGGAATGAGCTGCTTCCACTACAACAATAGCATCGTCCACGACGATACCAATAGCCAGTACCAGTGCAAATAATGTAAGCAGGTTAATGGTAAAACCAAAAAGCTGCATAAAGAAAAAAGTACCGATGATAGCGACGGGAACTGCAATAGCCGGGATCAAGGTCGATCTGAAATCCTGAAGAAATATAAATACAACCAGGAATACCAGAATAAACGCTTCCAGCAAAGTTTCTTCAACCTGTCTGATGGATGCATCCAGAAAATCCTTAGCACTGAAAATAGTAAAAGCATGCACTCCTTTAGGGAATTTGGCAGACGCGTTTTTCATCACCTCATCAATAGCGATGAGGATATCGTTCGCATTGGAACCTGCCGTTTGAAAAATCCCGATGCCCGTACCGGGACGCCCCATTACCATGGCATTGGAACTATAAGTATATGAACCAAATTCCACCCGCGCTATATCTTTCAGTTTGATTACTGAACCATCGGCGCCGGCTTTAATGATGATATCTTCATAATCTTTATTCTGGGAAAGCTTACCCTTGTATTTTAAAATATATTCAAAAGAAGCACTGCTGCCCTCCCCGAATCTTCCGGGTGCTGACTCCACATTCTGATCGTGAATAGCAGCTAAAACCTCCTGCACAGAAATATTATTGGTCGCCAGCCTGTCGGGCTGAAGCCAGATACGCATGGAATAATCCTTGGCGCCGAAAACCTGTGCCTGACCAACACCTGGAACGCGCTGGATCTCCGGGATGACATTGATCTTGGCATAATTCTGCAGAAATTTTTCATCATAAGCACTATCCGTGCTGTAAAGCAGGGTTACATTGATCATACTGTTCTGCTGCTTCTGAGTAGAAATACCTGCCTGTATAACTTCAGCCGGAATCTGACTAACGGCCCTGGATACACGATTTTGTACATTGACAGATGCCAGGTCGGGATTGGTACCCTGTTTGAAAAATACATTAATGGACATACTCCCGTCGTTGCCGGAAGTGGAAGTCATGTAGGTCATGTTTTCCACACCATTGATCGCTTCTTCCAAAGGTGTCGCCACTGCTCGGGCAACAACTTCGGCATTGGCACCCGGGTATACAGCATTCACGCTGACGGTTGGCGGCGCAATATCAGGGAACTGGGTAATCGGCAGAGAAATCATGGAGATCAGTCCCAGCATCGTGAGAATGATGGATATCACTGTTGATAAAACCGGCCTTTCGATAAATCTTTTAAACATCTTCCTTTTTTTGTTCCAGGTCCTGCCTTACATGGGGCGGACTTTCAAAAGACTATCCAGCGACATTTGCACGGGTACAATTTTAGCACCATCATTCAATTTATCTACTCCTGAATACACGATTTTGTCGCCAGCTTTAATCCCATTTTGAACGAGGTAATAATTGCCTGATCTTCCCAGGATATTTACTGATGTACTTGCTACTTTATTACTATCTCCCAATACGAACACAAAAACTTTATCCTGTAATTCAAATGTGGATTCCTGCGGAATGACCAGGCCATCCGGCTGCTGCACAGATATCCTTATGCGGCCTGTATTGCCCGATCTTAATATTCCATTTGGATTTGGGAAACTGGCACGGAAGGGAATCGCACCGGTTCCTGGTGCAAATTGACCGGAAACCATTTCCACTTTGCCTTTTTCGTGATAAACTGTATTATCGGAAAGAATAAGTTCAACAGGTGGCAGGTTTTTTATTTTCTCTTCGATGGTTTTTCCAGGGTATTCATCTTTGAAACGAAGGAAGGCAGTTTCACTTACAGAAAAATAAGCGCGCACGTCTTTTACTTCTGAAATATTTGTAAGCGGATCCTGGGATGTTAAGCCTGCCAGGCTTCCAATTTTAATATGAATTCTTCCAATATATCCATCCACAGGTGCTTTGATCAGTGAATATCCAATATTGATTTTTGCATTCCCTACCATGGCTTCAGCCTGTGCCACATATGCCGTTGCTGCGTCGTATGCTGCTTTAGCGGTATTGAGTTGAATAGGAGAAATTACCTGGTTCTGAACAAGTGGTTCCAACTTGTTCATATTGATTTTCGCACTGGCCTGGTTGGCTTTTGCAACGGCCAGCGATGCACTGGCGTTATTCAATGCTTCAAGATATGGCTGGTCATTTATCTTGAATATTGCCTGACCTTTTTTGACAAAAGCCCCTTCATCCACAAAAATCTTTTCTATATATCCACTCACCTGCGGTCTGATTTCTATATCATTACTGCCTTCCAGTGAAGCGGTATACTCTCGATAAGTTGTAAAGGGACGATCGCTGATATTGATAACTGGCAGGACTGGAGGCGGAGGTGCATAATAACCATTATTTGTTGCAGGATTATTACATGATTGTAAGGCAGCTATCACCAAAAGAACCAGCATTCCTGTATACAGGTATTTTCGCATAAGCTTTTTTTGATATAAGATTGATCCGGTTAAAATGGAAGGACTGCAAATGTAATCATGTAAAAAGTTCTATAAAATAATTGGAGTAAAGGAAATATTAAAATATTATGAACGGCTAATGGTAATGACCAATTCAGCACCCAATTAATTCCATGCTTTCTTTATAAAGCGCAGCCAGTTTCCATGCAGGATTTTACTGATATCCGTTTCTGAATAACCCCTTTGTTTAAGAAGATCCGGCAGTTTTTGTAAATCGGTAATAGTATCCAGATCATAGGGCGATTGTTCCGTGCCGAAAGCTCCATCCAGGTCACTGCCGATGGCGATATGGTTGGCATTGCCTGCTATCTGGCATATATGATCGTAATTGTCTATCAGACTGTTTAAATCAATACCCCTCGCTTTTGGAATGGAAAGGCCCCTTATCCAGCCATCCGTTAACATCCAGGCATCCATTACCCCGCCAATCACAGACCCTCTTTCAATGAGTATCCTGATCTGATCGTCCGTAAGCTGCCGCTGGTTTTTTACGAGTGCCCTGCAATTATGATGACTCGCCCAAACGGGGCCCTTAAATATTTCCATTGCCTGGCTGAATCCCAGATCAGTTAAATGCGTCACATCTAAAATCATATGCAGAGAATCCATTTCCTTAAGCAGAGAAATTCCGTTTGCACTGAATCCTTCTTCAGTACCCGTACCGCTGGCATATCTTCCTTCACCATAGTGAGCGGGACCCAGGGCCCTCAATCCATAAGCATAAGCTTTTTCGAGATAGGAAAGATTAACAAGGGAGTCGGCACCTTCTAAACTTAAAATAAAACCAACTGGTTTATCGCTATCAGGAATTGAATCGTTTTCCCATTTTTTTATTTGTGCATCGAGAGAAGTGATTTCGCTTACCTGGACCATTTCACCCTCATTGACCATTGCCTGGTACCACGCAAGCTGGGCCTGTGTTTGGGCCCAAGCCTGTTCAGGTGAATGCCAGCCGGGGAGCGGACTGCCCTGCCTAACATATCTTGCAATTTGTGTAGCCACTACAAGACCAATTTTCCCATCTCGTAATGCAGGGAGAGAAACTGTATTTCTTGCACGGTCCGGCTTATCATTCATTCCTTTTTCACGTTCGCGTAAATCCACAACCGGTTGTTTCAGGTCGCGGTTCCATTCCATGGCATTCATAGCGAGATCGAGGTGTGCATCTATTATAAACATGTTTGCAAATTAGTATCTTCATTCGTAAACACCAGCTATGTCTTTTCTGATTTTGCTTATAGGGATTTTTTTACTGATTCTATTAACTACCTGGGCAAAATTAAACGCATTCCTCTCTTTTCTGCTGGTCTCCATGGGTATTGGTCTGGCTAATGGCATGTCCATAGATGCGGTTACCCATGCGGTTCAGACTGGCATGGGCGATCTGCTTGGCTCCTTGCTCGTAATACTTGTCATAGGAGCGATGCTCGGAAAACTGATTGCCGATTATGGCGCTGCACAAAGGATCGTTTCATCTTTTATGAAATGGTTTGGAAGAAAATACCTGGTATGGGCCCTTGTAATTACGGCTTTCATCGTTGGGATCCCGCTTTTCTACGGAATTGGATTTGTTCTGCTGGTGCCACTGATCATCACTCTTTCTTATAAATATGATATTCCTGCAGTTTATATAGGTCTTCCCATGCTCGCTTCTCTTTCTGTAACACATGGATTCCTTCCTCCGCATCCTTCTCCAGTAGCGCTCATTCAGCAATATCATGCCGACCTCGGGCTTACACTGCTCTATGGATTTATCGTTGCTATTCCTTCAATTTTAATTGCGGGGCCTTTATTCGCAACCACACTTAAAAAATACAATAGAAAACCATTGGCCACTTTTGCAGGTAGAACTATTCCCGATGATGAACTGCCAGGTATTGCAGATAGTTTTATAACTGCCCTCCTTCCGGTTATCCTTATTGGTACGGCTACTGTGCTTCGGTTAACCATGCCCGGAGATTCCTTTCCCGTTAAAGTTTTTAACATACTCGGAGATCCTTCCATTGCTTTATTACTTACTCTGGCTTTTGCCATCTACGCATTGGTTTTGAAAAGAGGTAAAAAATTCGAACCCTGTATGATCTCTATGGCGGATGCGGTGAAAGATATTTCACTGATCCTGCTTATTATCGCAGGAGCAGGCGCACTGAAACAGGTACTTACAGAAAGTGGAACGGCGGCGCAGCTGACCCATGTAATGGAAGGACAGCATCTTCATCCTATTCTTGCTGCCTGGATCATTGCGGCATTTATCCGCGTTTGCCTGGGATCAGCTACAGTAGCGGGACTCACTGCGGCGGGTATAATCGCTCCGATGATCGTCGGATCCCATATCAATCCCAGCCTGATCGTTCTATCGACAGGCGCAGGCAGTCTCTTTCTCTCGCATGTGAACGATTCGGGATTCTGGTTATTCAAGGAATACTTTAATTTGAGCGTAAAGGAAACACTCAAAACCTGGAGTGTGATGGAAACTATTATCTCGGTCGTCGGGCTCCTGACGGTCGGACTCATTTATCTTATCACCAATCATTAAATGTTACATATGTCTGCTGAAAAAAAAATCAAAAAACTCAATCTTGAATTGCCTCCTGCACCGACTCCTATCGGAGTATATATTCCCCTGCTGGTCGTCGGTAAAAACTGTTATGTATCCGGACATGGCCCTCTTCTGCCAGATAAAACACTTATTCGTGGCCGCATAGGACAGGATATGGATGCTGAACAGGGTAAACTGGCTGCGCGTCAGGTAGGACTGGCCATTCTTGCCACATTAAAATCTCATCTTGGAAGTCTAAACAAAGTAAAACGCGTAATCAAAGTACTGGGAATGGTGAATGCCGATCCTTCGTTCGAAAAACATCCTTATATCATAAACGGATGCAGTGAATTATTTGCCGAAGTTTGGGGAAAGGAAAATGGAATCGGCGTCAGAAGCGCAGTGGGCATGGGGAGTTTGCCGGATAATATTCCGGTGGAAATTGAGGCGATTTTTGAGCTTGACTGATTTGGAACTTATCAGAGTATGGGAGTATGGGAATATGGGAGTATGGGAATGAAATTAGAAATGAGTTATGATCAGGAAATATTTATAAGATGAAAGAAAGATTCTGGTATGAAGTTGACAATATAGACGAAATAGATTCGCCGGCTTTATTGATTTTTCCAGCAAGAGCAAAAGAAAACATTCATAAACTAACTGAAAAAATAAATATCGAAAACTTACGTCCACATGTAAAGACCAATAAGATCGCTGAGGTGTGCAGCTTGATGCTGGAATCAGGAATCAGAAAATTTAAAGCGGCAACTATATCTGAAGCTGAAAT
>Ga0207102_1041_pt1 | contig 22701 bp, 22 predicted proteins | sample Alteio_BWMinHeat_80_FD_153573 | JGI IMG/M metagenome (GOLD analysis project Ga0207102, IMG submission 153573) | Enriched cells from forest soil in Barre Woods Harvard Forest LTER site, Petersham, Massachusetts, United States -... | ecosystem: Environmental > Terrestrial > Soil > Temperate forest >... | reverse complement strand
AAAAAAACTACTTACTTCTGCAGGATCCGGCGGCCGTTAGAGAAAATTTCGTCGAGCCCGATGGGTTTCGGAGATCCCCATTCGATTCCGGCCTGGTCGGTTTCGAGCGTGGCCACGGGCAACCATTCGCCCTTCATCTGCTCGGAGAGCTTCACGGTCATGTGGCCGGTAAGCGCTTCGTAGTCGTAGAAGAGATCTCCGTTCGGAGAATTGAAAGGCAGCAGCAGGAATTTTTCCTTCGGCGCGTAGGCCGAGATTTCAATTTTCTGTCCCTGCCCGTTTGTGGCGGTTACTTCCCATTTTCCCCAGGCGATGTCGAAGTTCACTGTGTCGCCGTCGGTGGTGCGAAAGGCGTATTCCTTGCCTTGGTAATTCAGGCCAATACAAAGACCAGAGAACAGCGCAGGGCCGCCGAAGGCTCTAGGCTTTCCGCCGCCGGCCGCGAGCGTGGTGCCGGGGGAGCCTTTGAAATTGTTGGATACCAGCCAGGTCCACCAGTCGGGGAAGGAGCGGCCCCAGTTGCGGTCTTGGTAGGCGGTTGCCTGATTGAAGGTATATTTTTTCCCGCGAAAATTGATCGTGCCCGTCATGCTCGCGGAGGCCTGCGCAGGATACCAGTAGATGTTGGAGATTCCAGGCTGCTTCATCGCCCAGCCCATCGCATTGAAGCTCCATTTTTTGTCGATCGAGAGGTCCCAACTGATGTCTTTTACCGAACCCGTAATGCGTTTGTCGGTGGCGGTGTTCGGGCCGATGCGAACGTCGGTAGCCTGCGCGCTCGCCGAGAACTGGCTGAGGGGATACACCGTTTGGGTTACGTTCCCTTGTCCGAAACTTCCCACTTGCACCACGGCTTGGGTGCCCTTCTTTTTCCCGCCCGTATCGCCTGGATTCACCACCCCGTAGGTGAAATAAAACGCCTCACCGCTCTGGGGATCCACCACCTTGTAATACCACCACTCGTACCAGTCGCCGCGGTCGCCCTGTTTCCAGAGAAACACGTTGTAGGGATCCACGCTTTGATCCGCGCGCACGCAAAGGGGCGCCATGGCCAAAAGAAGAACGAGAAGGGTTTTCATAGGAATATTAGATGACAGAAAATTCCGGAATGCTACTTTCCCGGCATGTTCACAAAAAAGCGAATGCTAGGCGCTTTAGCTTTTCTCTGCGCCGCGGCGGCCCTCTGGCTGTACCTGCGCCGTGATCACTATATCGCGAATGCGGTGCGCTCCTACGGCTCCGCTATTCTCGGCGTGAAAGTGAATCTTGAGAGCGCGCACCTGAGCCTGGCCGATCAGAGTGTGGAGCTGAAAGGTTTATCGATCGAAAATCCGCCCGGATTCAAAAGCCGCTATCTCCTGCAGCTCGATACCGTGAGCGTAAGCCTCGATGTAAGCACCCTTCCGCGGGAAGTAATCGTGATCCGCGAAATTTCCCTGCTCAAACCCCAGATCACTTTCGAGAAGGTGGAAGGCGTGAGCAACTTCGACGTGGTTCAGCGAAACGCCGATTCCTACGTGCATGCTGCAGGAAACAAACCTTCAGCCGCGATGGCGGAAAACTATGCAAAGCAATCGAAGCAGCCCGAGAAACGCTGGATCATCTCCAGTGTAGACATGCGCGACGGGCACGCCGCCGTGCTTTCGAGTTTGGAGCTCTCGATTGCGCTTCCCCACGTTCACCTGCGCGATATCGGAAAGCGAACCAGCGGCGCCACCACGGCGGATGCCACGAGGCAGGTGATGAACGCGCTAACCGCCAGCGTGACGAACGCGGCCGCCTCGGCAATCGCCCAGGCTACGCAGGGAGTGGTGCGGGAGCTCGGAAAAGGCGCCAAAAGCCTCGGGGGCGCCCTCCACGGCCTGTTCGGCCACTAAGACTGTGTAAACCTTATGAACGGCCGTCCGGTCCCATCCTGTACAGGAGTCAAAAGCTCGTACAGGGTGCCGGAAACAGGGGGCCGTAGTAGGCGGAAATCAGGGGAGATTTTTGTCCCGCCCTTGGCATTGAACTTGAGATCAATTGTTAGCCAAAACCGAATTGGCAAGGGCCCGCCGCGGGCTTAAATTAATGGGTAGGAAGTGTCATTCGATGCGCGTATCCCGGTCTCTTAGAAATTCCTCCCTCGCCGCCGCCATATTGATCCCCCTGGTGATTCAAAGCACCGCGATCGGGAGCGACCACATTCGCCTCGGCGGGCACGTGCCCCACAAGAAGATTTCTCAATCCAAACATCTTGGCCGCCTCAATGCCCGCGCCTCTATTAGCCTCGCCTTTGCGCTAAAGCCTCGCGACCCTGAAGGGCTCGCTGATTTTGTGAAACGCGTGCAAGACCCCGCTGATCCTCAGTACGGCCAATTTTTGTCTTCCGCTGAATTCAAAGACCGTTTCGCCCCCAGCGACGCCGACGTGAACCAGGTACTGGCTTACTTGAGCTCGAAAGGCATCACCCGGACCAGCGTGCATTCGAATAATCTCGTGATCGATGCCACCGCCGGCGCCGAAACAGTGGAGAGCGCTTTCCAAGTGGAGCTGCACGAATATCAATCCAAAGACGGCCGGCACGCGTACGCCCCCATCAACGAGCCCGATGTGAGCGAAGAAATCGCCACGCGCTTGCACGGCATTGCCGGCCTGAGCTCTTTCCGGCATTCTCGTCCCCATATTAAAAAAAGCTCTCTCTTAAGCGAAGTAAATGCGGATGGCGCCAACAGCATCAATAGCTACATGACGCCTCCCAAAATCAAATCAGCCTACGGTCTCAGCACCGCCGCCACCGCCGGCAACGGCGAAACCCTCGCCCTCTTCGAGCTCGACGGATTCCAAAGCAGCGATATCGCCAAATACGCCACCACCTTTTCGATTACCGCGCCCACGATCAATACCATTCTGGTTGACGGCGCCTCCGGATCCGCGGGAGATAACGCCGATGAAGTTACGCTCGACATCGAGCTCGCAATGGCCGCCTCTCCCGGCCTGAGCGCCATCAACGTTTACGAGGGCCCCAATACCGACAACGGCGTGCTCGACACTTACAGCCGGATCGCCAGTGATAACTCGGCTAAAGAGGTAAGCACCTCCTGGGGCGCGCCCGAAGATACCGACACGCAGTCGTATCTGGATTCCGAGAACACGATCTTTCAGCAGATGGCGGCCCAGGGACAATCCGTATTCGCCGCCGCGGGTGATGCCGGCGCGTACGACGACTCCGAAAATCCCGGCACCCTCACCGTAGACGATCCCTCCTCCCAACCTTACGTAACCGCCGTGGGCGGCACCACGCTGACTCTTTCGGGAACCAGCTACGGCAGCGAAACTTCCTGGGGAACTTCGTCGGAATCGGAAGGCGGCGGCGGCGGCGTGAGCGCCGTTTGGTCTCAACCCAGCTGGCAAACTTCGCTCGCCACGGTTTCGAGCAAGGGGTCGAACACGCGGCGCATGGTTCCCGACGTGTCGCTCGACGCCAACCCCAACACCGGCTACTCGATTTACACGGGCGGCGCTTGGTACGCCATCGGCGGAACTTCCGCGGCCGCGCCTCTCTGGGCCGCGTTCATGGCTCAAGTGAATCAAGCGCGCCTGAATAACTCGATGAGCCGCATTGGATTCGTGAACACGTCGATATATCAATTGGCACAGAGCTCGTTGGCGTCGTCTTGCTTTCACGACATCAGCGACGGCTCCACCAACCTCTATTTCCCCGCCGTGAGCGGCTACGATCTCTCGACGGGCTGGGGCTCGTTCAAGGGCGCCGCTTTGATATCCGCTCTCTCGGCTACGCTTCCTCCCGCGGCCCCCACGAACGTAACCACGTCGGGCGCGGCAGGCACGGTCACCATCAACTGGACCGCTTCCACTAACGCCACGTCTTATTCGATTTACCGGTCTTCCTCTTTTAGCGGGCCCTTTGTGAGCATTGGCTCCACCGCCGCTACCTCGACGACCGACGTAGTGGGAGCCAGCGGTTACTACTACTACGTGGTAGCCACGAATGCCTCGGGCTCCAGCGGCGCCTCTTTGAAACATGCGGGCGCCGCCCCCCTCGCCACGCCCGGCGCTTCCAGCGGTTTATCTTCCTCGGAGACCCCTTGAGACATTTTATCCTCGCCATGGCCCTCGTATTTTTCGCCGCCTGTTCGCGCGGCGGCGGCGCCGACATTGGCAACGGCGGAGGCGTCACGCCCTCGGTGACGGCGGTGAATAACCGGGCTCTTCTGAGCTGGAACGCGGGCTCCGGAATGGCCGATGGCTACTTCGTGGAGCAAAGTACCGACAATGCCAACTGGACTCAGATTCAGTCAGTAGTGGAGACGAGCACCTACATCGACGGCCTCACCCTTGGCACCAAATATTACTTCCGTGTGCGCTCGCACAATTCCACCGGGAATTCGCCTTACTCCGGCACCGCTACGATTTCTCTCTAATGGGAGTCTTGACAGCTTGATTCGCCCTCCCATCTTTTAAGCAGGATGAAACCTGCGCTAATATTGGCCTCTTTTTTCTGCCTCTTCTTCCTTCCCGCGAAGGAAGCGAAGGCTGCCGTTCCCGGCAATGCCCACGCCGCGTGGGAAGGCTCCGCGCATTGCTCTCCCCATTTTCCGGCCGTATCCGGCGCTACGGGAGCGATCCTCCCCCAGCCGCCTCTTCTTTCGAGCCGCACTTTTCTGCTTCCCCTCCTCGGGCTCAGCTATGAGCCCCAGACCGGCGCCAAAGAGTTCCGGATCCGCACCGGCCTCAGCCCGCCCGCGCCCACGCGCTCCATTTAGAAAAATCGAATTTTAACTTTTTTGAGGTTTCATCATGAATCTGCAGATTTTTACGTTCGCATTGTTGGTTTCCGGCTTACCGATCTTGGCTCACGCGGGGGATTCCACCGCTGAACTCAACCGGGGCGATTTCAAATCCGCCCGCAAGGTTGATCACAATGGGGAGCTCGTGGTGAGCGTGAAGCTCAGCAAATCAGGAAAATCGAAAATCAGGAAACTGAACGAAACCGCCGTGGGGAGTGAGATTCACGCCGAAATTGGCGGCGTAGCCACCCACTTCAAACTGCGGGAACCCATTCGGGGCGATGGCCTCGAAATGGGGCCCTACTCTGCCGCCGATGCCGCGGCGGTAGTTAGCGCGATCAACCATTAGTAATGCGTCTTAAGAAGCGGCGGCCCTCGCCGCCGCTTCTTCTACCACGGCCCCATCGGCCACCAGAGCGGATCTTCGTCGATGGTCCAGCCGGGCATTTCCACCGGGGCTCGATCGTAGGGATAGTTTAGGTCGCGGGCGAATACGGAGCCGGCCTGTTGCGTGGCGCCGTCTTGCCGGTCGAATCGGGCCGTTTGCGTTTCTGATTTTCCGTTCCCGTAATGCACCCGCCACTCGAAACCGAAGGTTTCTATTCCCCTGTCGCCCTCGCTAAACTTGGGAAGTGGGTAAAGGAGTTCGATCACCACGTGATTCTCCCGCGAGAGATCCACCACGGTGAGCTTCCTGGTTTTAGAACGCACCAGTGTTGCCTTGATCCGGGAATCTCCCAATCGAAGGATCTGTTCCGCAGCGTCGAGGAAGGCCGGGCTTGAGCCGGTGCGCTCGAAAGTCATTCTCATTCCGAGCATGGCCATGTCATGACGCTTCTTAATGCCCAGGGAACGAAGGGTGAGACTGATCCCCGTCGGAATCTGGTACTCGATCTCTCCTTTGTACCTCTGCATTTCTCCCTTCCCCGCGATTTCGGGTGTGTAGAAGTAAGAATGGGAGCAGCCGCTCAAGAAAAGCAGAACAAGGAGAGTCTTCATCTCCCTTGAGGTGCAAGCTTGGGCCCAGAAAGCGGAAGGCGGGCAAATCGCCCTAAGGAAGAATTTGGTAAAGGGCCACGCCCCGGAAGTGGGCGCTACGCACGTAACGAAGCAGATAGTCCGCGAGGGGCTGGTCGCTCACGTGGCCCACGTTGGGGGCCGCGTGGCGAATGCGGGTTTCCCCGTTTCTTTGCACGATCAGGCCCTGATGCGCGATCAACGTGGTGAGCCTAGCCTTCGCCGGATCCTTTTCCGGCACGCGCACGAGATTCAGCACCGTTCCCGAGGGAATCTGTTTCAGCCGCTCCGTTTCCGCCACAAAAGCGGCGCGGAGGTATTCCAGATCGGCCCGAAATTGCAGTTTATCGAATTCATGAGACTGCTCCTGATCAGCGCTTGCGGCCGCGCGTTTTTCGGCGACTTCTTTTTTTGTGGCGGCGAGTTTATCGTCGAGGATTTTCTTCGCCTCGGGCTTGAGATCCGCGGGCCGGAAAAAATAACTCACCGGAAGATAAGCCAGTTTAAGCGGTTTTGCCTCCGCGGCGGAACTCTTTGGGGCCTTTTCTTTTGTTCGGCTCGATAACCAAAGCTCCCGGTCGATAGTGGGCACGGCCGTGCGCCACTCGCCCGCGAAAAGGGTTTCGCTTAAGTCTTTCAGGAGCCCATTTTGCACGTTGCCCGGGAGCCAATCGGTTTCCGGAACGTGATTGCGGTTCCGGAAGCTAATGCGCCCGCCGTGGTAGCGGATGGTTCGCATTTCCTTTTCCAGGCAATCCGGCTTGTGCCGAAAGCACCGAGCGTTGGCCATCACCGTTTCGATGAAAGTGGTGCAGTCAAAGGCGTCGAGCCGGTAGAGCGGCAGGGTATCGCCTTCGCCAAGGGGACCAAGCTCATAAGGCTTGCCCAGAAGCGCAGCACTCTCGGCGTCGAGAATCCGGGAAAAATCGCCGGGTTTTCGTGGATCAAGAGAAGCGAGAGCCCCCCGAGGGTGCGGAATCACGGGAACGAACTCGTCGGCGGCTTGGGCAACGATCGCGTGGAAAAGCCAGAGCAGGAGCATCGTTACAGAGTATTGCGTAAGCGAGAGTATTGTAAATGGCGCCGCCGCTTGTTATGGAATTTGCATGGTAACCATGAAAGTTCTCTATCAAGGACAAAAGCACTGCCTTCTCACCCACGGCCCCTCCAACTCCACGATCGAAACGGACGCCCCGAAAGACAACCAAGGTAAGGGTGAGCGCTTCTCGCCCACCGATCTCGTCGGCGCCGCCCTCGCGAGCTGCATCGTTACCACGATGGCGATGGTAGCGGAGCGCGATGGAGTTTCCCTGAACGGCTGCACCGCCGAAGTGGAAAAGCACATGGTGGCGGATCCGCGCCGGATCGGCGCGCTGCCGGTGCGAGTTTCGCTCCCGGCCTCGCTCACGCCGGAGATGCGGAAGAAGCTCGAACAAACTGCCCTGCATTGCCCGGTTCACAAGAGCCTGCATCCCAGCGTTAAGGCAGAGATCACGTTTATCTACGTTTGATTTTTATTTGCAGGCGTTAAGGGAAGCGGGAATTTCCTACATCCTCGCTTTTTTGGTTCCCCTGTATATCCGCTATATTTGTTCCCGCCTTTGTGGAAGCAAAGTCGCCACCAACAAACAAAAACAGTTCACACGGAAACGCGCTTACCTGCGTCGAAAACGCCCTTGCCGCGGCGGCTCCTGCGGATTCAACCTAGTGAGAGAGGAGCAAAAGGACTGCTCCGGAAAGGGTTCCATGTTCATCAACGCATTTTTCTTCCTGGGCGTGGCCGCAGCTATCCTTGTTGGTACGTATTTCTTCTCCGTAAAAAAGCCCTCCAAATCAAAAACGGCTTCCCAGCCAGCCCAGCCGCGCCACACCCAAAGGGATTCCTTCGACGGCGGCTTTTCCCCGCACGCCACTTCTTCCCTCGCTTTGATGAATGAACTCTATCGGCAGCATAAGCTAGCGCACTCCCATCAAACCGACTTGCGGATTTTGGCCGAGCTCAATGCCCAGCTCGACGGCGAATCGGAAATGGGCGCACCCGACGTAACCGTAAAATGCAAATTTGGGCGGGTTACCCTGGGCGGACGGGCCCGCAGTGCCGAGGACAAAGCCCGGTTCGAGCGCATCGCTCATTCGATTAATGGCGTGATCGACGTAAGCAACCAGATCGTGGTGGTGGGAGGGAAAAAGAGCGGAAGCGCGGCCTAGGCTACGCTAGGAGCGGAGGGTACAATGGGGCATGCGAAATGCGTGCGCGCGAGCGCGTGAAATTCTCGATGCCCCCAGCTTTGTGCTGGCTCTGCTCCTGTTGCTCGGTCTGGGCCAGGCTGCCGCCCTCGCCCTCCAGTTCCAGGAGGGTTTTCGCCCGTTTCAGACGGCTCCAGGGAGAGTAGCGCTCTCGTGGGACATGTTCGCCACGCACATCGAACGTTGCTCGCTCGGCTGGGACCCGCCGCTGCCGGCGGCCGAGGGTCCCTTTTTCGACCTACGCCAAAAGTCCCTCGCCCTAGAATGGCAAGCCATTGCCGACTCCCGTAACGGCTACCGCAACATCGCCGCCTGGGCTTGCTCCCACTATCATCAACCCTTTCACGCCTTGCTTCACTGCTATCTTCCCAACGGAAAGGAGGAGACGAGTGCTATCGAATGCCGCTGAGAGATTCCGCGCCTGGTGCATTCAATCGGAGACGGGCGGCGCCCTCTGGCGATTCCGTTTCGCTTTCACCGCCCTTTGGCTCACCTACGATTTGGCCGATCTGATATTTCACGGAACGGCTTCCATTCTCTTCGGTTCCGACGCGCACGGCTTATTCACGCTGCAGCTGCTTCTCATCGGCGCGCAGTTTCTCGTACTCGCAAACATGGGCGCCCGCCTTGCTTGCTTTCTCTGCTTCACTCTCCGCCTGGCCGAGGCTAAGTTTTTTTTCGGATTGAATGATTTTTACTATTACTGCGCAATGATGCTCCTCTTGAGCTCGGTTTCTCTGGAGGGCCCTGGGCAGCCCGCCAAAGTTTGGCCACGCTCCGCGCTCCTCGCACAGATGGCTTGGATGTATTTCGCCACGGCACTACTCAAACTCAACCCCGACTGGCTTTCGGGGGGTCACCTTTTCGTGCGCCAAGCTTATCTGGCCGGCGGGCAAGGCTGGCCCTATCCCGGCTTTTACACTGCATGCTGCCTCAATCTCGGCGCAGCTTCCGCGTTAGCTAAGCTGGGGGTGCTGGCGGAATTCACGATGGCGATTCTGCTCACGATGAAGCGCTGGCCGAGGCTCACGCTCGCGCTCGGTTTCTCGATCCACCTCTTCGCCGCGCTGGCGCTGAACGTTTGGTTCTTCGGGGCTTCGATGGTGCTCGGCACCTATTTCCTGCTCCCGAGGAGCTCTACAGAGCCAACCTGAGATTCCAGCCGGCAAACCACGTATTGCTGAACGCCGTGGGCACGATCGAGGGATCGGTACGAAAGCTGGATTTATCGGATTCGTAAACCGAGCGCCCGTAGGCATATCCGCCTTCCAGCTCACCCTCGAGCGAAGCGAAAAGCGGAAAGCGAAGGCCTCCCGAAAGGCGTTTGTCGCCCATCACTACCCTGAAATCCGGATTAGTGCGCGCGTAGCGCATATAAGAGTAACGCTGCGAATGGAAGGCGGCGAACACTTGGAGTGATTTTCGCTCCCCGTACGCCACTTCCGCCGAAATATTGTTACCGAACAATCCCATCGAGAGCACCCAGGGATCGGCTGGCTTCCATCGCATCGAGGCGAAAGGGAATCCAAAAACTCCCATAAAGGTTTCCGTGGCGTAGGCGTAGGCAATCCCGGGAATTGGCAGGCCGTTCAAAAAGGTGGAGTTGTTCGAATAGTTCAAACTGAAAATCCAGTGGCTATGCGGCGGATCGGGCAGACTCAAGAAAATATTCGCGCCGTAAACCGGCGTGTCTTGGAATGGCTTGTCAGAAGCCTTTCCGGCCTGCGCGCCAATTCCGAAAATCTGACCGCCATCCCAGCGATGGGTAAACTGCGCCCCCAGATCACCCGCATAAAACTGCGTGGGCAAAATCACGCCGGAACTGATGGTGACCGGCTGGTCGTAAATCATCGTGTTTCCGCTGAGCGAAATCGAAAACGTATCGCGAGTAGACTTCGAAACCGGAAAGCTCGCTCTGGCCTGGTGATACTGAAGGCCTGCCGGAGTTACCGACGGCGTGTACCAACCAGCATAGAAGATCGACGGCTTTCCCGACCCCATGCCCGGAATACCCCGTCCGCCGCGGCCACCTAAGAGATCTTCGTCTACCGCAGCCGGTGCCGGCGGCTTTAGGAAAGCCTTCAGTTTAGTAAGATAGGTTCTGCAGAGTGGCGAAGAATCCTCTTCGTGCTTCAAGAGACAATCCGCTAGCTCATGCCGATCCGTGAGCGTGGGACAGAACTCCTGAATCTCATCGCGGCAAGGTTTGCCGGGCGTGATTTTGGAACTAGCGGCGAGCGCCGGTGTAGAAACTAGAGCGAGCGAACACCAAACGAGTAGCTTCCGCACTTTTGTGTCTCCGATTTTGAGCTCCTTTAGGGCACCACGCCCACCGCAGAAAAACAAGACACCGCAAGATTATGGAATTTTTATTTAGGGCATTACCGGCGGGTGATAGGTAAGCGTTTCCCCCAAAGCCCATAGCAGGAAAAGAACGAGCGGTGCGTGCACCACCAGCTGCGTTACGGTGTAACCCACGATGTCGCGTGCCTTTAGTCCGAGCACTCCGAGCAAGGCCATCATGAAGAAGGGATTGATGAGGTTCGGCAGCGCTTCGGCGGCGTTGTAAACCATTACGGTCCAGCCGAGATGAACCTTGAGCTCGTTCGCGGCTTGCATGAGATACGGAGCTTCGATAATCCACTTCCCGCCGCCCGAAGGGATGAAAAAACCGAGTACGGCGGAGTAGAGGCCCATCAGAGCGGAATAGGTATCGCGAGTGGAAATGGAAACAAAGAAACCCGACACGTAATGGGAGAGCGTTAGGCCTCCCGCAGTTTGCGCTTTTGTAAGGATGAAAGAAATGCTGCCGTAAAGCGGGAACTGAATCAGGATTCCCGCCACCGACGGAACCGACCGATTCACGGAGTCGAGAAACCGCTTCGGCCGCCAAGTAAGCACCATGCCCAGAAGCAGGAACAGAAGATTGTAGGTATTAAGATTGGAAATCGCCACCAGTGGATCTTTTCCCGCGAACTCCAAGGCCAGCCAGCCAAAACCAAGGGCGGCCACGAGCAACGTAAGAAACGGCGAATACTCCAGCCATTCACTGGGCCGGCTGGGCCGGGCGAGAATCTTTTCCTCGTCGGCGAGGTTGATTCCCAGGGTTTGGGCGGTCACGGCTCGGTCTTCTCCCGGCGCGGAAAAATAGGCGATCGCCACCGACACTACCGTAAGCACGACCAACATCACGAGCGACTGGGGAAGAAAGATCGTTTCCCGGAATGGAATTACGCCCGTGATCGGGAGCAAGGTTTTCGGAATGCTTTCCGGATTCGCCTGGAGCTGGGCCGCCGAGGAGCTAAGCCCGAGAGCCCACGTGGCGCCTAAACCGAGGTAACCAGCGGCGCCGGCGGCCCGATAGTCCATCCGGAGATCGGTGCGACGGGCGAGTGCACGCACGTAAAGCCCACCGAACACGAGGCTGAACGCCCAGTTCAGTAAGGAGGCCAGAATGGTGAAAAGGGCAATCCACGCGATTGCGCCACGTGCGGATTTCGGAATCCTCGCCAGGCGCCCGATAAGTTTTCCCGCCGGCGGTGACGACGCCACCACGTATCCCGAGATCACCACGATCGCCATCTGCATCGTGAAAGGAATCAGGCTCCAGTATCCCTCGCCGAAAGATCCGGCGACTGCTTTGAGCGGAACGCCCGAAACGAGTGCGCCCGCCGCCACGATCACCACCGCAAGAACGGCGAAGATGTAGGAATCGGGAAACCAGCGCTCCGCCCAATCGGTAACCATCGAGGCAAAAGCTTCGAGCGCACGAACATCCTGAGATTTCTTCATAGGAAAAGTTTCGCTGCCGGCACCAACTTTAGCAAGAGCCTAGACTGAAGCTGGCTCTTCCGCGGCGTGGTGGTGGCTGATATTGTCGCCATCGCTGTCGCGAAGCTCGCGGAACACGAGCGCGGAAAGCGCGGTAAAGGCCCCGAGCGTAAGAAAAGCTTCGTGCATCCCATGCATCATCTCCCTGGCGGCCGATCGCGAAGTTTCGGGCAGGAAGTAAGCCGTAACCAGGGAGGCGGCCGCCACCCCGAAGCTGAGCGCCAGCTGCTGCGCGGTGCTCACGATGGTGCTTGCCATGCTCATGTCTGAATCTTCGATGTCGGCATAAACGAGCGTGTTCATGCACGTATATTGGAGCGAGGAGAAAAAACCATAAGTTGCCGACTGAAGCAGAATCAACCAAGCCGGAGTTCCTTCACGAATCGTAGCGAAGAGAGCCATGAGCGCCCCAATGATCAAAGTATTGGTGAGGAGCACGTGCCGATACCCGAAACGGGTGAGAATGGGCCCCACTTTCGTTTTGAGCCACATCGCCGCCAGGGATTGCGGAACAATGAGCAGGCCCGACTGAAGCGGCGAATACCCCAGCCCCACCTGGTACATCAACGGCAGGAGAAAGGGCATTCCCCCCATCCCTAAGCGGGAAATCAGATTTCCCGCGATGGAGGTGCGGAAGGTGCGCACTCTCATGAGCGATAGACGCAGAATCGGGCGCGCCACCTGCGTGGCGTGAACCACGTAACCCGCGATCAGAAAGAGCGAGAGCGAAAAGAGCCCCGCCACTTCGCCCATGCTCAAGGAATGTTCGCCGAACACCTCGAGCACGTAGGAAAGTAGCGCAATACCGGAGCCGAAGAGAATCAAGCCGATGATATCGAGCTTGTCTACCTTCGAGGCGCGGTAATCGGGAAGATGCTTCAGCACCAGAAACAAGCCCAAGATCCCGATCGGGATGTTGACGAAGAAAATCATCCGCCAGTTCATCATCCCCACGATGAATCCGCCCGCCAGCGGGCCCAAGAGCGGGCCGATCAGCGCCGGAATCGCCACGAAGCTCATCGCCTGAATCAGCTCTGACTTGCGGAACGTGCGCACGAGGGTGAATCGGCCCACCGGCACCATCATTGCCCCTCCGCACCCCTGAAGAACGCGGCAAAAAACCAGGAGGTGGATGCTATTGGAAATCCCGCAGAGGAGCGAGCCAAGCGTGAAGATCCCGATCGCGGTGGAAAACACACGGCGGGTGCCGAAGCGATCCGTGATCCAGCTGCTCACGGGAATAAATACGGCCAAGCTTAGCGTGTAGCTCGAGAGGGCCGATTTCATGCTGAGGGGAATTACGCCCAGCCCCTTCGCGATCACGGGAACGGCCGTGTTTAGAATCGTGGTATCCAGGGCTTCCATAAAAAAGGCGACCGCCACCAGCCAGGGAAGCATTCTTTTCACGGATTCAGGTGTTTTAGTCATGTTGGATCTTCTCGTTTTAAACGGGATTGCCCACCGAGAGCAAGCACCAGGTAGCTCGGCCCCATAACGCGCGCTACAATTAATGCTAGGGGCGAATTTCCGGGCCGGGAGCACGAAGCTGCCGAGGTCGAGCCGGAAAAACTTCGGGTGAGATTTCTAGCCGTATATCAGGGGCGCCTACTTCGAAGGTTCCTCAAAGACCTATTTCTTCTCTCCTTTTCCTCCGTGGCGATTCTCTTCATTTTGCAGGCGTCGCTCGACTACCCGATGGACATGCCTTTTCTCGGGCTGGGCGCTCTGGTTTTCCTGATGAATCTTCTCCTCATTCTCGCGCCGCTCGTAGCGTGGAGCTTCCTCATCGATGCCCGAGCCCTCTCGATACTTTCGATTTTCAGCAGCGCCGGTTTCGCGGCGCTGAATCTTCGCAAAATTACCGAACGTGGTGCTCCCATTGAGCTCCTCGACTTCTATAACCTCCAAGTTTCCCCCGTATTGCTGAAATATATGGGCGTGCGGGAAATTCTCGGCCTGGTCGCCATTCTTTGCCTGCCATTCGGTTTCCGATACGCCGTGAATCGCTACTGGAGCAAACGCCGGCCCTGGGGAGTGCCCCACTTCGCGTATATTAGTATCTCCTTTCTGCTCGTGATTTACTTCACCGCCATATGCGCCGAACCCTTCCGTGACGACTCCTTTCTCCTCGATCAATTCCCGCCCCACCCCGACCATGCCGACGCTTCCCGCAGAAATGGATTACCCCTCGCCACAATTCTGAATCTGAAATTTATCCGCGTATTTCATCCGAACAACTACAACGAAGAAGTAATCAGAAAAATAGTATCGATAAAGCCGCAGGTGGCACCGGCCTCGATGCCTAACAACAACGTAGTGCTGATCCTGCTCGAATCTTTCCGCGACTATTCCCTCGACGGCGTGCCCTTTCACGACGACGTATTGCCGTTCTACCATCAGCTTAAAAAGGAATCGGTGGTGGGAAACTACTACTCTCCCGTTCTGGGCGGCGGCACCGCAAACGTGGAATTTGAAGTGCTCACGGGAATGTCTATGGCCTTTCTGCCGGCCGATTCCATTCCCCATGAACAATACATCAATCAACCCACGCCCGCGGTGGTGGGCTGGCTCGCCAAGTTCGGTTACGATACCTATTCGATTCACGATAACTTCGGCTCCTACTACAACCGCGTGAACGTCTTCAAAACTTTGCGGTTCAAACAATTCTTCGCCTCGAAAGAACTCACCTCGGAGTTCGGCCGCTTCAAGGGCCCCGGCTACCCCGACCGAACGGTTTTCGAAAAATCGATTCGCCTATTTTCGGCGAGCCCCGAAAAACCCCAGTTCCAGTACTTGATTACGATGAACACGCACGGCCCTTACTCCGGAACGAAGAGTGAGAAAAGCTGGGTTTCACCAGGAACTTATGAAGATCCCACGATCGCGGACGAACTGAATGTCTACGCCGACCGCATGCACCGTCTCGACGGTGATCTGAAGTGGTACTTCGAACAGCTGAAGAAACTGAAAAATCCTCCCACGGTGATCATGTTCGGTGATCACCATCCTTCCATGTCGGTACGGATGCCGTTCCCCGACGAAGGTTCGCGCCATAAGGTGGAAGTGGTGATGTGGAATAATAAAACCGGCTTGGTGGCCCCGCAGAAGAGCCAGATCATGCCCTGCGTGAGTTCCATGATCCTGCACTCGGCCGGAGTTCCTCTCACGCCTTACTTTGAATTTATCCAAAACATGTGCGCCACCCACGACTTTCACGCGCCGCTTGCGCTAACGGGCAAGAACGCGCAGGAGTTCGCGAGCTACGAAATCCTCTGCTACGACCGCCTATTCGGGGAAAAATTCTCCACCCCAAATTCGCTCGAGAAAAAGGGCGCTAAAGGCGAAGCACTACTCAGCAGTCCGCCAAAGGACGCCCCGGCTAGCGGAAACTGAGCCGGGCTCCCGTGCCTGTGGGCAAGGCCTGGCCAATTACGGCCGATCGCGGAAAACGCGCTTTAAGGCGCTCCAGCGCGGCGGCGGCTTCTCCTTGCGGCACCGCGAGGAGCAGGCCCCCGGAAGTTTGGGGGTCGACCGTGAGCCAGCGAGAGGAATCGCTGATCGAGCCAAAATCCGTTTCACTCTTTACGTAGTCTAGGTTGGTTTTGTGGGCGCGATTGAGCACGCCCTTATCCAGGCACTCTTTCGCCCCCGGAAGAAGCGGGAAGGCAGAGGTGTCGAACGAAATATTCACTCCACTCGCCCGCGCCATTTGCAGCGAATGTCCTGCAAGACCGAAACCCGTAATATCGGTCGCGGCGTGCACCGTGATTCCCTCGAGTAGTTCCGGCGCGCGATTGAGCTGTTTCATGCTCTCCAGCAAAGGCGAAAGGAAGGGGGCGTCGAGCTCGCGGCGCTTCAGCGCGGAAGTGAGGGTGCCGGTGCCCAGGGCTTTGGTCAGGATCAGCGAATCGCCCGCGCGGATTCCGCTATTGGCCCAGGCCTGAGTGTTGCGAACAAAGCCCGTCACGGAAAGGCCGAACTTGAGGGTGTCGTCGTCGATGGTGTGGCCGCCGGCGAGGCAGGCGCCCGCTTCCTGCACTTTGTCTACGGCGCCCCGGAGAAGCGGTTCCAGAAGCTCGATCGGGAGAGTTTGAGAAGGAAACGCCAGAATGCTTAGCGCGATCTTAGGCGCCCCGCCCATGGCGTACACATCGCTCAGCGCATTGGCGGCGGCGATGGAGCCGAAATCGTAGGGGTCGTCTACGATCGGGGTGAAAAAATCCAGGGTCTGTACGAGACCGTGGCCGTCGCCCAGATCCCAGAGGCAGGCGTCGTCCATATGCTCCGTGCCCACCAAAAGGGAGGCGGGTTTCTGGAGGTTCAGCTTCTTGATAATATCGCGGAGCTGCCCGGCAGGGAGTTTCGCGGCACAGCCGCCTTTTTGCACGGTTTCGGTAAGACGAATTTCTTGTGACATCCCCTGTTTTTAGAGGAGAGCGAACCGAAGGGCAAGGCTATTTGGCCGCACCGCTCCCCGTATAGTCTTTGAGAAGGCTGATCAGGCCCAGCTGCTCTTTAGCCGCTTCGCTATCTTGGCTGGTAACCAACGCGCCTTTTTGGCCGGCCAGATTCTTCACCTGAGCGTGGGAGTAGATTTTGCGGATCGAGGGGTCGAGAGTTACTTCGATGCCGAGCTGCGCGAGCGTATCGCGCGCCTGGATCGCCTGGCCGATGCGGAACGAGGCGAGGCGGATCTGGCTCTGGGTCATCTGGTTGAAGTCCATATCCCATTTGTCTCCCCAGATCTTCAGCTTGAAGCCTTCCGTGAAATTGCGGGTGATCGGCGTGAGCTGGCCGAGCACGGCGAGGCCCATCACTTGGTAGCGGGCGCGCAGGAGACGGGTGGCGAGCTCTTCGCGCGCCAGCACGATGTTCTCGTATTCGGGGAAATCTTCGAGTTTCGCTTTGCCTTCTTTGATTTTCTTGCCGTCGAGCAAGGATGTTTCGATCATCTTCAGCATCGAAACGGAGCCTTCCGAGGTATCGGTGGCGGTGATTTCCTGCTCGCGGTTATTCTCTTCCATTGAGGCGGCCACGGCGTTGAAGCTGGCCTTTTCATTCTCGACGTCGCCGAACTTGAGCGGGTTCTTTCCGGCGAAGGGATCCACTTCTTCCGGCGCCCAGTGCGTGATGCCGAGAAGGTGGCGAGTAAATTCGTTGGCGGCATCGGCCATCAAACGCTCGCGCTCGCCCGGGCGCGCGTCCTGCCCGATGTTGCTCCAGAGCTGGAATTCGAAGGCGAGAAAATAGAGACCGGCGTAGGTGCCTTTGTCTTCCAGCTTGGGCGAGTTCACCACGAGCTCCCAATGCTTCGTGCGCACGTCGAGCGCGGCACCCTGGCGGCCGACATCAAAGATGTCGGTCATCACGCCGTTCATGTTCGAGGTGGTTTTGCTCATGCCCTCGGTGGTATCGGCCATCTTCGAGGTATTGGCGGCCATCTTCGCCGTGGTGGCGTTCATTGCCATGGTGGCGTCGTGCATGTCGTTCACCTTGGAGCAGGCGGTGAGCGCGAGCAGAGAAGCAATTATAGTTGGAGAAATTTTCACACGAGCTCCTCGAAGCGGATTTAGAAGGCCCTCTATTATCCGATAGAGAAGCCCCTAGATCAACGCGTCGAGGAAGGGCGCACCTGTGCAAAAGTTCGACAGCGCGAGCGGACCGCCGGGCTGTCCTCCGGCAGCCCTCTGAGTAGGCACGGATGCCGTGCTTTGCCTAAATTTAGTGAATTAATTCAAAGGCGCGGGCCCAACGAAACCTTGATAAAAACCGCGAGAACGCAATTGGACTTAGCCCTCCATAAGAAGTAGAAAATTATGATGAGCGTTCGAACCCGCACCATCGTGATCGGAGATATTCACGGCTGCCTGGAAGAATTGCAGGATCTCCTCTCTGCGACAGGCGCAGCTCCGGCCGATCAACTGATCTGCGTGGGGGATCTTTTGGGGAAGGGCCCCGATAGCGGGGGCGTGCTCCGCTGGGCCAAGGGCACCCCTAATTTGCGCTGCGTGCTCGGAAATCACGAAGACCGCCTTCTTCGCGCCTGGCGTGCGGGAAAGACCCCGGACGAAAAATCTTCCGACACCGAAACGGCCCGCCAGCTTGGCGCCTCGTTCGGCGAGGCGATGCAGTTTGTGAGCGAATGGCCTCTTTTCATCGAGGAAGACGACTTCATCGTGGTGCACGCCGGGCTGGATCCGAAGATTGCGCAGCTCGACCGGCAATCACGGGAAACTTTACTCACGATCCGTACTTTGCAGGACGGGAAAACACCTTGGTACGAAGAATACAGCGGCAAAAAGCTGGTGCTGTTCGGCCATTGGCCCCGCCCCGCTCCCGTTCGCCGAACGAACGCAGTTGGCCTCGATACGGGTTGCGTTTACGGCGGATCGCTCGCCGCGATGATTCTCCCTGAGCGCCGCCTGGTGTGTGTGCCGGCGCGGAAATCTTATCGCACGAAAAAAGATTGGCCTTCAGAGCTTCGATGACTCACTGGACCCGCCGTGCCGGCGCCGCCCCCGCGCCCGTTTGAGCTGCGGGATTGTCGCCGCAGCCGGCGATCGGGGTGCCCGCATTTTTTGGCAGAGCCACGAATAGGGAGCCGCATTGGTTCACGTCGTCGGCCTGGGCTTGCGCATCTGCGCCTTCACCGAGATACCAGTCGGAATGAGGGCCGTTGATGGCTCCGCCCGAATCTTGTGAAATTGCGAGCGAGGTTACGTCGCCACAGCCGTTTTCGGTTTTTTTATCGGTGCGCTTAGTGTTGAACATCATCACCGTGCCCGTGGGAATCAGCCGGCGATCGGTGGCAAAGGAATGCCTCGGCGTTACGGGAATATCGTCGGCGCCGGTGGCGGGTTTGCCATCGGAGCGAAAGAATACGTAGCTCTGGTCGAACGCGAGAATCGTTTTCAGGCGATCAGGATGGGCGGAAAGATAATTTTTAATGCCCGTCATGGAACCGTATTCCTCTTTGGTGGCCCCAAGACAAAGCAAAATTCTTCCCAGCATGTTACTGGTGCGGCCATTCGAGCTATCGAAATTTAGCCTCGCTCCGTTTTCAACGGTGCCGTCGGGCTTGTGAAGATTCATCGAGCCCGAGCCTTCCACCATGAGGAAAGCCACGTCTACCGGGTCTTTCACCCAGGCAATTTCGGCGCCTTGCCCTTTGAGCGCGCCTTCATTATCGATCGCGTTGCGATCGGGATACGGCTCGAAAGATCCATCAGCGGCCTTTCGGCAAACCTTGAGCTTGCCGCCACAGTCGTCGCCGGAGAGGAGATCCTTCGGCGTGGAGTAAACGGGATAACCAAATTCCGGCGTGGGCACGGAGCTGGCCTCGATCGGCGGCGGCCCGTGATAGGCCGTGAATTGCGTTTTTCCCTGGCAGGCGCTGGCATCGTCTTGCCACCCGTCGCTTTGCAGCCAGTCGAACTCCGCTTTCGCTTTATCCGAATATTCTTGGAACGTGGTTGAACTGAGCACGAGCTCAAGCATTCGGGCGTTGGTATTGTTGCACCATTCCTGGCGAGAGTAGCTTCGGCAGCCGAATCTGCGCGTCTCCGCCAGTTTTGTCGCGTTGAAGCTCCCGCAACTCGCAAGCTGAGCGCGCAGTGCTTGTTCCATCCCGGCCAGGCTGCCGTCTACGCAGGTACTGGGTAAGTCGGTGGGCGCCACCTGGTGAAAGGTATAAGGAGTGAGGGCACCCACGGGGGCCTTCACCGCGGCGACGCTTACCTTTTTGGCATTTTCGGCGCGGATTCCGTCGAGGCAGTAATTCACCGAGGCTTTGAAAAGCTCGTTCCCCAGATCGCCGAGGAAGCTGCGGTACTGGTCGGAATTGCAGGCAACCTGATCGTCGTCGGCGAAGGCCGGGGCGATAGGCAAGAGAGTGAAAAATAGAAGAAGAAATCTCACTCTTTCTTATCGACCTACTCGGCCTAAACCTTAGGTGCAGAAAAGGAGAAGCTCATTCGGTCGGATCGTTTAGGCCCTTGGGGTTCATTCTCTCGTAGATGCTCTGTACTTCATTATACTGCGCCGGTGAACACAGCGAACCCGAGCCCTGCACGGTCGTTAATATCGTCGTGTACGCGGCTTCCATCTCTCTCGACTTTCCGAAGAAGTAATCCTCGAGCTCTTGGTACGCGGCTTGGGTTTGCTTGAAGGGAGTATTGGCAGCGGAGTCCTTGAAAAAATGATTCCGCACCAACCCCGTTCCAGGCCCTTTTGACTTTGTTTGTAGCTTCAGCTGGGCGAGGTCATAGATTTTTTTGATTTCAGCCCGCAGCCTTTGCCCGGTGCCGGCCGCTTTCGCGGCTTGATCTATCTCAGCCTGCTTAGGATAAATTTCTTTATCGTTCCACTGCTGGAGACTGTAGGCCAAATCGTATTGACGGCGGTTCGCGCCCCAGGCTTCGCTGAACAAATTAGAATAGATGTCCCAAGCGCTACCGTAGCCTTTCGCCGCCATTACCAGCCCTTCGCACTGCTGAATATTCGCGCTCTTGGCTATTGATTGGGAGCTAGCCGCTTGCGATTTCGCCATTGCGAATTCTGCACAGATCTTCTGCACCCCTTGAATGGCATCGTTCAGCGTTTTCGACTGTACAGGCACAATGTCGGGACGAAATTTGAGGTGGAGAGTTCGAACTGAATCAAGATTTTTTCGGACATCGTTGGCCCACTTTTCCGTGCAAGCCGTTGGGGCGGTGCCGGCATCTGCTTTAGCCTGAGAAAGCGTTGCCAGGTAAAGCGCCAGAATGAAAATGGGAGATTTCATGTATATTTATCGGACCGCCAGCGTAGCCACTTGAATTAATGGCCCCTTTACAGCCCCGGCAAAAAACCTTAACACAGGTAAGGGATGATCTTCCGAGACACCAATTCCGCCCTCGATTTCCTACTCGCTAAAGTGCAGGGGCCAATCCGTTTAGGCACGCCCCTGGGTTTAGGCAAACCCAACGTGCTGCTCAATCGCCTCTACGAGCGCATGAAAGCGGATCCCTCGCGGGGGCTCGAAATCTACACGGCGCTTTCCCTCGATCCCCCGGATCCGCGAGGGCTTCTGGCGGAGCGATTCGGCCGGCCGTTCCTAGCACGGCAGTTCGGCGCCCAATATCCCCGCCTAGCGTACATTGCGGATCAACTCCACGGCACCATGCCCGCCCACGTAAAAGTGCACGAGTTCTACATGCAGGCCGGACAGCTCCAGCGCAGCGCCCTTGCCCAGCAAAGCTACATCAGCCTGAACTACACTCACGTAACCCCCACACTTCTCGATCGCGGACTAAACTGCATAGTGCAGCTGGTGGCGCGATCGCCGGAGGGGCGTCTCAGCCTCGGCTCTAATCCCGATCTCACTCTAGACCTAAACGATCTAGCCAAAAGCCGTGGCCGCCCACTCGTAAAAATCGCGGTGGTGCACGATTCGATGCCCTTTATGGGCGGCGACGCGGAAGTTCCGGATGACTACTTCGACGCCGTAGTGATGGGACCCGAGCATCAGCACGAGCTTTTTGCCCTGCCTCGTTCTCCCCTCGATCCGGTTTCTCACCTGATCGGTCTTCATGCGAGCCACCTCGTGGCCGACGGCGGCACTCTCCAGATCGGTATCGGTTCGCTCGCGGAAGCGCTCACTCATTTCCTCGTGCATCGCCAGCGCAATAATGCAGATTACCGCCGCCTCTCCGCACTGGCCGGCCAAGGCCGCCCTTCAAGCCCTTTTTTCTCCGCGGACCTTTTCGAGACCGGACTCTACGGCACCAGCGAAATGGTGATGGACAGCTTCATGCACCTCCGCCGGGCCGGCGTTCTCAAGCGCACGGTGCGCGACAAAGAAACGGGCGCCGACCATTTTCTGCACGGAGGATTCTTTCTCGGCTCCAAACCCTTTTACGAATGGCTCCGCACTCTTCCCCCCGGTGAACGCCGCTCCATCGGCATGACCCGCATTTCCAAAGTAAACGACCTCTACGACGCCGACGAAGCGGCCCTCCGCCGTCAGCGACGCAAAGCCCGCTTCTTCAATTCCTGCATGAAAACCACGCTCCTGGGCGAAGCGATCTCCGATACCCTCGCCAACGGAACGGTGGTTAGCGGCGTGGGCGGGCAGTACAACTTCGTGGCGATGTCGCACGAGCTCGCGGATTCCCTTTCCGTATTGATGATGAAAAGCACCCGCACCGAAAAAGGGAAGCGTCTCTCGAACGTGGTATTCGAGGGAGGCCACGTCACCATTCCACGCCACCTGCGCGATGCGGTGGTTACGGAATACGGCGTAAAGGCCATGCTTTCCATTACGGACTCTGAATTCCAAGACGCGCTCGCAGACCAGGCCAAAAGGGCCGGCAAGCTGGAAAAAAATTACCAGGTTCCCGCCTTCGCCCGGAATAACACCCCCTCCAGAATCGCCTCGCTGATTCAATCGGGGGCCGGTGCATTCCTTCCCTATCCCTTCGGAAGCGACTTCACGCCTGAAGAAGAGCGCTTGGTGGAAGCACTCGAGATTCTCAAAGGTTCCGGCCCCTCCGCACTAGCCGGATTGGCGCTTAAGGGGTTCCTGTCTTCTCCCGGGCCCCATGCCGCCGAGCTCGCCCGGATGAAACTCGAAACCCCGGTATCCCTCCCGGAACGCCTTAACCGGTACCTTCTGCTTGGCGCCCTCGCCCGCTAAAAGGTAAGCTTCACACTCGCCCGGATAAATAGAATTTATTGCCACGCAGCACCACCGGAAACTAACCTAGTTTGCCGGCCGCGATGTTCTATAATTCTCCTATGGCAGAAATTCAGCTCAGACGGCTCGCGAAGCGTTACG
>Ga0207102_1039_pt1 | contig 22832 bp, 18 predicted proteins | sample Alteio_BWMinHeat_80_FD_153573 | JGI IMG/M metagenome (GOLD analysis project Ga0207102, IMG submission 153573) | Enriched cells from forest soil in Barre Woods Harvard Forest LTER site, Petersham, Massachusetts, United States -... | ecosystem: Environmental > Terrestrial > Soil > Temperate forest >... | reverse complement strand
CGCCAGCGGAGTGAACGGTGCGAGGGTGCTGATTCGGGGAAATCATTTCATTGGCGCGACTGCGGTGACGTTCAACGGGGTGAGTGCTACGTTCAGGGTGCTGAACAAGAATTTCATCTCGGCGACCGTGCCGTCGGGTGCAACCAGCGGGACGATTGCGGTGACCAGCGCGGGCGGGACGACAGTCAGCGTGGAGAGCTTCACGGTTCTGATTCCCTGACGCAGGCTTTTTGCGGTGACGCCTGCGCTGAAACCTTGCCCCCAAGTTCTCATCGAATGGTGAGACTTGGGGGCGTTTGTTTTCAATGGCGTGTTCACAAATTGTGCTCCGCCGAAGTCAGCGAGAGGATACGCCGATGGTGAACCACGGAGGACACACGGGACACAGAAAAGCGGGGATTCACCACAGAGTACACTGGGGGCACGGAGGAGAACTGCGATGGATACGAGCCGGCAAACGCGAAGGGATTTTTCCATAGGGTTGGCGGCGATGCTGCCGGTACTCGGAAGAGCCAAGAACGCGCTCGGCATGGCCGATGCGCAGGCGGAGCGGGAAGGAATTTCGCGGACGAGTGAGAGCATTCATCAGGAAGTTGCTTTCAACGCGACACCGAAGCGGGTCTACAAGGCGATCATTGAGGAGAAGCAATTCGGGCAGGTCACGAACTTCATCATCCCGGGCGCCTCCACGCAGATCAGCCCGGAGGTTGGCGGTTCGTTTGCGATGTTTGGAGGAGTGATTCTCGGGCGGCATGTCGAACTGGTTCCGTATGAACGCATCGTGCAGGCGTGGCGGGAAAAAGACTGGCCGGCGGGCGTGTATTCGATTGTGCGATTTCAACTGGACGAGCAAGGGGCGCAGACGAAACTTGTTTTGGATCATACGGGATTTCCGCAGGGAGCGGCCGAGCATCTGGCTCCGGGATGGTGGTCGCACTACTGGGAGCCGCTGCGGAAATATCTGGCGTAGCGCGGGTGCGGCGAAGAAGCGAAATTGATGGCCTAGAAAAACGATTTTCCGATTGCCGCTGTGAACCTGTCCACATCCCCCATTCGTGGGTTTGATTCTGCCTAGCCAACGTGTTATAAACGCGTGTTTTGTGCAGGGTGATCAGGACTAGAGTCTTACTTCTCTGTCCATTTTTCTGATCGAGTCCTGCGCAGACTCCGACGCGGCCAAGCTCAACTCTCCTTGAGGTCTTGCGGTGGAAGCGTGTTCGGATTCCGGGAACGAAGAAATTTCGTAAATGACCCGGAAGGCTTTGCCTAGACACGTTTGCAAATTCCTTAAAAACGTTTTCATTTCGGAGGACTCATTATGCGCACATGGCTCGCCACGGCTGCGTTTTTCACACGCCGCGTGGCTACTCGAATTTCGGCGGTTGCGGCGCTGCTTACTGTCAGTGCTGCGACTGCTCTTGCCCAACCTGCCGGCGAATCCGGTGGTGGCGAAGCTGCACTCAAGCTGCCCGACCTGTCGCAGGTCAGCTTCTTCAATGGCGCCATTGATGGCCACAAACTGCTGCTGATTGGAATCCTGTTCTGTTTATTCGGGCTGGGATTTGGCATGGCGATTTATATGCGGTTGAAGAATCTGCCGGTGCACAGCTCGATGCGCGAGATTTCGGAACTCATTTACGAGACTTGCAAGACGTACCTGGTGACGCAGGGTAAGTTCATCCTGTTTCTGTGGGCGTTCATCGCCGTCATTATTGCGGCTTATTTTGGATGGCTGTCGCCTGTGCCGGGAAAATCCGTTGCTCTGACGCTGCCCATTATTCTGGGATTCAGTCTGGTGGGGATTGCGGGGAGCTACGGCGTGGCGTGGTTTGGGATTCGCGTGAATACGTTCGCCAACTCGCGGACGGCGTTCGCTTCCCTGCCGGGCAAGCCGTATCCGGTGTACCAGATTCCGCTGGAAGCGGGCATGAGCATTGGCATGATGCTGATTTCGGTCGAACTGCTCATCATGCTATTTATTCTGCTGTTTATTCCGGGCGACTATGCGGGACCGTGCTTCATCGGATTCGCGATTGGCGAGTCACTGGGGGCGGCGGCGCTGCGTATCGCGGGCGGCATCTTCACCAAGATTGCCGACATCGGCTCGGATTTGATGAAGATCGTGTTCAAGATTAAGGAAGATGACGCGCGAAATCCTGGCGTGATCGCGGACTGCACTGGTGACAATGCCGGCGATTCAGTTGGGCCCTCGGCTGACGGATTCGAAACGTACGGTGTGACCGGCGTCGCGCTGATCACCTTCATTCTTCTGGGCGTGAAAGATCCGAACGTGCAAGTGCAGTTGCTGGTGTGGATCTTTGTGATGCGCGTGATGATGCTGGTGTCGAGCGCGCTGTCGTACTTCCTGAATGGAGCGATCGCCAAGGCGAAGTACGGATCGGCGAACGAGATGAATTTCGAAGCGCCGCTGACGTCGTTGGTGTGGATGACTTCAATCGTTTCGATTGCGCTCACCTACCTGATTTCTTACTTCATCATTCCCGGTCTGGGTGGCGACGGCACGCAGTGGTGGAAACTGGCTACGATTATTTCTTGCGGCACGCTGGCGGGCGCGGTGATTCCGGAACTGGTGAAGGTGTTTACCTCGACGGAATCGCGGCACGTGAAAGAAGTTGTGATTTCGGCGCAGGAGGGCGGCGCGTCGCTGGGCATTCTGTCGGGATTCGTGGCGGGAAATTTCTCCGGGTACTATCTCGGGCTGGCTATGATGATGCTGATGGCGGTTGCCTACTATATGAGCACGATGGGGCTGGCGGTGGCGGCGGGAATGCTGGCTCCGGCCGTGTTCGCATTTGGACTGGTGGCGTTTGGATTCCTGGGCATGGGGCCGGTCACGATCGCGGTGGATTCGTATGGTCCGGTGACGGACAATGCGCAATCCGTATATGAACTTTCTTTGATTGAAGCGGTGCCAAACGTGGTGGCGGAGATCAAGAAGGATTTCAACATGAGCGTGGATTTCGAACGGGCCAAGCATTTGCTCGAAGCTAATGACGGCGCCGGGAATACGTTCAAAGCTACGGCGAAACCGGTGCTGATTGGCACAGCCGTGGTGGGCGCCACCACGATGATTTTCTCGATCATCATGGCGCTGACCAACGGGCTCACCGAGAACGTGAGCAATCTCTCGCTGCTGTATGCACCGTTTTTCCTGGGCCTGATCACAGGCGGAGCCATGATCTATTGGTTTACCGGCGCATCGACACAGGCGGTGACCACGGGCGCTTACCGGGCGGTCGAGTTCATCAAGGCCAACATCAAGCTGGAGGGCGTGGTGAAGGCGTCGGTCGCCGACAGCAAGAAGGTGGTGGAGATCTGCACCAAGTATGCGCAGAAGGGGATGCTGAACATTTTCGTCGCGGTATTTTTCGGGACGCTGGCGTTCGCATTCGTCGATCCGTTCTTCTTTGTCGGCTACTTGATTTCGATTGCGATCTTCGGACTCTACCAGGCGATCTTCATGGCCAACGCAGGGGCCGCCTGGGATAACGCCAAGAAGATTGTCGAAGTCGAGATGAAGCAGAAAGGCACGCCGTTGCACGATGCGACGGTGATTGGCGACACGGTGGGGGATCCGTTTAAGGATACTTCGTCAGTGGCGCTGAATCCGGTGATCAAGTTCACGACGCTGTTCGGGTTGCTGGCGGTGGAACTGGCCGTGAAGCTGGCGAGCGAACAGGGGACGGGCCTGACGCGAGGGCTGGCGGTAGTGTTCTTCCTGGTGTCATTTACGTTCGTGTACCGGTCGTTTTACGGGATGCGGATTAAGGCGGGCGCGGAATAAAGCGGTATGGCGGGAAAGATCAACGCCATCCGGAGATTCCGGATGGCGTTTTTGTTTGGGCGGCCGCACGACGTAGATGTCACCTGTAAAACGCACACGCACCTTCTGAAGATAAGGACGGTCGCGAGGATTCTCCCCCGAGGTCCCGTGACCGTCCCTGCAGCTACCCCTCCCCCGAGGTCCCGCCGCATTTTGAAACGAACCAGTGTAAGTTCGCTCCCAATGGATTGGCTGTTCCGATTTGCACACTTATCAAAAACAAAATTTTATGCACCGTGCATTTCTGAACAGCTGGTGTAGTGCGTGCCGAAGTTCGACGAGTATCGGACCGACTTCCTCCTCGTCTCTCGTGGCAAGAAGTTCCGAGCACAGCCTGCGAATCCTATCTTCCATACGAAGCATGGCGCGCCTGTTCCAGACGGTCCAGCAGCGCCCTGTTAGGCTAGTCGGACTTTGCCCAGTCTCGCAATACAGCGTACCCGGTAGACGTTTCCGAGGCTCGGGAAGAATTTCAGCAAGAGCGAAATGCCGTTCTTCTTCGAGTGCACGCTGCGATGCGCTCGAAAAAGCTTTGATAGCGCCGACATTGGGCTGGGCCGTAACTTTGGATTCCCTACTAGCTCCGCGTCTCAGCCTTACAGCGTCTACCCTATTTTTGCTCGGCCGTCAATTTGCTAAGTTCCCCGTAGCCTGGCGGGTACTCCGGGGGGAGAGACTGCCAACGGGGACCCGGCGAGCAGCCGCTTAGAGTCCGATCTTCCTAAGGCTCAAAGAATGGCGGGAAGCGGGTTCTTTCCTTGTTCTTGATAGATCGCCTTACGTTAACTATCGAATCTCAGTTACCGCAGCATTTGGTCACGCGAGGTTTTGATGGCGGATTGACGGCGAGTGTTCTTACCCGTGTTGAGCAAGATTGAACAGAGTTAATCACCATCGTCGCCTTGGAGCGGAGGCTGGACCAGTGCTTGCCCGTCTACCGAATGATCAGTCGCTAGAGTCCTCCGCCGATGCGCTGCGCGGTGCAAGGCGTCCCTGGTGGGAAACCGCCTCTGCTGTTCTGAATTCCGCAGGTTCGATGATCTTGCTACCATCGGCTGGGAAACGGGCTTCGGATTCCGATCTGAACCAGTCTGATCTTCCCATCTTTAATCAGGATTGGTGGATCGCGATCGCGCGCGGTTCTTCGGATTATCGGGAATTGAGGATCGTTGACGGGCACGCTGTCCTGGGGAAGCTGCCCTATGTGTTGTCGAGACGCCATGGGCTCTTTCAAGCACACGATCCGCACTGGTCGCATATTGGCGGGCCGATTGTTGACGAATGCTTGAGCCGCAAAGAACAGGCTGAAGTGGTGCAGCAATTACTCGCGAAATTTCCCCGATGGTGCTCCGGACATTTCGTTTGCAATCCGAACAGGAGCTACGCCGATCTGGTGAGAGATGCTTTCAAACGCGCGGGATTCGAGCATATAGTTCAAACAACTTATGTGCGTTACCCCACCGATGTACCGGTAACGAACTTGCGAAAAGGGAAACACAATGGACACATCAGGAGAGCGAGCCAAAAGCTGGATTGCGTGGATATCAGCCCCAAGGAATTCGTCCGCTTCTACGAGGCAAATTTGAAAGCGAAAGCAAAAACGAGCTACGCGCCGCTCGAAATTGTCACCCGCCTCACAGATGAAGCGGTTCGCCGAGGACAGGCGCGAGCCATTGCCGCGAGGCCAAAAACTTCCAGTGCGAAATCGAGCGATAGTGGGTTTGCACTTTATGATGCTGCCATTGTCTATATCTGGGACCCATCTCGTTGCTATTACTGGATGTCCACGCGGCGTCCTCCTTCTTCGGAGAATCGATACCCAAAGCCTCATCCAGATGCGATTAAGTTTCTTGCCATGCACGCCATGCAACATGCTCAGGAGATGAAGCTGATTTTTGACGTGGATGGGGTCACCACACCCGGGAGCGAGAATTTGTACCGCAACATGTTCGGACTCCGGAAAGAAGAGCGCCGGGATGTTTTCCAACGGATAACCGCTTTGGAGCGATTTGTCAGAAAGATCGTCCGAAAATCAAAGCGATGGCTGCCAAAAGCCACGTAATGGCCCGAAATAGCTGCTGAGACTGGTAATGGATCTGGCCCCTCACCTTGCGCCTCGTCGCTTCCTTGACATCTGGTTAATTGGCGAAACACCGCCATTGCACTCATTGCTGCAAGTATTGCGCTGCTTCTTAGTTGGGGCCGCGCATTTTCTCTTTTACGCTCTTGGCCAGCTTCTCGATTTCTTCGGCCTTCTTGATCACGTCGAGGGAGAGGACGTTTTCGTCGGCTTTGTCGACGTAATCTTTCAGTTCCACGGATAGTTTCAACAATTTGTCGGTATCGGCTTTGAGGGCCGCGGCGCGGGCTTTCGCGGCCTTTTTCTCCATGTCGCGGGTAATGCGGGCGCGGGCTTCGTCTTCATCGGCCGGGGGATTGAGATCGCCGATATGGGGCGGATTCTGAGGAGGTTGCGGCGACTGCTGCGCGACCGCCGGGAATTGCGCAACACGCAGCAACGCAACCAGGCAAAGGAAGAAGATGCAGGCGCAAATTCGTGGGCGCACGGAGAACCTCGTAGTGAGCTAGCGGCACTCGTCTGCTGAAAATTATACTTCGAGAGAATCTTAGAGGCAGACTGAACCACGGAGGACGCGGAGGACACAGGAACTGGGGAATTTACCACAGAGGACACGGAGGACACAGAGAAAAAAGCCAGAGCTGACGCTCTGGCTTTTTGGAATCGCTTGACGACTACAGCTTACTCATGTTCGCCAGGAACTCGCCGTTGGACTTGCTCTTGTTCAGATAATCGACCAGCAATTCCATGGCTTCCACGGGTGACAGCGGGTTCAGAACTTTGCGCAGGACCCAGATGCGTTGCAGGTCTTCCTTCGGGATCAGCAGTTCTTCCTTACGGGTGCCGGAGCGCTGAATGTCGATGGCCGGGAAGACGCGCTTGTCGACGAGCTTGCGCTCGAGGATGATTTCGCTGTTGCCGGTGCCCTTGAATTCTTCGAAGATCACATCGTCCATGCGGGAACCGGTGTCGATCAGCGCAGTGGCGATGATGGTAAGGGAGCCACCTTCTTCGATGTTGCGGGCGGAGCCGAAGAAACGTTTCGGGCGCTGCAGAGCGTTTGAATCCACGCCGCCTGACAGTACTTTGCCCGAGGGCGGAACGATCGTGTTGTAGGCGCGGGCGAGACGAGTGATGGAGTCGAGCAGGATGACGACGTCGCGCTTGTGCTCGACCAGGCGTTTCGCCTTTTCGATCACCATTTCGGCGACCTGGACGTGGCGGGCGGCGGGTTCGTCGAAGGTCGAAGAAATGACTTCGCCCTTGACTGACCGCTGCATGTCGGTGACTTCTTCGGGGCGCTCGTCGATCAGAAGCACCATCAGCACAACTTCGGGATGATTCGCGGTAATCGAGTTGGCTACGTTTTGCAGCAGCATGGTCTTGCCGGCGCGCGGCGGAGAAACGATCAGGCCGCGCTGGCCTTTGCCAAGGGGCGTGAGCAGGTCCATGACGCGGGCGCTGGCGTTCTCGCGGGTGGTCTCGAGCTTCAGGCGCTCTTGCGGATACAGCGGCGTCAGGTTATCGAACAGGATCTTGTTGCGGGCTTCATCCGGCGATTCGAAGTTCACCGCCTCGATCTTTACCAGCGCGAAATATTTTTCGCCCTCGTGCGGCGGACGCACCTGGCCGCTGATGGTGTCGCCGGTCTTGAGATCGAACTTGCGGATCTGGGAGGGCGACACGTAGATGTCGTCCGGGCCCGGAAGGTAGTTGTAGTCGGGAGAGCGGAGGAAGCCGTAGCCGTCGGGAAGAATTTCTAGGACGCCTTCGGCGAAAATGTGGCCTTCTTTTTCGCTCTGCGCCTGCAGGATTTTGAAGATGAGATCCTGCTTGCGCATACCGCTGGCACCGGGGAGATCCAAGGTCCTTGCGATCTTGGTCAACTCAGTGATGTTCTTTTCTTTCAGTTCAGCAATGGTCATGATTCACCTAAACCCGTGCACTAAGGCTTGATTCGTTAGTGTCAGCGGGAGATTTTCGAAAGGAGGGGACTCAGGAAAGACGCAGACAGCACCAGGCAGGGAGGCGGGGCTGGGTTAAGCAGCCCGCCGTTGTGCCTCAGCAAAATTCTCTGGTTCCGACAAAACTTCTTGCCGCTCCGCGCCCGCGATACGATCCAACACGCCGTTCATTGTTTCCTGGATTCTGGTGCTGGGCCGATGGAATTTCCGCGTGGCCTTGGAGGCAAGCTGACATAGCATATACCGGTTCCGCAGAGTCTGTAAAGCATCAAACACACGATCAGAGCGCATGAGCTTGAATCTCCTTACTTTTATGATAGTGGGCCTTGCGCGTTCGTCCTTTCGCCACAGGAGGGTGACCGAAACCCAACAGTCCGGCCTAAGTCACTGATTCCGAGTAGGTTGTGAAAGGAGTTTCGCGTAAAACTCACTTTGAATAGATGCGTGACAGGTCACCGAAGATGCTCAAATTTCTGGGCTTGGCTTCGCGGGCGCAGGTGGAGCAAAAAGACGGGCCCTGAAGCTTCCGGATACCTGGAACTGGTTAATGTAGCTGCACGACGAGTCTAGGTCAAGTGTTTATTTGTAGGAGTTTGTAAAGATCGCGTTACTCCGAATAGTCGGTGCCAGGATGGTCGAGACGCTTTTCCTTGATTGGCTGTAACATATTCTATCCAAAAGATTTGATTGGGGTGTCATGACCAGCGTACGAATGGATTTATGGCTGTGGGCGGCGCGATTTTTCAAGACGCGTACGTTGGCGAAGCATGCCTGCGAACTGGGGCGGATTCAGTCGAACGGGCAGGTCGCCAAGGCGGCGCGAGATGTTCGGATCGGGGATCGGTTGCGAATCTCGAACGAAGGTGGCGACTTTGAGGTGGAAGTGCTGCTGCTCAACGAGGCTCGGGGGCCGGCGGCTGTGGCGCAGACGATGTATCGGGAGACCGAGGCGAGTCGGGAGTTGAGGCTGAAGGTAGCGGCGGAAAAGAAAGCGATGCGCCAATTTGAAATCCTGCCGGAGGGGCGGCCGTCGAAGCGGGATCGGAAAAGGATCATTCAGTTTCGGGGGAGGGGTTAAATCTCGAGGATTAGATGGGGCTTGTCGGGAGAACCCCCACTTCTCGCGCAAAAAACGCGCGAGAAATGGGGCACCCTGGTGTGCATAATCCTGCATCTCGTTGCGTCTTTTTGAGGTTTACGGGGGTTGATTTTCGGGTCGGGGTCGGCTATCCTACGGGTACGTTTCGCGGTTTGACGGCGGAACGATTTACTGGGGGTCATCATCATGGAATGGACAGCGCCTGCTTTTGAGGAAGTTTGCCTGAACTGCGAAATCAACTCCTACGCCAGCGCCAAGCTGTAGGCCGAAACGCTCCGCTCCGCTCGTACATTCTTGCGCGCCAAGAATCGCATAAACCTTGCGATGTTTTTGGCTGTTCGCTTTTGAATCCTGCTTAGAGAATTTCTTCCGCCGACTCAAACCTGCTAACAACAGAGGACACTGAGACGAACCTTTTAACCACAGGGGGACACGGAGTACACAAGAGAAACCACTTTGACCACAGCGGGCACTGAGTACATAGAGAGAAACCTTTTAACCGCAGAGGACACGGAGTACACAGAGTAAATCCTAGACTGGAATCAACAACTATCCTGCCTGAGCTTCCATCAAGGAGGTGTCCTTTTCGGGGAGCGCGATCACTTGCGCGGAGTGGGCGAGGGTGCGGTCTAGGGCGTCGGCGAGAGCGGTGGGAAAGGCCGTGGTCAGCAAATTGACGTCGAGCTGCAACTCCCGTGTCGAGTAATTGCGGTGCACGATCAGGGATCCGCGGTGACGGTTGGCGGAACTCAGCAGATCCAGGGCAATGCTCCACACGGCGGATCCGTTCGACGATTTGTTCACGCCAGCTTTTTGCCAGCGGAAAGAGCTGGTACTACGCCTTGGACCTGACGCGTCTGTGGGAACCAGTTCTCCCGGGAACAATTCGAACTTGAGTTCGAACCCGTCGAAGTCGTTGCTGCCGAAGGCGGCGGCGAGAATCCGGCGGACCTGGTCGTAGTCCCGTGCGACCTTGAGTTCTTCGGTGGCGCGGCGAATAGCGAGATTGTTCACGAAGATCTGCGGCTGATTGAGCGTGCGATGAGCGACGCGGGCTAGTTCGCCGAATTCAAGATAGCCGAGGTGCTGCACGCCGATCCAGATGCCGATCCCCAGCACAGCGAGCACCAGGCCAAGCGAGCTTCCGGTCGGCCATAGCAGGAAGAGGCTCAGCATGGCGAAGACGGCGGAGACTCCGTAGAGCAGGATCACGACCTGGCGGTGGGTCATGCCATGCTGCAGAAGTTTGTGATGGATGTGTTCGCGGTCGGCGGTAAAAACGGGGCGTCCGCTGATCAGGCGGCGGATGATGGAGAGCGAGGTTTCGAGAATCGGAAGGCCAAACGAAACTACCGGGATGGCGACGGCGACAATGGTCGGAGCTTTCTGCGCGCCCTCGAGGGCCAAGGCGCTGAGCACGAATCCGATGAAGAGGCTGCCCGAGTCCCCCAGAAAAATTGTGGCGGGATTGAAGTTGAAGCGCAGGAAACCTAGAATCGCGCCGGCCAGGGCGATGGTCATCACGGTAACCAGATTCGGCCCATTCAACAGGGCCACTACGAAGGCCACGAGCGTCGAGAACAATGCCGATCCAGCGGCGAGGCCGTCCAGGCCGTCAATCAAGTTGAAAGCGTTGGTGATGGCCAGCACCCATACGACCGTAATCAGCCATCCGATGTACCAAGGCAGAGGATGGTCGCCTAGAAGAACCGGGATGTTGACGATGCGCAGGCCACCCATATACAGCATGGTCGCGGCCAGACCCTGCACGGTGAACTTGAAATAGGGGCCGGCCCCGTGGATGTCATCGTAGACGCCCAACAGAAAAACCATGGTCGCGGGGCCGAGGATGGTCAGCAGAGTCTTGACGGAAAACGTCGAGTGCATGCGGTGACTCTGCAGCACCCAGAATGCAGCCAGACCGATGCAGCAGGAAAATGAGAGGAAGATAGCAACGCCGCCGAGCCGCGGCAGAGGACTCGAATGCAGATGACGATCTTGGGTGGGGACGGCAACCAAGCCATGCGAATTAGCGAAGTCGCGAACGTACCGGGTAAGTACGAAAGAGGACAACAACGCCAGAACGAATGTCCCGAGGAAAATAAGAGTCAACGAAACCACCTCGGCAGGCTGATATGCCAGTGCCGCATATCTGCTCCGAACTCTTTCAGTGTCGCTGTTGAGAGTATCGCAGCATTGACCCGCGGCTAATAGTTAGAGTACTGATTCCCGTTGCAGTCGAAGGTGATCCGACTCTAGCAGTACCGAAATGGAACTTTCAATCGGGGAGGAAGAAAAAGCTGTGGAAAACTAATTTTGAGCCTGTTAAATCGCGGGCGCGGAACCTACTTTGCTGTGCTAGACTGCTGATTAAATTCTCATTTGTTACTTCAGGGGACCTTTGATGGCGTCGGGCACTTCGAGTTTCATCTGCACCGGCCGTGCGTTTCTCCTAGTGTTCGCTGCATCCGTAGTTCTGGTCTGCGGCGCCGCGGCTCAGCAACCTGCGAATGGAGGCCAATCGGGCCAAGGCGTTCAGCCGGCAGAAGTTCCGGCTACACCCTCGACGGCTCAACCGGCCGGGCAGGCCACGGTAACGGTATCGGAAACTCCCGCTGGCCCACAGGCGGCCGCCCCCAACCCCGCGAAGGATACCTCTAACCCGTCTGGAATCGTGAAGTTAGGACCCGGCGATTTGATCGAACTGAACGTATACAACGTGCCGGAATTGACCACCAAGGCGCGGGTGAGCAATGCAGGCGACGTCTACCTTCCCTTGGTCGACTACGTTCATGTGGGAGATTTGACCCAGGAGGAAGCTCAACAGGTGATTGAGAAGCGGCTGGAAGAAGGTGGATTTGTGCGCAGCCCGCACGTCACCATTTTCGTGGACGAGGCCAATTCTCAGGGGGTGACGGTTCTGGGCGAGGTCGCTAAACCGGGTATTTACGCCGATCCCGCGGATCGGAAGCTGTACGAAGTGATTTCCCTGGCGGGCGGGTTCACGCCCAGCGCGGCTCGGAAGGTTGCGGTGATTCGGCGAGGCCAGCCGGACGCGATCCGCATTGACCTTCCCCGCAATCTGGCGGACGATTTGAGCGGTAACATCGACGTGCTGCCGGGAGATACGATCAACGTCCCCAAGGCGCCGATTATTTACGTGGTGGGGGATGTGGGACGCCCAAGCGGTCTGCTGGTGGATAATGGGCAGCTGACCGTCTTGCAGGCGCTGGCATTGGCGGGCGGAACGAATCGCACGGCAAAATTGGGAGGGGCCCGAATTATTCGCAAGGGTTCGAACGGCATGACCGAGACGCGGGTGGAGATCAAGAAGATGCTGGAAGCGAAGAGCCCGGACGTCACGTTGCAGGCGGACGATATTCTTTTCATTCCGGTCAGCGCCGGCCGCGTGGCCGCGGCCCGAACCTTCGAAGCGGCCATGGCGATGGCCACCTCGGTCTCGATTTACGCGGTGCATCCGTAGCTTGTTTCTGAACTGGATCAGGCCGGGTCACCAGCCCGCGTTTTCTCCAACAATCTTTCGAGGATTCCGGTGTATTTCTCCGCCATCTCCTGGCGCGAGAAGTAGCGCAGGATGTGTTCCCTTCCCTTTTGTCCCAGCGATTCACCGCGTTCGCGATTTGCGGCTAGCTGATTGATTGCCTGCGCGAGCTCTTTGGCATTCTCGGGCTCGATCACGAGACCTGCGCCGGCCTCTTCGACAATCTGGCGGGCCTGACCGTCAACGCCAAGGATCACGGGGCGAGCGCAGGACATGAACTCGAGCATCTTGGTGGGGATCACGGTCTTGAATACGTCCGTCTTTTTCAACAAGACGAGGCAGGCGTCGGAGGCAGAGATGAAGGCGGGGATTTGCTCGCGCGGCTGCTGGTCGAGGAAACGCACATTATCCAGACCCCGCGACTCGGCCAGGGATTTGATGCGGGCTTTCTCTGCACCTTCGCCGATGAGGAAAAAAAGCACGTCTGGATTTTGCGTAAGCAGTTGAGCGGCGGCATCGAGGAGCGTTTCTAGTCCGTGGGCGTTGCCCATGGTGCCGATGTAGGTGACCAGGAATTTTCCTTCGGCGGCGAGTTGCCGGCGAAGGGCGTGATTGGCTGCGGGCGTGGCAGGAGCAAAGAGGTCGGTCTCTACTCCGTTTTCGACCACCGCAATTTTCTCCGCGGGGACGCGCCAGTGCCGCATCAGATGGTCCTTGAATGCAGGGGCCACGACGACGATGAGGTCGGCTCGCTGGTAGAGGAATCTAGCGATCGCGCCCAGAGCGTGATACAGGAGCGAATCTTCATTGCCTGCGCCCACCGCGATGAGCGATTCGGGCCAGAGATCGCGCACTTCAAAGACGAAGGGAATTTGCCGGGTGAAGGCGATCCACCATCCGGAGAGTCCGACCAGCAGTTGGGGTGAGGTGGCGATGACTACGTCTGGACGCGGAAGGGTGAGGCCGCGCAGTGCAGCGGACAAACAGAACGAAGCGTAATTCCGCATGCGCTCATGAGCCTTGCGATTCGGCAGGGGCCAGAGCCAGGTACGGAACACATTCACGCGGCCCGCGTTTTCCCGGTAGACCAGGCGGCGGAGACGGGCGCGCCATTCCGAGGGAACAACTCCGGTGGGGTGATTCGGAAATCCTGTGAGGACGGAGACTTCATGGCCGGCTTCGGCCCAGTGTTGTGCGAGTTCGGCGGCGCGGGCGGCGGGCGCGCCCATCTCCGGCGGAAAATATTGTGAGACGTAGAGGATCTTCACGGGACTCTAGAAGGTATCGCATCGGGGGGCGTTCGCGGTAGGTGGGGAGGTTTCGTTCCCGAGAATGTGCGACAAGCTCAGGGGACGGCATCCGCGACTCGCGCCAGCTTCATTGTTCTTTCGGTTTCGCCCGGATGGCGTGCCGTTGGATTGCGATCTCAACGGTTGATTGCAATTCGCGCGCGCGAAACGGTTTCAGGATGAAGCCGTCATATTCAGTCCCTTTCGCACGGTCCACTGTCAGTCGATCGGAATGTGCGGTCAGATATACGATGGGCACATCGACCTGCTGGTGAATCTCCTCGGCGGCTTGCACGCCGTCTTTCTTGCCCTTCAACCGGATGTCCATCAGAACCAGGTCGGGGCGCTCTCTGGTGGCAATGGCAATGCCTTCCTCGGCAGAGTCCACGGCGATTACGGAGAAGCCAAGGAGCGACAAGCGTTCTTTGAGTTCTTCGGCAATCAGAATCTCGTCTTCCACGATCAAAGCACGCGGCCTGGAAAAAACCAGATTAGCCTGCATGATGATCCGCCCTAAACTGCAAACGAGCTGAGGTTCCGGGATTGGTGTTCACTAGTTCAAAGGTTCCGCGAATCTGCTGAGTCAAGGACCGCACCAACCGCAGGCCCAGCGACTTGCTGGTATTCGGCTCCAGGTCGGTGGGAATACCAACACCGCTGTCCATCACGCGAAGGGTACACTGGCCATCTGGCCCGCTCCGCAGCGTTAGATTAATCTCACCGTCAGCACTATTGGGAAAGCCGTGCTTAAGAGCGTTCGAAATCAGCTCGTTCAGGATCAGACCGCACGGTACTGCCAGATCAACGCCCATGATTACGGGCTCTAACTCAGTTTTCAAGCGAACGGGAACACTCAGACTCCCCTGGGACGAGAATATGTCTTTTGCGAGGGTTAGCGCGTACTCGGCAAAGTCGATGCGCGCCAGATTTTCCGAGCCGTACAAGCGCTCGTGCACCAACGCCATTGAATGAACACGATTTTCCATGTCACGAAAGATGTCGGCAGTGTGCTCGTCCTTGGTATGAGTGGACTGAAGATAGAAGAGGCTGCAAATTACCGCGAGATTATTCTTCACCCGATGATGAACTTCGCGAAGAAGAGCTTCTTTTCTTTCCTCGCTGGCGCGTAGGTTGGCAGTCACCCGTTCGGAGGTTCTCGCCTGGCGCACGAGCTCGAATGCATGGGGCACAGTAAAGGGAAGCACAGCGGCTGTGGTGAGCGAAACCGCGGCAGTGAAAAGCTTAACCAATGCGGACACGATATACACCGGTATCCAGATCGTGATCAGTTCCATGAGGTGGGTGCCGCCACAGGCGAGGATAAAGAGCCCGAATGCCAGGAACATCCAGTGAAAAGGAATATCGCGCCTGCCCTTGTATCCCAGATATCCCAGCGTGACAGAGATCGTTAGATATGCGAATGCAATGAGTGAATCCGCGACAACGTTGGTCCACACCAACCTGTGATTCCCCAGGTAGCAAAAAGAGTGCGGCAGGAAATCTGTCGTCAGCAACCACGCGGTCAGCGGCGGCCAAACGACGAACGCACTCAGGGTAACTGCCGTGCCGACCCCGACCGCATAAAGCTGACGCTTGAGGAAGCGTGAAGGCACGAAAGGACCGGGAGTTACGGAAGGCGTTGACATGGGACCTCCTTCCAGGAAGTTTGCCAACAGGGACATTTGCTTCCAGGAGCGGCCCCAAGAACGTGGTAGCGAACGCACTCAGGAAAACGCAGGTTTCAGGGGGCCTGACCGAAGCAGCCACGATTCTACACTTCTTATTATTTCTGGAGCGATGGGAATCGACGATCATCTCCCAGGGACACTCCCTGGAGTGCCAATAGCTATGATTCGCAAGATTAGAGCGTGGTACGGAGGACGAACTCCCATGCGGAAAGCTGCACTGCGCGGTTTGACAACATTGGTCCTGTTGGTTGTGATTGGGAACCTGCGGGGGCAGAATCCAAGCGGCGCGAGAGCAGTAGAGGATTTTCGACTGGAAGGCGTCGCTATTTGGCAGTGCCAGTGCCCGGCTTACGGTTGTCCGTGTCAACAAAACGGGCTTCCGACGCATGGCATGTGTCACGCGAGCGATTTTGCTCACATCAAGAAGGGACGGTATGGAAACGTCAGTCTGGACGGTCTGAACGTGGTGATGGTCGGCAACCTTGTCGACGGCAAACCGGACCGCCTGTTCGCAACGTTGTACGTGGACAAGGCGGCAACGCCTGAGCAGAGCGATGCCCTCACCGGATCGTCGGGTATATGAACGATCTGGCAAACCAGCCCCCGGTCCCATTCAGGCGAGTCAAGGTGGTGCCCGTCACTTTCCACGAATCGGCGGACCAAACTGAGTACACGGTTGACATCCCCGCGACCTTGCAGGAGAAGGCGCTGCTCAAGCGGGACAAATCAGGGAAACCGCAGTTCACGATGCCTGCCATGGACTTGTGGGGCAATACCGTTCACAACGCGGACAATGTTCAGTTCAAATACAGCGACTCGGAGGCCGGCGAGAGCTGGGACTACTCCGGCCACTACACCAACCTGAAGTATTTCGATGTGACTAAGACGATGTACGCTGAGCAGCAGATGCTGGGCGAACATGGAGACAATTCCGGCAAGTGGACTCAGAAACAGCTTGAGATCATTCGACGGCAAGGGCTGAAGGAAAAATAGGTCCGGGAACCGATTCTCGATCCGTCACTACGCGCGAACTGTCGATGCGCGACCTAACCTGCGGACCTAGGGGAGCAGGCCGAAGACGGCGACGCTGTTGGGGGTGCCTACATAGACTTTGCCGTTAGCGATGGTGGGAGTGATGAACTTGTTGCCGTAGCCGAATTGATCGCGGTTGTTGGCGGCCTGGTTGCTATTGTAAAGCTCTGTCAGATTCGCGTCATAGGCATGGAGTACTGCCGGATTCGTATTCTCAACCGCCCAGACAATGCCATTCGTGCTCGCGTTAGCCGAGATGCTGGGAGTGGTTCCGGGGTATTTAAACGCGATCGAAGTTTGAGCCACGGGAGTGGTGAGCAGTTTCGCGTTCTGGAACTGAAACGCCAGCATGGGCCAGGTCACTGGGCCGTAGTAGACGCGTCCGTTGTAAACCGCAGGCATGGACCAGACTCCGCCGGGCAAGACGTGAGTGAGTTGCTGGTAGACGTTGTTGGTCTTGGAATTATATTTGCCCATGTTGGTGCGGTCGACGATATACATGTTGGTGTCTTTGCCCGCGCCGATCGCGAGTTGCCAGACTTTGCCGGTGGAATCTTTGGGCGAGACCAGCACGGTACCGCCGGAGCCAAGGTCAAGGTCCTGACCGTTTTCCCCAACCTGGTTGAACATCTCGAAATAGTCGGCAACCTTGAGACCACCGACATTGGTGAGCTTTAGAAAAGCGTTGCCGTAATCGCCGTCAGCGGGAAAGCCGAAGGAATCGAGGGTGGGGTCAAAATATCCATTGCCGTCGAGTACGAAGATGTTGCCGTTGGCGTCGGCGGCGGGGCCGGCACCGGAGCCCCAGATGCCGCCTTCGTTGCCGTTCGGAGTTAGGTTGAGCACGGAGGTCTGGGTCATCGTGATGGTGTCATAGGCCATGATCCATCCGGTGTATGGACGGATGTCGCACAGCGAACCCCAGGAGAGGTAGACCGTACGGCCGATCAAGAGCAGGCTGGCGCGCTCGCGGTACTGGCCGGGATCGAAGACCACGTCAATGCCGGAAGTGTTGTCCCCGCTGCCCGGATAGGTCGCCTGAATGTCGACGGCGCCGCCGTTAAGTTGAGCCCCGTTGGTGGCATCGATGTTGTTCAGGCGCTGGTGGTAGCCGCCGTCGATGTCTTTGGACATGGACACGGCATAGATGATTGGGTCGCCGGTCTTGGGCCGGAAAATTACGGGAGTGGAGTTGACTCCGATCTTGGGAGCGTTGGCGCCGCAGCCGCGATTGTCGGAGATGGTTTCGCCGGATCTGAGCAGGCTGTCGCGCCAGATGCGCACACCGGTATCGGCGTCGAAGGCGTAGATGGAATCGTTCTCGGTGGCGACGATCAGGAGATTGCGCTTTACTGCGCCAACGGTGACGGCGGAGATATAAAGAGGCTGGGCATCCACATGGCCGTCGACGGGAAGGTTCATGACCTTGCCGAAAGTGGTTGCGTTGACGTTGCCTGGCGTGAGAATGGTCTCGGCGTTGTTGAGTCCGGTACGGGCGTTGTTGTTGTGGTAGGTAAGGACATCCTGCGAAAAGGAAAAGGAGGCCAGGGCGCACAGGACCGCCGGCAACAGTAACGCCCGCAGCTTTCGAGGAACGGTGACTGCGGCGGCGGGACGGAAAAACGTCATGAACGAGCCTCCAAGAAGTTTTGCTTGAAATGGAGCCTATGGCAAGATGACAACACGCGCCGATGGGTTGCCGAGCGTAGATCTCCCTGCCGCCGGGGGGACACCCAAGTTACGTCAGGAACGGTTCCTGCGTAATGGCACGAAAGTGCCAGTCGCACCAAAACTGCAAATTTTCGGCCAGATCGTTGGCACCTGTATCGACTCGAATGGCATTAGCCGACGGCTGGTTGGAGTAGGCCTTTGCAAACGCGGCCGAAAAATCAGTAGTAGCAGAGTTTGAATGCGCTCTTGTAGCACAGGGCGCGAGCGCGCTTGCCGCGACTGCGGGCGTAACTCTCCCAGCGATCAGCCATCCGGCCAAAAGTCTCTTCTCCGGTCAGGCGGTGCATGATTCGGAGTTGCACGATGTGAAGCTGATGGTAGAAGGGGCTTGCGACCATGGGCAAGCGCGTTCCCGACTGCTCGTACAGCGACCAGAAGCCTAAGTCGTAGTGCTCGAGGTTGTGCAGCAAGGTCTTCACGGCGCGAGTGAAGAGTTGTTGCGCCTCAGTGTCTTTCGTAGCAAGGAAGTAGTCATGGACTCCCCATGAAGCCCAGATGAATCCATTCAAGATATGCGTAGGCGGCGAGACAATGTATTCCTCAAACCAGAGGTCGCCGGCATCGTCGGTGAAGGCGACGCCTCCTTTTTCCGTGGGCACAGAGAAGCAGGCGAGGGCGCGCTGCGCGGCGGCGAGGTAACGCGGGTCATTCGATTCCTTATGAGCGCGGACCAGGAGGGAGATTCCCTGCCCTTGCGCCAGCGCTGAGTACCATGGGGCTTTGAGCGTGTCGCGGTATTCCCAGTCGAAGTGGTGATTCCAGACTGCGAGTCCGTGGGCATTTTGCTCGAGGTGGGAGCAGAGCCAGTCGGCGGCTAGGAAAAAATTCTTGCGTCGGGCAGGATCGGCGTGGCGGCGAAAAAGATTGTAGTTTCCCAGGCCGTATTGCGCGATGGCAATGGGGTTGTACTGCAGGCCGATGTGGCCGTGATAGTTGAGTTGCGGCACTCCCGCGGAATCGTAGGCGCCTTTGTAGTCGGCTTTTTCGGCGAAGAGCATGTAGTATTCGCCGAGTTCGGTGGCGTTGGCGTTGGGATTGTCGGTGGGAGTTTCGTGCCAGAAGGTGAGATGGCTTTTGCCGCCGAGGAGATAGGCGCTGAAGATGCGGCGGTAGTAGCGGAGCGAGGGCACGGGCGATCTACATATTACGGCAATGAGGTGAGGGGCACAGTGCTCGAGCTCCGCTCGAGGGACAGCCCCTTCGACTTCGCTCTGTCGAAAATCCGCACTTCTCGCGCAAAGAACGCGCGAGAAATGGGGCACCCAGGATTTTCATTTCCTTCGGTGGGCCACAGGCCCATGCCCACTCAGGGCAGGCTTGGGCGGCTGTCCCTACATTTTGCGGCAGGCTGTCACGGGAGTGAATACAGTGACGTGACCATGTCGTCGGTTTCGACAGCTATCGTTGTTATAGCGAGGACGTTCGTGGTGTTGTTGCCGTCGGGCAGGAAGGCGTTGCCGTATTGAAGAAGGCCCATGGGCCAGCGATCCTTTCGCCACCCGAGCAGGGGCTGCCATCCTCGCGACGTGTCGGTGCCGTAGAGTCGGACGTTTTGATCGCGATTCACTTCGCTCGGTTCGACCATGGTGGAGAAGAAGACTTGCTCTCCTACGCGGCATCCGTAAATCGAGGAACTGCTGATGAGAGCGAGTTGCGACAGCGTGCCCTGGCGGTCGAGACGGTAGATGTAATTCGACTCTAGAGGTGTGTCGGAAGAAAAGTAAAGGCTGCCTTCGGTGGGAACGAGCGCGACCGCTCGCGCCTGCTGGTTGCCTTGCAGCACAGTATCGACCGATTTGAAGTCGCAAGATGCGCGCAGGATGCGGCATTCGTCGCCGTAGTCTCCGGTCAGAACCCACAGGCAGTTTGCCCACGGGTCGTGCACGATGTTGTGGACGTGGCGGATGCTGCCTTTGGGGAATGAGTGGGCGACACTCCAGGTTGCGCCGGCGTCAGTCGAGGCGTAGATGTGAACTTCTTCGCGGGAAGGATTGTCGAAGTATTCTCCCCAGTAGATTGCTCCGCCGGGGACCGACGTGATATGGAGGGGGCGCGTTCCGCGGGTGATAGCATGCGTGCGGCGGAATTCAGTTTCGCCGGGGCGGAGAGTGATGATCGCTCCGGGGACTGCCGCCGTGATCGCACCCGACGAATGGACTGCGAGCGCGTGGAAGCCGTCGCGGCAAAGGCGCGCCGTCACGTTGTTCATGGCAGAGAGGCGGCGACGCCAGGCCGGGCGGAACATGCCGACGGACTGCCAGGTGATTTCAGTGGAAGCATCCTGAATGTCGGCGCAAACCAGGTGGTAGCCGCGCCCGGCGTAGAGTTTGTCTGCTGACCATGCGAGGGCCCGCAGACCTGGGAAGCGGGCGGCGCGAACCAGTTTCCAATTCGGATTCTGATCGGATTGGGAAGTGGGCGAGGCGGTCATGAGTCCTGAAAGGTGGCTGACATCTTAGTGGATTTTGCCACTGGGCGTGCGCTTTCGCCTTGTCAACTGTCGTCTCGCGCAATCCCTCGGCACGCTCAGGGCAGGCCATGTACGGGTTTTTCTGATCGACTACATCGAAATAATTTGGTGGACAGAGCAGCGCCCTAGGCATGGTAATGATGGTAGCCGCCTGAGCGCAGGGTGAGCAATCGGGCGGCGACGGCGTGTCGGCAGTGGTGCCGACCGGTCGGCACGAATGGAATAAATTCGTGGGATCAGACCTTACCGCCGCTTGTGAGACTTGGCACGTAAAGTGCTTGATGCGAGTCCGTTTGCTCGCCGGGATTGTTCAGGGCTGAGCAGGAGGCAGTGAAAACCATGCTCAGCCGATGCGCCAATCCGGAATGTTCCAAACCCTTTCTCAGGCTCGGCAACGGAAAACTATTTTTGGTCGAGACCGAACGGGTGACCAAGCCGGGAGAATGTGCCGCGCCTCCGTTCGTGCGAGCGCGGAAATTGCAGCGGTGCGTTGAGCATTACTGGCTGTGCGATGACTGCGCCGCACGGTGGACGCTGGTTTCTGACCGGGAGCATGGAGTCGCGCTGGCCCCGCTGAAGCGTCGGGCAGGAAGTGTGGATGCAGCCGTAAACGCCGCTTAATCTTTCGCCGCCCTGCGGGCTGCTCTCTGCTACGCGTAACCGTCTTTTTTCCACGTCTTCCAGTCGTCGCGGACCGCGCCCAGCATTTCTTCCGTCGCTTTATGCAGCCACTTGGCCTTTTGTTTTTGCAGATGGCGAAGAATGGGCTTGCGGGCGGTCTTGGTCCCTAGATGGACGTTTGCTGTTTCCCATCCCATGGCGCGAAGCAGACGCAGTTCTTTTCCTTGCGCTTTCAGGGTGGAAAGTTCGATGCGGGAACAGTGCGGGCTCAGGCGGCGGACTATCCAGTGTCCGCGCAGCTGCACAAAAGGATCGAGGCAGCGGACGGCGCGGCTGATGATCGTCTGATACAGGATTTCCGACGGGCCGCAGCTGTCCTTCGCCCAGTAGCAGGCGGAGGACACCATGGCTTTGGCCTCGCGGGCGATTCTGCCGCCGTTCCATTGGGCAATGGCGACATAGCGAGAGTGTCCCAGGCTGCCCAAGCCGGCGACGCGATGCACCACCCGGTAGTCGAGATCTTTGGCGGGCATCAGATGCTCAAGGGCATCGACGGCGCTGATGGGGATTTCTCCTTTGAAAGTAGGAAGGGCATCCATCTTCGCCCAGAAATGAACGGGATCGCGGAGCTCGCTCTCGGCAATCTGGCGCAGCCAGTCATTGTTCTCGCCCAGCACAAACGGCAGGCCTTGCTGGCGCAGGCATTCGTGGTAGCCCTCGAGAATCGAATCGCAGATGTCTTTCCTTTCCAGGGGCAGGTGTCCAATTTCAGCGGCCAGGTGCGCGCTGACGGCAAGGCGAACAAGATCATTGGCGTAGGCCATGGGATGAGCTTCGTCGAAGTCGTTGACTCCCCAGATCAGGCGGCCCTCGACGTCGCGCCAGGTGCCGAAGTTTTCCACGTGTAAATCACCGACGGCTAGCACGTGCGGCGCCTTCGACAGATCCCGACAGACCTCGGGCCAGACCTGGGCCCAGCGATAGAACGTGGCACGGAGGAACGGGAAGACGGCTGCCTTCATGTTCTCGTGCTTGACGAGAAGATCTTTCTTGACCAGCTCGGTGCGTTGGCCCAGCCAGTCTTCAAAGTGGCGGGTTGCCTTAACTACGTTCATAGCGGGGCCAACGATATGCGAGGGCGGGAGCGAAGTCAACGAGTCAAGAAAAGAATCTTGCATGACGGCGATCACTCGCAACTGTGACGACAGTCACGGAAACAGGGGGCGCCTGGACGTTAAAGTAGGCGCAAATGAAATAAGCCTTCTCGTTAGAGATCGCCCGGCCCCATCCACAGAACCCCACAAGCCGTTTCCCCAGACGGCGGGGGCCGGGCGCCTGAAGGCTTTTGGAAGTCCCGCTTTACCTCTTTACTCTCTTTGATTAGTAGAGACGTAGCTTGCCACGTCTCACTCACCATCGTTTGCGGCGCTGCCGGGCGGAGACGTAGCAACCTACGTCTCTACGAAACTGTGTGCGGATGGACACAGCGTGGCTGCGCGACCACTCGATCGT
>Ga0207102_1038_pt1 | contig 22859 bp, 22 predicted proteins | sample Alteio_BWMinHeat_80_FD_153573 | JGI IMG/M metagenome (GOLD analysis project Ga0207102, IMG submission 153573) | Enriched cells from forest soil in Barre Woods Harvard Forest LTER site, Petersham, Massachusetts, United States -... | ecosystem: Environmental > Terrestrial > Soil > Temperate forest >... | reverse complement strand
TTTGCAGGTCCCTCTATTGGGTTTCTTTTAAATGCTAAATCCACTGAAGCCGGACAGAGCGCATCAGATACGGACAGCTATAATTCTCTTGATTTATTCGGCGTTGTTGGTGCAGAATATTTTTTACCTATGGGACTCGGAATTACCGCGCGTTATATGGGCGGACTGACCAATGTCGCCAAGGGTACAACGAGTGGTCAATCTGCACACAATAGTGCATTCAGTTTTACACTTGCTTATAAATTCAATTCGGGTAAGTAGAATATAGATCGTGATATATTTTCCGGATGGAGGGCAATTAATTATTAAATTGCCTGCCATCCGGATTTTATTTTATTATACTGTCTCATCAGTTAAATCATCTGTATGAAATCATCCAAACAGATATTTTTTCTATTACTCCTGTTTCAGTTTTTATCAAAATTTGTTTTATGCCAAACGCAGAAAGTTGATTACGGAAATAATCCCGCAGCCGGCAAATATTATAGTGTTCGCGGAATAAAAATGTACACGGAAGTATATGGGGCGGGCAAACCTTTATTGCTGATCCACGGCAATGGAGGAAGCATGAAGGCATTTGCTGACAATATTCCTTATTTCTCCAAAAAATATAAAGTGATTACGGTTGATAGTCGCGCGCAGGGAAAAACGATTGACAATAACGATTCCCTGAGTTTTGAAATGATGGCTGATGATTTCGCGGCATTGCTCGATGCAATGCATATTGATTCAACCTATGTAATCGGCTGGAGCGATGGCGGCATCAATGCCCTGCTGCTGGCTTTGCGCCATCCGGATAAAGTGATCAGGCTGGCTTCCACGGGAGCCAATATGACGCCTGATTCCGGAGCGCTTACACCTTCCACATGGAAGGATGAACAGAAGCATTATGAAGCGGATAAAAATAAACCAAGGACTACACTGAAAGAAAAGAACGACTGGAAAATATTTATGCTCGACTGGCTGCAACCCAATGTGCCCCCGGAAAATTTGAGAGGAATAAAATGCCCTTCATTGATCATCATCGGCGATCACGATCTGATCACCATTGAGCATACAGCCGCGATTTATAGAAATATTCCGAAAGCTTATTTATGGATTGTACCCAATTCGGGTCATGCCACATTAAAGGAACACCGTGATGAGTTCGACAATCTGGTGAATAAATTCTTTACACAACCCTTCGAAAGATTTGATAAGTAAGTTCCGCTTCGCCTGCTGCTGCTTTATCATAATTGGGCTTAACCCACCTTCTCGCGCCTAGGTGGGATTCAATAGGAAAGTCCGTCAACGGTCAACTGTCAACGGTCATCGGCAAACCTCACTCCGTGCGTAGTGATTCAACCGGATTCGCAAGCGCTGCTTTCACTGCCTGGAAACTCACCGTGACCAGTGTAATGACTAGCGCACCAAGGCCTGCCGTAATAAAAATCCACCAGCTTATTTCTGTGCGATAAGTATAATGCTCCAGCCATCCATGCAGATAATACCAGGATACAGGAACTGCGATCAGCAATGATATCATGACGAGTATCACGAATTCCCTGCTGAGCAGTTTCCACAAATTAAAAACAGAAGCGCCCAGTACTTTGCGCACACCGATTTCTTTTATGCGCCTTTCCGCCATAAAAGATGCCATGCCAAATAAACCCAGGCAGCTGATAAAAATGGCGAGAATGGCAAATGATGCAGCGAGTTTGCCAATCCTTTCCTCATCGCCAAACTTCTTCGCGAATTCTTCATCCGTGAATTTATAGTTGAATGGCTGTGAAGGATTATAGGTTTTAAATACAGGTTCCATTTTAGCAATGGCTTCGTGAGCACTCATCTGAGGATTGATACGTAAGTTGATGACAGGTTGCGCACCAGTTGCCATCACAAACACGGTTCTGGAAATCGGTTCATAAGGATTTTCCATCAGGAGATCATGCACAATACCCACGATCTGGTAGGGTTTTCCCATCCAGCGAAGTGTTTCGCCCACGGGATTTTTCAAACCCATAAATTTAACCATCGACTCATTGATGACCATGGCCGCCGTATCCGTACCGAAGTTCCTGGAGAAATCACGGCCTTCCGCAATATTCCATTCGATCGTTTTTCCAAATTCATATGAAACATATACTACACCCGCATCTCCCGTTAGGGAAGGATTTTTTCCCTTCCAGTCAAAACCATCATCCCATTCATCCACATAAGTAGGTGCGCTGGACGATTCGGAAATTTCCGCAATGGCGCCGGATTTTTTCAACTCTTCACGCACCGCCGTTATATTTTTATGAAGATCGTCGGTTGACATGTGCAGCATCACCAACCCTTTGCTGGTATATCCCACCGGTCGGTTTTTCGCAAATTCTATCTGACGAAATACGGTGATCGTTCCGATGATCAGCATCACCGAAATAGAAAACTGAATCACCACCATGGTTTTGCGCGGTATGGATGCAAAACGACCCACATGAATGCTGCCCTTTAATGTTTTCGATGCATCAAAAGAAGATAAATAAAATGCGGGGTAACTGCCGGCAACAGCGCCGGTAACCAGACCAAACACAATGCCTGCGAGCCAGAACAAAGGCTCAGTCCATGGAATCGACATTTTTTTATCGGCCACTTCATTGAAGAATCCGATTGCGGCCTGCGCAAATAAAAGAGATAAAACAAAAGCGATAAAAACATATAACATCGATTCGCCGAAAAACTGTCCGATCAGCTGGCTCCTCAGCGATCCGATCGCTTTTCGTATGCCCACTTCCCTCGCCCTTTTTTCAGAACGTGCCGTACTCAGGTTCATGAAGTTGATGCAAGCCAGCAGCAATACAAAACATCCGATGATGCCAAACAACCACACATATGTAATGCGACCGCCAACGTTCTTTCCATTCTTAAAATCATCGTACAAATGCCACCTGCTCATCGGATGCAGAAATACCTGTGACTTAAATACCAGTTCCCTTTTGTTTACATGCTGAAGTTTTGAATCTTTAATTTTTGAAGAAACTTTTTGCATGTCGGCCTGGTCTCTCAACTGCACAAATGCACGGAACATATTGGCGCGCCATGGATCGGATTCTTTAAATGTCCAGTGCGTATTATCCAGGTAAAGTTTCCAGCTTCCGATAAACTTCATATCTCCAAAATCTGAATTGAAAGGAAGATTTCTATATACACCACTAACTTTTACTGACTGATCATTATCAATTTTAATTAGCTGACCCATCGGATCCGCGCTTCCGAATAATATTTTTGCCGTTTCATCGGAAATTAAAATCGAATGTGCATCTACCAAACCTGCGTGTGTTCCTGTCAGCATTTTTAAATTCAGCATCTCCGTGATGGATGGTTCCGCATAGGCACCGGGAATGGAAATTTTCTTATCTCCTGAGGCAATTACATGATCTGAATTCCAGGAAGCCATCAAAATATATTTGAAATCGCTGCCGTAATCTTTTCTCAGTTCATCTCCGATCGGATAGGGAAGCGAGCGCTGACTGCCGGTTTCGCCGTTGAAAGTCTGGCTCTGCATTACTTCTGCGATACGGTTGTAATTTTCAAACTGTTTGTTGAAAGAAAGTTCATCCCGGATCCAGAGTCCGATCAGGAGGGCGACGGCCATGCCGATGGAGAGACCAGCGATATTGATGAATGAAAAGACTTTATTACGGGAGAAATTCCGCAGCGCGACTTTCAAATAATTTCTGAGCATATTGAAAATTAAAAAGTAAAAAGTAAAAAAGCCCTCATACATCAGCCAAATAAATGCCATGATGGTAACTGCATATAAATCAAAATATTAGTCCTGCCCTTAGCAGGAAACTGTCCGGTTTCGATACGCAGACTGTACGTTATATTTCTCCCATATCCCATATCTCATATCTTATATCTCATATCCCATATCTCATATCCCAAATCGCATATCTTCGCATCATTACCACCTCTTTATAAAATAACGGCCTCCTTCTTGCTTTTGTTCCCGCTTAGACGGGTCGTTGGAATGCGCATGGCGGGATCCCAACCCAATTATCAAATTTTATAAAGAATTATGGAATCAACATATAAAGTCGCCGTCATTGGTGGCACCGGCAAATCAGGACAGTTTCTCGTTCTCCATTTATTGAAACAGGGTATACCGATAAAAATGCTTCTTCGGAACCCTGAAAACTTCCAGTTAAAAAGTCCCCTGATCGAAATCGTTAAAGGAGACGCCAGAGATCCCAGGGCAATTTATTCTTTATTGGAAGGATGCGATGCCCTGATCAGCACACTGGGACAACCCAAAAATGAACCGCCTGTTTTCAGCGATGCCACGCGTAATGTGATCGCTGCGATGGAATTTTTTAAGATCAAAAGATATATTGTCATAACAGGAATCAATGTGGATACGCCGCAGGATAAAAAAACTGGCTATACGGAAGCAGCGACGGAATGGATGAAGGATAATTATCCGAAGACCACGATGGACAAACAAAAAGAATGGGAGCTGCTGGTTTCTTCGACGCTGGACTGGACCCTGGTCAGGCTTCCTTTCATTGATCTTACGGATCAAAAATGCGAAGTGAAAATAAGCCTGGTGGATTGTCTGGCAGAAAAAATAAACGCGACCAGCCTCGCTGAATTTTTGGTTCATCAGCTGCATGATGAAACTTATATTAAACAATCTCCTTTTATTTCAAACGGATAAGTTTAAAATTTTACGCAAAAGATTTTTGGATGACAGACCGGCGATCACAAAAAATATTCCGCAGAAACCGAGTGCGACAAAGAAACTCGTCCACTGGGGTTCTGTATGCAGATGATTAGCGACCAGTATACCGTGAAGAAATATCAGCCAGAATAAAAACATAAACCCGAGCAGGGTGCAGGCCAGCCGGGTTTTTATACGGGTAAGAATGCTGAGAGAAGCTAATGCAAATGCTGCCCCGACAAAATATGCCAGGAAAACCTTTTGGGGAATCCATGCAGGAATGAGGTCGGCAATATAATCTGCGTACATGAAATGCTGAACGGCGAAAACCAACAGGGAGAGGGCGAATAATACCCGGCCCCTGGCTGGCAATTTACCGTATCCAGAAATGATAAATGCACCACCGCAAAGTGCGGCATTTTCAGCGAGGGAAGTCCAGGGTTCGGGATCATGTATCTTAGAAAGCAGGGTGATCAGGTGTGGAATGAAACAAAGAAACAAAAGAAGATAACCGACATATCTGGCAGCGAATTTATAGCTGGCAGTTCCGATCATTCCCAGCCCGCCAAACAAAAATAAAGTGCTGGTCAGATAGAGGAATAATTTCCTTGCAGGAAATGTACGGGAAACAGGAAGCAGCCCGGACATGAAGTCCATGTTTACGAGCTGTATGATTCCGAATGCGATGATGGCGATGGCGAGAAAATACCTGCCTGACTTGTAGAGATATTGCATGCTAGTCGATCAGGTTATTTTTTACTGCGAAGAAAACCAGTCCGGCCGTGTTTTTGGCGCCGAAACGTTCCATGAGCCGGTCCTTGATCGCTTCCACGGTGCGTGGGCTCACATCCAGTTTCTGTGCGATCTCCTGGGCGGTAAATTCCATGCAGATATATTTCACCACTTCCCTTTCACGTTCGCTGAGGGTGACTTCAGTATTCAGGTTGGGGATCACTTTTGTTCTTGCGTGTGATTTTTTAAGCAGTATACGGTTCACGAAATTATTGAGATAGTATCCCTTGGAAGTGACTTCCATGATGGCTCTTTTTATTTCTGCGGGGTCGGCGCTCTTCAGTAAATAACCATTGGCTCCGATCTCCATCATATGGCTCACGAAGCGTTCGTCCTCGTACATGGTGAGTGCGATGATATGGATCTGTGGATATAATTTGGCGATCATCTTGGTGGTCTCAATGCCATCCTTCAGGGGCATGCGCAGATCCATCAGGATCACATCGGGCTGTGATACGGCCAGTCCGTCGAGCAGTTCCTGACCGTTCTCTGCTTCCTGTACGAACTTGATATTGCTATAGGCACGCAGGGAAAGGATTACTCCCTTCCTGAAAATCTTGTGGTCATCGGCAATAGCAACTTTAATGAATCCCATAGTTTCGATATCAACCCGCAACTAAATTAAGCATTAATTGCTTCCGTTGGCAGTCTTCAGTTCATCTTCCCTGTTCAGTTCAATAGTGACTTTATAATAGGTCTGCGACATGTCTTTTTCGAAGAATATTTTACCCTGCAATACTTTCAGGCGGCTCTGGATATTTTTCAAACCGAGACCAACATTGCTCTTGCCCAGTTTCTCAAAATCATTCTGTGTGAGTCCCCGCCCATCGTGATGTAATCGTATAAAAAACCGCTGGCCACTTGTATTCTGCGTTAAGTGGATGAAGCTGGCATTGCTGTGCTTGAGGATATTGTTAACGAGCTCCTGTATGATACGGAAAATGATGAGCTCATTCTCGGCTTTGAGGCGTTCGCGGTAATCGTGAAAACGCGAGCTGGCATTCATGCTGCCCGAGCCACTGATCTTCTGAAAGAGGTCATTTACGGCGGATTCGAGACCGAAATTCTTGAGTGTCGGTGGCATGAGACTGTGGGAGATGTTGCGTATCAGCTGGATGGTATCGTCGATGATCTGTTTGGCATTGTAGATGCTCTGGAGCTGAGTCTGTTTATCCAGGTTCACGAAATTCTCGTTGAGGTAGAGACGGGCAGTGGCAAGGAGCGGGCCGGCATCGTCGTGGAGGTCGGCGGCAATGCGCTGGCGTTCCTCTTCCTGGAGGCGGATGGAAGCGTTGAGCAGGGTCTTTTGCTGGTCCTGTTCCATGCGTTGCAGCTGTTGCTGGTAGCGGATCACTTTGCGCTGGTGAAAGCTGATGAACACGATCAGTCCGATCGTGAGGGCCAGCATACCAATCGTGCCGAAAAACAGCACCATTGAAATATTGTTATCCGGGCTTAAGGCTTGCAGTAGTACCATTAGGAAGGGTCAGGGTTTTAGAGATGATTGTTTACCGGTCATTTGGGCTGGTATAATCAACAGAATGGCTTTCAGGGGTTGCGGACTTTTTATTCTGATATCGATATAATAAAAACGCTGTAGAAAACAATATATTAGTCAATATATTACTATAGTTAGTAATAATCCAATATTCGTTCATTTCTTTAACTGACAAATGATTAGCTATAATAAATAAGAATAATGTACATGCAACGTAAAGAAGGAGGGCTATTACGATAAGAAATTCTGGATTAAAAATATTAATTGAATCTTCTACAGGTTGTTTCATTTTAGAAATGAAATAAATTAGACACAATGCAAGAATTACAACCTCGCTAATAAAACTTAAAAAAGAATTGTATTGATCATGATTAGTTCTATTTAAACTAAAAAAAACTATATAAAAAATTATAGAGATAACTATAATCGTCAATCTTACGATACGAAGCTTAATAGTTAAATAAAAAAAATATGATAATAATGAATATTCAACGAACGTAAATATATTCCACAAAAAAAATTTGTGTTCTGTAGCCCATTCCGAAGTTGCTAAGAAACCGTCCGATATTAAAGAAGCTATGCTATAAAAAAAAATTACCCAGAATCCCTTTATATGTGTTTTAGAACAACACAATATAAAAAAAATTATGGGTAACAATGAGGATAGCAAACTGATTTTGGGAACCACTCTATTTAGGATTACCCAAATATAGAAAGTTACAATCAGAATTACTACTTATATACTATGAAAACCAGTTAATTCCCGTTTGACCTCTATCCGCAGACATCCCTTCCGTTACTGCAAGTTTACCATGATCATTTACAGTCGTAATTTCAAGAATGTTTTTTCCCTTTACATCAATGCCAGCATAAACTAGTGTTTTAACTCCAGATTCATTTATTGCGTCAAAAAAGCGAATTCCAACGCATCCTGGTTGTGCCAATAGTTCTTCAATAATTTTTCTTCCAATGACATAAGATTTTGATTCATCTAAATACTTATCATGATGATCTTTGACCATCTTAGCAGCTAATTCATGAGAAATCTGTTCGCCAATACTTTGGTAGTTTACCTGTTCTTTAACTAGTGATTCTTTGTTCATAATCAGAGTTTTGAAGTTTTTTATCTCGAAAGACCACGTAATTAAACCCTAAAAAAAAGATTCAACAACGCTTAGGATACAGGTTAAAAACCCTTAAATTGCCTGAGATTCAGACTAGTAGAGGCTTTTAGTAAATATACGAAGAAAAAGTCCAAGTAGAAGTTAAGTAAAGTTCCGGTAGCCGAATCGTATTTATACGGTCGGTTTTTTAGATTTATTTAGGAAAGGGTGTTGAAAATAAGCTGGTTATCCCCAATTCGAAAAGAATTGTGGATAAGTAGAAACCCTTAGAAGGTCGAAAAGAAATTTAAAAACGGGGAGATTTGTATTTATTCAGTTCATCCTGAATGCGGAAATTACAATTAATCAAGGGTTTCCGCGTTTATTTTGAGAAAAAAGAAAAAAAGTTGACTGATACCGGACTTTATAGTTTTTCAAGGAATTGGAAGATCTTACTGGACGGTAAGTTTGGACATTGGATGGTTCGGGCAAAGGCGCTATCAATCAACTTTGTAAACCAAATGTACATTTAACAAAATCTCTAAACCAGAGCAGTATTGCCCATTTTCAATTATTCGGTAAATACCTTATCCATAGTAAAATTGCTATACTCTAATCACACATTTTAGCATATTATAATAAATCATCATAATCTGAACGCATAGTAACAATTTTACAACCAATCCCTTATGAGTGCGGAATTAGTAATTAAAGTGGCCATAGCTGACGATCATAAGATTTTCAGGGATGGCATTAAGATGGCTTTGAAGGATAAGGATTATTTAAAGATAATATGGGAAGCAGAAGACGGAAGGGACCTGGTACATAAAATGCTTTTGAAAAAACCGGATGTATTACTCATGGATATCCGGATGCCTGAAGTGGATGGGATAAATGCAATTGGTATATTAAGAAAGGAATATGAAGAAGTAAAGATAATTGTACTAACCATGTATGATGACCAGGAGATGATTTCCAAAATGATGGAAATGGGTGCCAATGCATACCTGACAAAAACTACAGACCCCGAAGAAATATACCAGGCAATTCTTGCCTGCATGAATGATGATTTTTATTTCAATGACCTGGTGAATAAGGCTGTGCTTTCAAAACTACAGACCAAACGTCAGGTTCGACAGTTTTATCCGGACCCTATTAAATTTTCAGAAAAAGAAGTGAAAATTCTTCGGCTGCTTGCACAGGATAAAACGACAGAAGAAATCTCTAAAGAAGTTTTCTTAAGTCCCCGCACGATAGAAACCATTCGCCAAAATATGAAGACTAAAGTTGGAGCAAAAACTATTGCCGGACTTATTATGTATGGGATGCGAAATAAATTGATAGATTAAATTAAAAATTGATTGTAACGATCCCACTTTTCACTGCATACATTGCGAGACCCACACGGCTTTTCACATTTAATTTAAGAAATAACGCATCCCTATAGTTATCGATGGTTCTTGGACTAATTTTCATTTTTTGAGCAATCTCCTTATAAGTAAGTTCAGATGAGACTAATTTTAAAAAGGAAATTTCATTTTCATTCAAAATTACAGTTCCCCAAGGCGAATTTTTTGTACCATGGTTTCTCATTAAATTGAAAAGACGACCTGTTACAGATTGTGAACAATATATCCCGTTTTTTAAAACGCATTGAAGTGCATTTTTCAATTCTGCCGGGGCAATATCCTTTTTTAAAAATCCCCTAACTCCCGATTTAATCAAATGTATCAATGGTTCTGCATCGTACATAGAAAGTATTAATATTTTGATTTCAGAATGATTTTTTGAAATCCAATGAAGTGTTTCATGACCATCCATTTCAGGCATACTAAGATCAAGGATAAGTATTTCAGGAATGTTACCTGAATTTATTTTTTCAATGAATTGCTTGCCATTATCTGCAACCAGAGTAACCAGGAAACCATCAAATGAATTTATAACAGTTGCTATTACGTCTCTTATCAAAGTATGATCTTCGACCAAGCCGATTTTTACAGGTGACTGAATCATTTTGAATTAATATTTTAATTAAAAAGGTGTTGTCACAATAATCTTAGTTCCATTTCCAATTGTACTGTCAATATGAATTTCTGCTCCAATCTGTTTGGCCCTATTTTGCATATTATATATTCCACCAATATGATGAGGCCCGGAAAATTGGTCATTTATGTTGAACCCCTTCCCATTATCCTCAATCTGAAGTTTTAATGAGTTTTTAGAATAATTGAGACATATGGTTATTGCCGTTGCATTTGCATGTCGTATAATATTGTTAACGGCTTCTTGTACAATACGAAACAGAAAAACTTCTTTGGTCTCGTCAAGCGTAATAGGATCACCATTTACATGTAATTGAGTATTAAGTTTTCCTCCTCTCCGCAAATATCCGACCTGCATTTCAATTGATTTTTTTAGACCACCATTCTTTATAATTTCAGAATTCAATTTCCGCCCTATATGGCGAAGATTGTCAAGGGTTAATTCCAAAAGCTCTGAAGTTTCGTTAATGCCTTCTTTAGTTTCATAATTTTCATGTGTGTCCAAAGTATTTAAAATCATTTTGGCAAGAGAAATAGACTGGCCTACATTATCATGAATTTCTCTTGAAATTTCCTGAGAGATTTGTTCCTGAATTTCCAATTTTGTTTTATACAATTCTCTTTCATGTTCCATTTTAACAGCTATCATATCAAGGGCAAATCCCTTTTGTTTTTTCTTGATAAAGAAAAGTATAATAATGATGAAACTAACTACTACTAGGATAAATAGGGTTATAAAGGAAAAGACTGCAATTGCTTCTGATTTGGAGATGGACATAAATAAGCTTTCATTAATGAAATAAAAAATATCGCATAAAAGGTCATATTCATAATTTGGATTATTTGATTTAATTCAGGAGCTGTATTAAGCCAAATAAAATAACTAAATTGAAGAGGAGTCATAATACTTGAATAAAATAGCGATCCACATATTACTATAAAAATGGCGTCAGTTTTAAAATTTACCACAAATTCAGAATTCATAACTTCATAAAAATAAAAAAGGCAGCAAATGGAGATTAAGAAATTTTCAATTCCAAAGAGATGAGGAACTATAAAAAAAAGTGCTTGATATTTACTTGTCCAAATTAAAGTACATATTGAAAAGTAAAACAACAGAAAGACTTTCAAAATGAGGCGAAACTCTTTTCTTTTTAAATTACTGTGGATAAAATATAACAATATTGATATTTCTACAAGAGAATATAAATTGTATACAGCGCTTGAAATTCTTCTTGAAGAATCGTAGTTTGGTAAAAATTCCGTAATCTCTAAAAACAAGTTCACCAATAATGAGATAGAAATATATAATTGAAGAGGCAACAATACTTTTTTATTTCGATGCGTCAGACTAATAATGAATGCAATGGTGATGGAGATAATTGCAAGCCAATCAGCGATATTGATAGCTAAATCCATAAATATTTTCCTTTCCAACGAATATATAAGGAGATATTTTAAAAACGTTGGGGTATAATCACCTTTTTATATGAATTAAATTCCGTATGGAAAGATGAAATTGAAGTTAGCTAAAGGAATAAAAAACCTGCTTTTCCGCAGATAAAGATCTCACGAAAAAGCAGGCAGTAAAATGATGAACTAGAACTTAACGATGGTCTTCAGAAGGATTGGATTGGCTCTTTTGGCTTTTCACAGGCCGTCTTTTTCAACCGGGTTTGGCGGATCCGGGTATATCGGAAAAAACGGGCTATCTAAAAAAATAAGTTGATTGACATTGGACTTCGCGTGTCTTTCGGTGGATATTGGAAACTCTTTATGGACGGGTAATTCTCTGGATATTGGATTTAACGTTGCTTGTTCCCGTCAATCAACTTAAACCAAATGTATAATTAACATATTCTTTGAAAAAGAGCAGGTTTTCTCAATTTTCGCTATTCGGCATTTACGGCACTACTAGTAGGTTTTCGATCCCTCTATGGGCTTTTCCTACGGCAATCCGTAGTTTAACTACGTAAAAATTGCCCCGCAGTATAATCCGAAATCGTTTAATTTCGTAGTTTTCCTATAGTAACAGTCACCTTTTTTTATCATTTTTAGTGTCAGTTTCCCTAAGGGATACCATAAATTCACCGTATGAAAAAGCCAGAAACCAACGGAACAATCAAAGTAATTATCGCCGACGACCACGCCTTGTTCCGGGCTGGCGTAAAAACCGCACTTTCTATCAAGAAAGACGTGGAACTCATAGCTGAAGCCGACAACGGCATGCAGCTTCTCAACCTTTTGAAACATATGGAGCCCGATGTGATCCTCCTGGATATACAAATGCCCATCATGGACGGTATTACCACCCTGCCGGAGATCCGTAAACTCTATCCCCAGATTAAAGTGATTATCCTTTCCATGCACAACGACCATTCCATGATCTCCAAACTCATGGAAATAGGCGCCAATTCTTACCTGACCAAAAACACCGACTCTGAAAATATTTATAATGCCATCAAGACCTGTTATGAACAGGAATTCTATTTCAATGAACTCACCAACAAAGCCCTGTTAGCCGGTTTGCGCACCAAACGCACAGAACCGCATATGCCCCTGGAAGCCAGCCTCACCGAAAAAGAAACCACCATCCTCAAAATGATGTGCGAGGAAAAAACTACCAAAGAAATCGCCGACCTCGTCGATATCAGCCCCCGCACCGTCGAAGCCATCCGCGACAAACTCAAAACTAAAACCGGTGCCAAGTCCATGGCCGGCCTGGTTATGTATGCGGTGAAAAATGGTATTATTGAACAGCCATAAGAAAGTGTGAGAGTGTGAGAGTGTGAGGATCCGAAGGGGCCAGACACCGCAGTGTGACGCATCCGGTAGCGAAGGCTACCTTTTTATGCCTTATAATAGAACTACTTCGAAAGTGTTACCTCTGCTTACCACTTTAAGAGAAACGCTGGTAAGCCTTTTATAAAAAATGTGGCCACCTTCCTTTCTTTATATAGACGTTTGGGTTGTGCAATTTTAGAATATTGAAGCCATGGAACGAACACAAGGTGAAAATATTAAATCGCTTAAGAACCCTGGGAAATCCAGATTCTTTGTTTTGGCCTTTTCAATGTTCATTTTTGTTCCTTCGACCCGGTGTCAGGATACTATCAGCCGCCAGGATAATATAATAAATAACAAACACCAGGAGTTTATAAGCTGGGGTTCACAACCTAAGTTTATTCCCGGGCTGCTGCCTTCTTTTTTTGAGAAGGAGGAGACAATAGGCAGTCCTTATCTTTCCCTAAACTGGATGCGGGGTGTTATAGAACTTTCAGATCACCGCAGAATTCCGCACATGAATGAATACCTGTATTTCAATTATGATAAGGTCAACATTCGGTTGATTCTTATTAATTCGGAAAATAAAATATGGTCTTACCCGGTTGATTCAATTTCAGAATTTATATTAGGGGATAGCGATAAGACATTTTTTTTTGAAAAAGTTTCATTTATAGGAGGTAATTTTTTAGTGGAACCACTTCTTAAATCTGAAAATGGCTATTCCTTATATAGGAGAATAATTACAAAAATGATAAAAGCAAACTATGAAAGTTGGGGATATACTGCGGTGGGGAAAAAATATGATGAATACGTGGACTATTATGAATACTATCTTATTTATCCGGATAAGAAAAAGTATAAGAAATTCTATTTAAATGGAAAGCCTGTTCGAAAAATATTTAAAGATATATCTGTTCAGCCTTCTGATAGTTTTAATCACATTAAATATCCGGTCACGGAACAAAATCTGGTTTCATTTATTGAAATGATAAATGCCTCGAATCTTTTCCGGGCCATTCGCGATTAGGGTTTTCCCCTTTTCAGTCAATTCTAATAAAACGGAATTAAATTTTAATTTTCATAGATGGCGAAGAGGATTCATTCTATATATCATGAATATGGACAATTCAGTCAGAAGAAGTTTATACTTCCTGAATTGGGGAATATTGTATACGCTTAATTTTTTAGCAATATTGGTTAACAGCAGTTTAGCCGGGGAACAGGAATTGATTGTAATACAATGGTTACATATGGACTTGTAGGTAATTCTGTAAGATCCAGCTAACCATAGTTCTTGATATTGGATTTAAACGGGTTGGATTTCTATCCGACCCTTTTTTATGGGTCTATTTATCCTCCTTTACCCATGCTTCAATTATCCCTGGATCTTTCATAGTGAATATATAAAAATCATCTCTGTCCAAAATAGTCTTAAGCAGTACAAGTGTCATTTCTCCCATTACTTTTATCCTGCTTCATTCTCAGTTTAATAAGATCTTCAAGTGTTGCCATAAAATGTAAGTTTTATAGAATGCAAAGCTAAATAATTTTAAAAATTGGCTTTGGGTTAATTTTGCTACTTGTCGATCTTCAAAGAGAAGAGGGACAGAAAAAAATAACTTCAATTAATAATATGAGAAAAATAATTGCAGCCATGAATATGACGCTTGACGGGTTTTGCAATCACACAGCAATGATTGCAGATGACGAAATACATCAGCATTATAATGACCTGTTAAGTAATGCAGACACCCTTATATACGGAAGGATCACATATCAGCTGATGGAAAGTTATTGGCCGACTGTCGTACAAAATCCTACAGGTAATAAACCAGCGGATGAATTTGCAGTATTGATAGACAATATTTCTAAGATTGTTTATTCCCGTACGCTGAAAAATGTTGAGTGGAAAAACTCGACATTGAAAAAGGATATCATTAAAGAAGAAGTTTTAGAACTCAGGCGAAAAGCAGGTAAAAATATTATAGTTGGCAGCCCGGGTTTAATCGTTGCCTTTGCGCAGCTTGACCTGATTGATGAATACCAGTTGGGACTTCAGCCAACTATTGCAGGAAACGGTCTGCCATTATTTAAAAACATCAGGGACAGGATCAATCTTAAACTCTTAAAAACAAAAATATTTGGATCTGGTGTTATAGCTCTTTACTATGCGCCGGCTCTAAAGCATCATGAAGATTGAAACCCTTAACTCGATAAGCGATTTGGAAAAAAAATTCCTGAAATATATATTCAAAACCAAAATCCGATCCTCCATTGAAAAAACTGCGTATCGCCCTTCAGGTTGTCTTTATTGAGCACGCCAAATCCATAAGCAATGGTTGTAAAATAATTCCTGGTGAGACTCCAGAATATTTCCGGTGTCAGTCTCCAGAATTTACCTCCCGTGATCGCTCCGTTATCAAGATTTATATTGGAAAAACTTACAGTGGCTTCAATATTTCCAGGGCCGCCTTTAAACACTGATTTTTTGACATTCTGGAATGTGAAAATCCCGAAATTCGGCATATAAGGTCTTGTCTCGCCGGTGAATGAATACAGCAAAAAGAAAAAAGCGCCGGTAAAAATCGGGTTGCCGTTTTCGGGAGAATGGACATAGTGTGCCGCGAATTCAGTTCCTGCCATGAATGGTCCGGCGCGGTAATATATTTCTCCTGAAATGCTGTTGGTGTAATCTGACCAGAATTTTTTCGAATCAACAAAATAGGGCGACTTGCTGACTTCCGGTTTGGAACGGACCTGGATGGTATCACCCAGCACCCTTCCATACCGGTAATTCAAAGCAATATGAAGGACCGCGTTAGTGGGAGTTGAATAAATGGGCATCCAGACGAGGCGGGTGGTAATCGCTCTTTTGAAAGTTGTCTGTGGCTGGTTTTCATTTCCGAAAATATTAAAATAAGTGCCGAGCGTCCACTGCAGGTGTTGTTTCGGGAAATATCCGGAATATTTGATACCATCACCAAGTATCGGAACGAGATCCTGTATCATGGGTCGCTCAAACCTCCAGAGGGTAAATCCATTCTGGATTTTTTGCAGGGAATAGCCTTCTTTGGTACGGCCGACGAATATATATCCGGATAATTCCGGCATTTTAAACTGAATACCGGTTTCGCGAATCCTCCAGGTGCCGGTGTTTCCGTCGTAATTGATGCCAGCCTTCCAGGTTATTTCCCTTTCAGATTTTACAATCCCCGCCATGGTATAACGGAAATCCCTGACCGATGTGTTGTTGGTGGCTCCGGGTACCTGTTCTTTGCTGGTGGAGTCCTGGCTGAATCCCGCAAACTCCGCCATGAATCCAATTCCGAATTTTAAGGTAGTCAGGGGTCCGTCGAATTCATTCCAGTTTTCCCATTTGTCTTTTTTCGAAAGATCATGCAGAGAATCGTAAGGCTTGGGGAAAGTTTCTCCTTCTGTTCCGTCAGGGATAGGCTGTTTTGGATTTTGAGAATATACGTTGACAGGATGAAGACTAAAAAAAACAAATGTTCCGGAGCAGATAAAAATGATCAGCGCTTTTGACCATGTAAAAGACTTTTCTTTGGTTGCCTTAAAGTTTCCGCTTAAGCCATTGGATAAACAGCATCTCCCTAATTCATGCAAAGATTTCATGATATCACAGATGATAAGGTTTAAATTAGCTGATCTTAATGTATTAAATTTCGACGCTCTTTACCGTATTAGATTCTTGAAGAAAGATACTTGATTTTTGAATGATATTCGTAACATAATTCATGTTGCATGGCTAAGAAAGAAACTCCTAAAGCGACAGGATATTCCGGAACTCCACTTGAAAAAAAGCTGGGCATAAAAGAAGGATTTAAAATCAGGATAGTTAATCAGCCGGAATATTATTTTGATTTGTTTACTGTAATGCCTGAAAACATAACGATACTAATTGATAAAAAAATTAAGAAGAACCTCATTCACTATTTTACTAAGAAGGCAAAAGATTTTCATAAGGACATAATTTCTTTGAAAAATGAAATTGTGCCGGATGGTGCGATATGGATTTCCTGGCCAAAGAAAGCATCAAAAGTTTCGACGGATATTACTGAAGATTTTATCAGGGGTTTAGCGCTGGCAAACGGGCTTGTAGACATCAAAGTTTGTGCAGTAGATGAAACCTGGTCAGGACTTAAATTAGTGATCCCTGTGAAATACAGGTAAGCTGGTCGAAGACTCAAAAGGACATTGGATTGATGGGGTAGAGGCAGTTGGTGCCTTAGCACTTGCTGTTTTTGCCCCAGAATTTCTATTGCTTTATACAATTACTGAAACTGGCACAGATATGTAAGAGGTGAATATAAATAATGAAATATGAATCTGGTTGATATAATTATAATTACATTTTATTATCATTTTTTTCAAAGACAGCAGAAAGACAGGCAGGTAATTCCATGGTTTAATACTTGTGTAACTATTTCATTAGGAATAACAATGACTATCTCTTTAGCCATAAATTTGATAATCCCTGACTTATTTAGGTCTTATGTAATATCTGAATGGTTTTTTATATTGATGTTTTTATTCTTAGGTGGGGTAATAATTTTTATATTAAAGAAATTTTTTTTTTGAAAAGGGAAAACATATAACTCTCACTGAAAAATATTTGAGTGAATATTCTCAAAATAAAAGATTATTTTTTAAGATAATTATTATAGGGTTATACTTATCTGTACCACTTTTATTTGTTTATCTCATTTGGTATAGAGCTACACCTATTGTTTGAAAAATAATAGACAATATTTAATCACAGACCTAGTTTAGACAATTTAAAGAAATTGACCTTTTTCTGAAAATCGAAGCAATGTATACTAGAAAATCAGTAAGCCTTCAAAGACTCATGAAATTCAAAAAGTATTATCGATTAACAATCATTTCGCTTGTTTTTTTCGTCAAATATGATTTGGCACAAGATAGCCTTCAAAATTTTCTTGCTTCATTAAATAACAATGATGCAAAGTCATATTTAGCGTTAGTTGCACCTAAAAAATTTTACGATAGCGCAAGCGGGAGGATTTATGCCCACACTATAGAAAGAAGGCTAAAATCAATAGATATCGATAAGGTTCAAAAGACTTTCCCCAAATATTTGATGGTTAAAAACTTAGTACGATTGTTGGGCGACCCGGAACGGGATTGGTATGCGGATTTATTGTTGTACAACCTTACTAGAATAGAATCATTAAATATCGTTGGGTGTGATACCAGAAATGATTGGCTAACGATTAAACGAGGCACAAATATTACATATAAACAATTGGATGAGGAGATGTGGATGAAATATTTATCAGATCTTTCTCCTTCAAGTGAATATTAGTTTAAACAATGAACTGAAGAATTCACTTCTTCACAAAAATAACATCCACCCAATAATTGCTGGACAGATATCCGCTGTCGGGTAAAACAGGCGTACTTGTATATTTAAATATTCCGTTTAGTCCCTCTGTGCTGTCAGCCAACGCTGTTAACGGGCCATTTGTTACAGCTGTTTTTAATGCGTAGGCTGTTAAAATATAGTTTCCCAGGCTGCTATAATAAGCCGCTATATAAGTTGTATCAGCGATTATCGGTACTGCATTATCAAAAAATACACTCTGCCAGCCGCTGTCCGTTTCGCTACTGACAGCTTTTGATGCCAACAGGTCTCCGCCGATGGAATAAAGTTGTACTATACGTGTTCCACTGTCACCGGGTGTTTTGTAGTACCTGATCCCGTCAACATATCCCGCAACACTTGACTGGAATTTTACACCGACTTCAATACCGGCGCCTTTCCTGTCATTTTCAGTATTACCGACAGGTTTTTGATTAGTAAAAATACTAAATGTGTCTGCGACCGGAGGCGGTTGTGTAATGGAATTTTCTGAACTCAGTTCCTTTTTACACGCAATACTGAGAATAAAAATACACAATAATGTAAGTGCCACTTGTTCTGTGGTTCTGTTTAGTGAGCTAACATTTTTTTTCATACCCTATTTTTTAACTTGTTTTCAATTCATTTATCATCCACTCGATTTGCTATTCAAGTTTTTCAAATAGTATCTATTTCAAGTAGTAGAAAATTATAGCCACGCTTAGCGTCTGACCTGTCTGGAGAAGATAATTTACACAGGTATATTGAAAAAATTATTACAGCGTTCCGGGGAGTTGGTTTCAGGGGATCAATAATTAAAAGGAAACACCGCATTTATTAAATTGCAAAACTCATACCCGCTGCCTGCAGGTTACTGAAGTCATTCCTGTGAATGCGATGCGTTAGTATTTTTACTATTGAAAGAACGATCGATTTATCGTAAAACAGTAAATCTTATTTTGGGAACAAAGATTTATCTATCTGCGGAAATATTTTAAAGGCATTCTGATAGTAGATTTTTTTCAGAACATCATCGGGTAATCCTAAACCATACATGCTCCAGAATGCATGATATTTTCTGAGCGGTGGGAAGTATTCATCATCGGTTTCGAGCATCCTGAAATAAAAACCATATTCGGGGACGGACCAGGTATCTTTTCCAAACAGGATCCTGTCCTGGTATTTGAGAAAGAATTTACGCGCATTCTTAGGCTGACGGCCAATTTCTTCCAGCACCGCCGCAAATTCTGTATATACATTGGGAAGTGTATCAAGCATATTTCCCAGCGCTTCAAGGTTATTGGCGAGCCATCCGAAATGTGCCGCTATGAAAATCGTATTCTTATGTTTTGAAAATATATGATGCTGCTCGCTCATCACCTGGTTCCAGCTCGGATATTTCGATGCAGGCCGCGCCCTGTCGGGATGCAGCTTTAATTCCAGCCAGCGCTCATTGGTATTATCCATCTTGTCGAAAAAAGCAATGGGTTCCCCGCTATGTATCAGCACAGGAATTTTCAGCTCACCACATTTCTCCCAGATCGGATCGAGCCGGGGATCATCCACTGCAATCCGCTTCCCGTTTTTATCTTTTACTTCCAGTCCCAGGTCCTTATAAATCTTTAATCCAGCCGCTCCGTTTTTTACATCCTGTTCCAGTTGTGCGACGGCATTTTTCGTCCAGGCGGGATTATCAATACCGCTGAAATCAATATTCGTAAATATCAGGATCCTGCCCTTCGCATTATTTTTTACATTCAGCAAAGACTTATTCAGTTTATCCACGCCGGCCTGGTGCATCGTTTCACCTCCGTAATCATCATAGAAAATATCGAAGCTCCTTCCGCTTAGATTCACCATCACTACCATATTCAACGAATTCATATCCGCCAAAAGTGGTTTTAAATCCTGGTTCGGCATATCCCATTGATGATTATGAATATCTACGAAGGGATATTTTGCTTTTTTAATTAAATGCTCTTTTACTACCAGCGTTGATTTTGGATTATAGGATTCCATATCCATTTGCTGGGAATCAGCAGGTAAATTGATTGCAAGTAAAAAAGCGAATACGGTAAAAACCTTCATACTACAATTTAGGTAAGTATAGGAGTATAAGAGTATAGGAGTATAAGAGTGGAAAACTTAATACGGTCAACGGTCAACAGTCAACAGTCAACCCTACTCAGAGCGCAAGCTGTTAACCGGATTCGCTATCGCCGCTTTGATCGCCTGAAAGCTCACAGTTGTCAGCGCAATGAGCAATGCAATAAAACCTGCCAGCCCAATAATCCACCACTCCAGGGGGATGCGGTAGGCGAAATCTTTCAGCCAGCTGTTCATGATCCACCAGGAGAGGGGAGCAGCAATCACAAAGGAAATACCGACCAGTCTTAAGAAATCTTTGGAGAGTAAGCGTACAATGCCTTCCACGCTGGCTCCTAAAACTTTCCGGATACCGATTTCTTTTGTTCGTTGTTCTGAGATGAATGTGGCGAGGCCGAATAAACCGAGACAGGCGATCAGTATCGCCAGTGTGGAAAAGATCAGGGCGATTTTTCCGACACGCTGTTCTGACTTATACATTTCATTAAAAGAATCATCCAGAAATGCATATTGGAAAGGCATACCGGGGTTCATATCTTTCCATAAATGTTCAATCCTTTTCACAAGACCGGTGATATCGGCTGTTTTCACTTTAAAAGAAGCCATTCCATTTCTGCCACCGAGGAAAAAACTCAAAGGTCCGATCGTTTGTTTCAGGGATTCAAAATTGAAATTTTTCACAACGCCAATAATCGTATAAGCCACCGGTTTATTATTGTCACCAATCTTGTATATTTTTTTTCCGATCGGATCTGCATATCCTAAAAATCCGGCTGTTGTTTCGTTGATGATAACAGCGGAAGAATCGCCTCCAAAATCAGGCGAGAACTCCCTGCCTTTAATAACATGCATGCCGAGGGTCTTAAAATAATCGTAATCGACACGCCAGTTTTGCATATCCAGACCGTCTTTCCCATCAAGGGTCGCATCTTTGAAAAAAGAGTTATCGCTGCGGGAGGAATTGGAAACCGGCAGGTAGCTGCTCAGTGTGCCCGATTGAACGCCGGTCATCTGCAATACGCTGTTTTTAAAAGCTTTTGCCTGGTCGCCCAATGTAGACGTGTTTTCAATCGTCAAAACCTCATCCTTATTATAACCCAGGTCCTTTGACTGTATAAAATTGAGTTGTTTATAAATCACCAGGGTACCTACGATCAATATGATGGAAGTGGAAAACTGGAAAACAACCAGCACACTTCTCAGACCAGCACTATTACTTCCCAGTTTCAGTTTTCCTTTCAGTACTTCAATCGGACGAAATGCAGAAAGGAAAAATGCCGGATAACTTCCTGCGAGTAATCCCACTGCGATGGGCAATAGAATTAACACAGGCAGAATGATGGGTGAGAACAGGCTGGCCAGACGTATGGACTTATCCGCTATATTATTAAACATCGGTAACACCAGGTAGGAAATGATTACGGCAAGTATAAAGGACAGCACGGCCATCAGCGTTGATTCGGTGAGAAACTGGAAAATGAGATATTTTCTTTCCGTACCCAGCACTTTGCGAATGCCCACTTCTTTGGCGCGGATGGCAGAACGCGCAGTGGTCAGGTTCATGAAATTGATGCAGGCGATCAGAAGAATGAAAATCGCTACGGCGGAAAAAATATAAATATATTGAATATTGCCACTTGGGCTCAGTTCGAACGAACGGTCAGAATACAAATGGATCTGTGTCAATGGAATCAGCGTATACTTCAGTATGTTGGATTTTTTGAAATCATCCAAACTCTTAATCTTAATAATGTTGCGGATGAAGGGGAACACGTATTTGTCAATATACTGATCGAAATTCCTTTCAAGCTGTTTGTAGTCGGCGCCTTTTTTTAATAAAAGATAAGTATGGAAATTATGACTGGTCAGGTCGCCCCAGTGATAATCAACATTCTTCATCGAAAACATAAAATCGAAATGGAAATGGGAATTACCTGGCATATCCCGAATCACAGCTGTTATCTTATAGAAAGGTTTTTTATCAGCCTTTATTTCGATGGTCTTCCCCATCACCTCTGAAGTGCCAAAATATTTTTTTGCAGCGGATTCGCTGATGACAACGGTATTGGGTTCGTTGAGGGCCGTGCGGGTATTTCCTGATAGAGCAGGCAGGGTGAATACCTCGAAGAAATTGGAATCCACACTGGCCACTTTGTCTTCTTCGATAAAATCCTTATTTTTTCTGATCAGCTTGCTTCCATCGGAGGCGTAAAGCCTGGTGTACTGCTCGATCACCGGGCAATCCTTTTTCAGAAGCTGTCCCATCATATCAGAGGTCACTGGCAGATGCAGGTCTCCACCACCGAATCGTATATCGGAATTGATGCGATATATGCGGTCTGCTTTGTCATTGTACTTATCATAACTCCATTCATCCATCACATACAATGCGATCAGTATGAAACTGGCGAGGCCGATCGCCAGACCGGTTATATTGACGAAGGAATATATCTTGCTCTTGACAAAA
>Ga0207102_1036_pt1 | contig 23340 bp, 17 predicted proteins | sample Alteio_BWMinHeat_80_FD_153573 | JGI IMG/M metagenome (GOLD analysis project Ga0207102, IMG submission 153573) | Enriched cells from forest soil in Barre Woods Harvard Forest LTER site, Petersham, Massachusetts, United States -... | ecosystem: Environmental > Terrestrial > Soil > Temperate forest >... | reverse complement strand
CTTCGCCTCGCCATGACTTTTTAAGGACGTACGTCTTTTGAATTCAGAGCATTTATCACTCACCTTACGCACGGGAGCAGGATGCATGCCTGCCGCTCTACCCGTTGCTTGCATCCTGCTGCCGTGCGTAAGCTTGTCATTGACAAAAGGAAACAGCTCTGCTGTAATGAAAAAAGCTTAGGAACAAAAAAAGAAGAGGAAAAAGATGCGCCTATTCTATTACATTTGGGGAGTGACGGCGATTTTGTTGGTGGTCGTTCTGTATTTGGCGATCGTTCAGGGAAATCGTTATCTATTCCAACCTTGGATTTCTCCTACAGAATGGGCAATCGAAAAAAAATTGGCGCATGAATCAAAAAGTTTAGAAGATCTTAATTTTAGCCTACGAGATCCCAACCAAGCGCCCCCACACATACGCGATCAAATTCTCTTTGGGTACCATATTTTACTCAATACGCCTAAAGCTGTACCGCAATATGCTGGAGATACGTTAAGCTGTACTAACTGCCATTTTGCAGCTGGTGATACCAGCGGCGGTAAGAATGGAGGGATTTCACTAGCTGGTGTCGCCGCTAAATATCCGCTTTTTAATCCAAAAACGCAAACGACTATGGATCTTCCTGCGCGCATCAACAACTGTTTTGAGCGCAGTTTAAATGGCAAGCCTCTTCCAGTGGAGAGCAAAGAGATGCTCGCAATCGTCTCTTATTTGAACTGGATCTCTAAAGGATTTCCCTCTCACGTGACAGTGCCTTGGCTTGGCCTTAAGAAGCTTAATAGCACGCATGAAGGAGATGCGACACAAGGTGAAAAAATCTATCAGGCTCAATGCGCACTTTGTCATGGAAATAATGGGGAAGGAGAGCCACAACATAGTATTCCACCCATTTGGGGTGAGCATGCCTACAACGATGGCGCCGGCATGAATGTGTCGGAGACATTAGCCGCATTTATCTACCTCAACATGCCCTACACAGATGCCTCATTATCCGAGGAGGAGGCGATCGATGTCTCTGCCTACATCAGCCAGCAACCGCGGCCCTCTTACAAAAAACCAACAGGAAGCAACCTATGAACACCCTCACCTTTACGAAAATGCATGGCCTAGGAAACAATTACGTTTACATCGACTGTTTTACACACGAGCTTGTAGAAGAAAAATTACCTGAATTAGCGCGACACCTATCTGATGTGAATACAGGGATTGGTTCCGACGGAATCATTTTGATTTGTCCATCGAAAAAAGCCGCAGCTAAAATGCGTATCTTCAATAAAGATGGCTCGGAAGGAGCTAATTGCGGCAATGGACTGCGTTGTGTGGCCAAGTATCTCATAGAAAATAACTATGTGCAGCAACCCAATTTTCACATTGAAACCGTGAGTGGACTAGTAGAGGCCTCTATCATCGATCTAAACGCCAGTCAAGCAACCGTAAAAATTAATATGGGGCCTCCAAAATTAGCTAGGAATGAGCTACCAATGATTGGAGAGTCCACCGCACAGGTCATTAATGAACTTTTCCAAATAGAAAGCACCACTCTTCACATCACCGCTGTTTCGATGGGTAATCCCCATGCCGTATTCTTCGTCCCCATTATCGAACAAGCTCCTTACCGTACTTTAGGGCCTTTAATTGAATGCGATAAACGCTTCCCAAAAGGGGTTAATGTGGAATTCGTTAGTGTAGCCTCACCGAATAAACTGCATTGTCGCGTATGGGAAAGGGGATCTGGAGTCACACAGGCATGCGGTACAGGGGCTTGTGCAGCAGCCGTTGTGGCGATTTTGAATGGACATGCCCCACGCGGAGAAGACATCACAGTCTGTTTAGAAGGCGGGGACTTGGAGATCAACTGGACTAAGCAGGGGGATGTTTTGATGACAGGACCTGCCGTTACGGTAGCTAGAGGGGTGGTTGAGAACTGTGGTGTTTATCTTCACGTCACTAAGCAAAACAGTACAATGTACTAGGCTACAAAGGCTTTGCCTTTGTAGCCATCCATTACACTCTTTTTATTTTAAGGACTTTACTTCACAGTTATTTGCACTGAAGGAGACGTTTGGCCATTAGCGGCTACGGAAACAATATAGTACGTATAGACCTTGCCTTTTTTACGATTATGATCTTCAAATTTTAGCTTTCCATTGGCAGATACAGTCGCTGCTAGGTCTGTAAGCTCTAGATCGCGAAAAATGCGATAGGCAACTGGCGTTAAACCACTTACAGGGGCACTAAACGTGATAATATTCACAATATCTGTTTGAGTCAGAAATCTATTTTTGATCTGTTTTCCCATTAGATCCACAGGGGGATTTATATTGGAAGATGGAGTTGGCGGAATAGGTGCATCCAATATCCAACCGACAATATTGCCTTGACCTCCATTGCCGATCAGGTTCGAATTGACAATAAAAAAATCGCCATTGTTGTTTACTGAGATGTTAAGAGGCAAAGCAACATTGTCTGCTAGAAGAGGATCAGTAACCTCTGTTAAGGTGTTTGTCGTTGAAGTAAATTTCCAACCAACAATATCTCCCGAACCAACACTGTCGATAGTACTGTTATTGACGATGAAAAAATCACCTGCGCTATTTACTGCAATACTTGTAGGAATCGATGGATCAATGACCAGATCATCGGAAAACTGAGTTAACCCGTTAGTAACCGAATCAAATTTCCAGCCGACAATTTGGCTGTCTCCTCCACTATTAATCGTATCCCCGTTAACAATGAAAAAATCACCACTATTATTTACTGCAATACCACTAGGAAAAGCTATATTGCTTCCTAGATCATCGAAAGCCGGAGTTAACAAATTTGTAACTGGCTCATACTTCCAACCGACAATATTGCTGTCGCCGCCTCCTCCAGTACCAATTGAATCCGTGTTAACAATGAAAAAATCGCCACTATTATTGACTGCAACGTTTCCAGGAACAGCGATATTGCTTCCTAGGTCATAAAAAACCCTAGTTAACAGAGACAGGCCTGAATCAAATCGCCAACCGACAATCTGGCTGTCTCCTGCATTAGAAATAGAATCTCTATTAGTGATGAAAAAAATGCCACTATTATTGACTGCAATGGCAAAAGGCATGGCTGTATTCGCGCCTAGGTTATCGAGAATGTCAGTTAATATGTTAGTAATTGAATCAAATTGCCAACCGACAATATCACTCGTGCCACCACTTCCAATAGTAGCTCCATTAACAATGATAAAATCGCCTGTAATATTATTAACTGAAATGGCTAAAGGCTGAGCTGTATTACTTATTGTATTATCGGAATATTCAGTCAATGTGTCAGTCCCTAAATCATACTTCCAGCCAACAATATTACTGGCATTTGATCCTAAAGTGCCAATTGAATCCCCGTTCGCGATAAAAAAATCGCCCGCTGGATTTACAGCAATTATTGAAGGAGTAGCTGTTTCAATTCCTAGACTATCGGTGTACTCACTTATTATGTTCTCTGAACTAAATTTCCAACCGACAATATTGCTGTCGCCGCCTCCTCCAGTACCAATTGTATCTTGATTAATGATAAAAAAATCATTTTCACTGTTTGCTGCAATACTTGAAGGATTAATTGTAGTGGATCCTACCAAAGGATCGGACGCTTCCATTAAATTATTTGTAGCTGAGGTGAATTTCCAACCGATAATCACATCGTTTCCCACACCGGTAAGCGTACCCCCCGCATTCGCGATGAAAAAATCGTCTGCATTATTTACTGCAACATTTATAGGAAAACCTGTAGGACTACTTACATCAGAAAAAAACGCATCATGGACTTCCATTAATACATTTGTAGCAGAAGTAAATTTCCAACCGATAACGTCACCTGCGCCCCCACCAATGGTATTACTATTGACAATGAAAAAATCGCCCGTACTATTTACTCCAATACTATTAGGAGTTCCTGTAAAGCTCGCGAGATTGGGATCGAGATCAGGAACTTCAGGAATAGCAATGGGACTGGCATGCAGTTGACATCCCAAGGTAAAAAAACACACAAAAGCCGTTACTTGATTCCATATTATAGATAGACTATTTCTCATAAATCATTCTCCTTTATTGTTTTTTAACACGTTCTTAACAAGTTATTGTAAAGATCTTTCTAATTCGATAAAATCAGCTCCTGAAAGGGTCCCGAGGTGCGGATTGGATCAAAATCGCTTTTCATTAAAACGGCATTTAAATTGGGAAGCCCATCCTTAAGAGCGCAGCGCAGCCAACCCACTGCGGCATACGCTTCGCCCAGCTCTCCGGAACAGAAGGCGTTCAACAGAGCCGTGTCATAACTGGGATGCACTTGATAAGAGAGATTACCAACCTCTACCCCTACCTTCCACTCCTTGCAGCGGTAGGCGAGTAGATGCAATGGGCGCAGTCCATCGGCATTCAAACGCTTTTTAAGGGGCAGCAATAACGCGTAGGCTTCTTGTACTTGACCCTCTCGACTCAGAATTTCAGCTAAGTACCGAGTGGCTGAATCGTAAATGATACCGGCCCGCGCAGACTCGCGTACCTGCATTAACAGCTCTTTAGCGTGGCCATTTTGACCGACCTTGATAGCGGTTTCCGCTTGTTGTAATAGCCCGTGTAGGGCTATGTCGCGGTCTTGATCGCGGATGGGACGATAGCTTTGCCAAGTCCGGTAACTTTCAAAGGCCAACATTAAAAAAATGGATCCTAAAAATAGATCGCTGCTGACGAAAAGAAGTAGGCTGATGAGCACGGCTATTAGAATGCTTATCATCAAACCGATCTTTATGCCTTTAATTCCCCAAACTGCCTCACAGATGATTCCCAATAGGCGTCCGCCATCCAGTGGATGAATGGGAAGAAGATTCAAAACCGTCCAAAACAAATTCGCACTGATGGTGATTTCCAATAAAAAACGCCAAATGGGATTGTGGATTTGCGCTCCAAATAGGGTTTTAACTTGATAGGCGATGGCAAACAGCAACAGGCCTGCAATAGGTCCATTCAAGACGACAATGAATTCTTGCCAAAGCTTTAATTTATTGCCTTGGCGTTGCGTTGCTCCGCCAAAGGCTACTAAATCGATACTAGCCCTTTGTCCAAATGCCATCGCCGTAAGAGCGTGCCCATATTCATGAACCAAGACGGAAACAATGATGACGACACCCCATAAGGCTGTGCCAAGCACCGTTTGTGAATTAACCCATCCGATCAAAAGGACTAATATCCAAAAAAAAGGGTGAATGCGAATCGGAATTTTAGCGGCAAAAGTTAACATATGTTTCTCCTTAAGCTCACCTACACAAAATTTGTTTAACGTGAAGATCGCGAAGCAAGAAGGTAGCCAGGCCGTCCCGGCCTGTGTTGTATCCAGGATGTTCTGTCAGGGCGAGGCTCTCTGTCTGACACAATACAGGCCGGGACGGCCTGGCTACCTTCTTGCTTCGCCTTCTTCGCGTTAAATCACTTCTGCGTAGATAGATTAATTCATAGCCCGTTTAATCGCCAACCCCATGTCCGCAGGGGTCTCTGCGATGGTAACGCCTGCTGCTCGCAGTGCGTCCACTTTCTCTTTGGCTGTGCCTTTTCCCTGCGAAATGATCGCTCCGGCGTGTCCCATACGTCTGCCTGGAGGTGCCGTTGCACCAGCGATGAAAGCCGCTACTGGCTTCGTGCAGTTCTTCTTGATCCACTCCGCAGCCTCTTCCTCGGCATTTCCGCCAATTTCACCGATTAGTAGAATCCCATGTGTTTCAGGATCCTTCTCAAACAATTCTAGCATATCGATAAAATTGCTGCCATTTAAAGGGTCTCCACCGATGCCAACACAGCTGGATTGTCCGAGGCCCATTTGCGTCACCTGCCACACAGCCTCGTAGGTCAATGTCCCTGAGCGCGAGACGATGCCAATGTTACCTGGATGATGGATATATCCAGGCATGATCCCTATTTTACACGCTCCTGGGGTAATGATGCCAGGACAATTTGGTCCAATCAGACGACTTGTCCGGCTGTTGCGCATTACATCGCGCACTTCCAGCATGTCTCTGACCGGAATTCCCTCTGTAATGCAGATAATCAGCTCAATTCCTGCCTCTTCCGCCTCCAAAATAGCCTCGGCTGCGTAAGGTGGCGGCACAAAAATCATGGTGGCATTGCACTCAGTTGTTTCTTTGGCCATTTTTACCGTGTCAAAAATCGGCAATCCCAAATAAAATTGGCCTCCTTTTCCCGGAGTTACGCCCCCGACAAAGTGGCTCCCATATTGGATGCACTGTTCCGTATGAAAACTTCCCGACTTCCCTGTAATCCCTTGAGTAATCACGCGCGTCTTTTTTCCCACTAAAATTGCCATTTTATGCTCCCGCTTGTTGCGTATTTGCCACATCGACCGCGAGCTTTGCAGCTGTCTTTAAATCGTTGGCGATATGGATTTTCAGGCCTGAATGGTGCAGCATATTGCGGCCTTCTTCAACATTTGTCCCCTCCATGCGCACTACTAAAGGAATCGCCATGCCGCGCTCAGAAATCTTAAGCTCATTGGCTGCTGCAATAATCCCCCCGGCTAATGTGGCGCAATTCATAATGCCTCCAAAAATATTCACCAGGATCGTTTTCACCTTTGGATCGGAAAGAATGATTTTAAAGCCTTCAGCGACCTTTTCTTGCGACGAGCCACCTCCGACATCTAAAAAGTTTGCCGGACGTCCCCCATAGTGATGAATGATGTCCATCGTCGCCATCGCTAAGCCGGCGCCATTGACCATACAGCCGATTTCACCATCTAAGGCAATGTAAGCGAGATCAAACTTCTTAGCACGTACCTCAGCAGGGCTAACCTGAGTCGGATCATACAAAGCCGTCAACTCCTTATGGCGAAAAAGGGCATTGTCATCGATGCTCAATTTGGCATCAAGGGCTACAAGAGAACCGTCATGCGTTCTCACTAATGGATTAATCTCCAAAAGAGAGGCATCGGTGTCCAAAAATAGTTTTGCTAGAGCAATCATCAACGCCTTGCCCTCAGCCGCTGTTTTACCTTCCCACCCCATAAATTTGGTTAACTGCAGAAAATGATAGCCCCTAAAGTGCCCTGAAGCAGGTAGTGGAATGCGTAGAATCCGCTCTGGCGTTTTAGCGGCGATCTCTTCAATTTCCATGCCGCCCTCAGGAGATGCAATCAGAACAATTCGCCCCAGCTGACGGTCGATGGTCATTCCCAAATAATATTCCTTTTCATAGTCGATGAGCGATGAGAGCATGAGTTGGTGTGCGATGACACCCTCTTTTCCGGTTTGGTTATTGACCATGCGCATCTTAAGAAGTTTTTCGACCGCCTCCATAATTTTCTCCGGACTACGCGCCAGCTTAACGCCGCCCGCCTTTCCTCGTCCTCCGGCATGGACCTGTATCTTCACCACCGCTTCTTTTAACTGTTGCTCCCGAATCACGCTTGCGGCTTCTTCTAGATCGGAAATCACCTCAAAAGGGGGAACGGCAATGCCATATTGACTCAAAATTGCCTTTGCTTGATATTCGTGTATATCCATAATGAATTCCTAAGCTTAAATCTTAAATTAACAATTATAGGTCTAACCGCATGGTACTAAATTTTCTAAAATCTAGTTACAAGAAAGTGAAGGGGGCTCTGACAAAAACGAGTTCTCTTCTTGGAACGAAGCTGAGAGCTCTCTTTTCAGGAAATATCGATGAAGAGACCTTGGACAAACTGGAACAACTTTTCTATGAAGCTGATTTAGGGCTTAAAACGTCGGTCGAATTGACACAAAAAGTGCGCGACTTGCATAAACAGAATCCCCATTTTGGTGCTGAGGAACTTCTTGAAGCTATTCGCCATGAAATCAAGCACTCGTTTGCGCAGCATACGATGGGATTCGCGACTCCGGCTCAGACAGGCGATCCGTTAGTGATTTTAATCGTAGGCGTCAATGGTAATGGCAAGACCACCTCCGTAGCAAAATTGGCCAAACGCTTTCAAGACAATCAACAAAAAGTCGTACTGGCCGCCGCAGACACCTTTCGCGCTGCAGCGATGGAGCAGCTCGAAACGTGGGCTACTAGATTGGGCATCGACATTGTTAAAGGCACCTCTAAAAGCGATCCAGCAGCTATTGCGTTTGATGCGTTGACCGCCGCCAAGGCGCGTCAATGCGATGTCGTTTTAATCGATACAGCAGGGCGCTTACATACCAAGACGCACCTGATGCAGGAGTTGGAGAAGATCAAGCGCACCTGTAAAAAAATCATTCCGGACAGCCCGCATGAGACTCTATTAGTGCTCGATGCGACCACCGGTCAAAATGCGATTGACCAAGCCAAAATCTTTAATCAATTCACTCCGATCACCGGCATCATTTTAACGAAATTAGACAGCAGCGCCAAAGGTGGAATTGTGCTGAGCATTTACAAGCAGTTAGGGATTCCCATCAAGTTTATTGGGGTAGGCGAGGGCATAGACGATCTAGAGCCCTTTGATGCCGATACGTTTATCCAGGCTCTCTTTGAGTAAAAACACCCCTAAATAAGACAATTACAAAAGTCGCAATAGCCCGAAAAACGCATCATCTCAGGAGCAGCCAAGTAACAGGTTACCAATATCGACAAGAAGCTCAGCGCCAAAAACCCCCGAATGGGGGTTTCGTTTTTATAGCCCAGTGCAAGCGAAGCGCAGCTCTGGGTAGCATGGATAATGGGATGCACCCCCGAAGTGGGGTGCCGCAATCCAAGGTTTCCCTTAAAATATATTTTGGGGAAAATTATTGATTGCGGCACCCCACTTCGGGGGTGCATCCCATTATCCATGCTACCCAGAGCTGCGCTTCGCTTGCACTGGGCTATAAAAACGAAACCCCCATTCGGGGGTATTGCAGCTCTGGTCCCAATCCAGCTTCTCAGGAGTGCGGAGGCCATGCCTCATACGCATCGGGCTAATTTAGCTAACCCAAATAGCGGCAGCTGTTTATCTCTCAGTAGCCCAGAGCAAGACCGCGGTAGCGTCGCAGCTCTAGGAGTAGCAGAAAAAAATCTGTGCCGCTGGGGGTGGGTATTGAAGGAGGTTAAAAACAAAAGAGCGCTGGGACCCTATGGCCCACAGCGCTCTTTATGACGCAGCTTACGCTGCATAACAGAACGGTTCTTTTTAGAACGCGTAGTTTAATCCAACTGTCACACCACTTGTGCCGAGGTCGCCACGTGAGTGTTGAGCCGCTGTTAGATTGTTTTGTAAGCCATTTTCTTCAAATCTGTTCATGTTGAAGAACAAATGGTGCTCCCAAGCTAGAGAAACTTCTAATACGTTGCTATCGCAGAATTCCCAATCATATGTGAATCCTACAGCAAGGTCTGTAATTCCTCTAAATGCTTGATATGTATCTTTTTGATGAGAGTCATTCAATAGAGTCGTTGTCGCGCCTAAGCCGCCGCCAATTCCAGTGATTGTATCATCATAAGTGACTTTGTGTTCTCCCCATAGAGCAGAGATAGCAGCTAATCCGAAGAAGCTCACGCTGTTTCCTAGATTCCACTTTGTTGCCAAACCGCCACGAAGACCCGCACCATCGAACTGGTTGTTCATGGTCAAGGTTTCTGTATCAGTCTCTGTTAAACCAGCAAAATTAGTAGAAGTAGACACGCTGTGGTACTTCTGATCGACTCTAGCGAATCTAGCTCCAACAAATGGAGTGACAGTCGCACATTTTACACACTGGAACTCACGTCCCACAGTGGCGTCGATGTAGTCGATGTCCAACTTCACATGGCCGTCAAAGCCAGTACCAGTATCTGCATCAATGACAAAGTCATTAGATGTCACGTATGTTGGGAAAAATAGCTCTCCTCCATCACCTAATGTGCCTTCTGAATTGCCATGTCCTTTAGCACGTGTATTAAAGTGTGTGTACTCTAATCCAAAATTAATTTGACTTGTAGTGAGATAATCGATATTCACGCGATATCCAATATTCCAATCGAAATCAAAGTTTTTATACTTCACATCATCTTCAAATGAGACTAAAGAAGGTGTTGTTGCATCAACTGGCTCTTCGCTCAATTTTGCGCCATACGCTAATCCATCTTCTTTGGCAGTCCAATAGAGGGCGCTGACTCCAGCAGACCACTCACCGCAGCCAAACTGAAAATCACAGCAGTCGCCATCACCGTAATTTCCACCGCGAGCCGCATATGCACCCGCAGAAATAGTACTCATGCCTATGACAAGGGCTGTACAAATCTTGTTTATTGACAATTTCATAGAGAAACTCCTCTTGTTGTTTTCTTAATTTTAAAAATCATGTTAAAGTCTTCAAATTTCTTAATAAATTCATTAGTTAATCGTACCTGGCACTGAAATCACTCGTGTTCCCCAGGTATTTTTAAATAGCGTGTATTCTTCAATCAGCCAGAAAGTGGATCCATCAACAGGATCTAATGATACTCTGGAATAATCACCCCAGCGATGGGATGCTGTCGTTCCAAAAAAATTCGTACTATCTGGAATTAAATTATAAGGGAACCCACTGATCGTATAATCAGTCTGAGTATGCAGTAGTCCCAATGGATCGGTTGCATGTCTGATTGCAAAACCCGCATTAACGAATGTTCCAGTAGATGTCTCACTGTATCCAAGCATTAGACTGCTTGCTGTATTTGTCATCAGAGAAGGCATCCAGTAAGACGTGTCATTGATCGTGTTGTTTAGAGTTAAACCACTATCAAATAAAGTCCCAGTTTGCACTAAAGTTGGAGCCACAGTTGGCGTCACAGCAGCCATATTATATTGGTACCAACGCGCACCTGCACGAGTCACGCGATTGGCTGCACTTGGATCCGAATCACCGGCATTGTCGATATAAACAGGACCAATCCCTTGATTGTTTAATCCAACAGTCTGGCATGTGTACAATTGATTGTTCCGCACATGTGCTCCACATAGGCGCTGATCATTTGTATCGATCGAACCATTTGGATTAAAGAAATTCAATGCAGAGTAGAGGTTTGGTGGTAAGGTAATGCGTCCTGCAGCGCCAGCTGCTACTGGCATAATTAAATTGCCGCTAATGCCGGCTGCAGCAACTGATAAAGATGTTATATTTGAAATCACGAGCAAGTAATTACGATCCTGAAAAGGGATAGGCCCCGTCGTAAAGGGAGTCGCCGCACCAACAACATAACTTTGTGTAGGAGCAGGATCAAAGTTATCGACGCCATAAGGCACGTAAGGCCCGACACCAGTATTAAAATTGAGCAAATCACGGAAAGATTGTATGTCAACAGTTGTAGTCGGGTCAAACGTTCCATTATAAAGCGATGATTTCAGTAAGACAAACACATCAGATGTTGTGTCACCTCCAGCACCAAATGGGCTATCATCGGAAAATACATTAACTCCGATGATTAGAACATTCGCGTCGACTCCCAAAGTTGGAAAATCAGGGAAATAGTTGGGATGAGTAGTGGGAGTTGTCCCCACTGTAGCAGGAACGAAGGAGTAAAAGAAAAAGTCAGTTGGAGAAGTGATGATTCCTGTACTATTATTACTTGCAGCCACCATGATTAAGCTTGGAATTGGATCTCCACCAATAGAAAATGCTCCCATTGTGATGACCCATCTATTACTTAGCTCATCATAGCGAATACGGGGATCAGATAATAAGAAATTCGATAAGGTGGTTATTGCTGAACTACCCGGAAAAAGACTTGCCCAAAATACTTCAGGAGTGAGATTCAAAACTCCATCTGGCAAACCATTTGCTTTGCTAAAGCTGCGAATCACATCGTTTTGAAACGCCACATATTGTGTCAATCCTACGGCGCCCATCGTATCTGGTGGATCACCCTTGTCAACTGATGAGTCAAAAGACGTCGCCGTGAAATTAATTGGAGAAATTGTCGGCGGGAAAAACCCTAATGCTTCAGGGGATTCAATGCTTATTTTTGACCCCTGAGTCGTTGCTGAAGCAGCTTCCCACTCAGTGGCGTTAACAGTCATTAATCCACAAATAGCACTTAGAACTATACATAAACGTCTTATCGTCTTCATAAATACTCCTCGAGTTGAAAGGAATTATTGATTTTCAATTAAAACTTTACGATAGTCATGTTATAAATTAAATGCTAGAAAAAAACAAATAATGGTAAAAATAGTTTTATACACAGATTCGAGTGTAATTAAAAGATGAGATTAAAGTGGACTAGCGCCATCCATGCGTCCTTAAAAAGTCATGGTGAGCCGAAGCAAGAAGGTATCCAGGGCGTCCCGCCCTGAGGCACAGGGCGGGACGCCCTGGATACCTTCTTGCTTCGCCTCGCCATGACTTTTTAAGGATGTACGAATTATCGACCTATACTTTTGATTACACCCAGCAAAAAACTACACTTGCCAATTATCTTGCCATACTAATAAATAATTTAATTAAAATCAATACATTTAAATTAATTATTTTACGTCTATTAATTGACATTCTAATTTTATTTTTATAAAATGAGACTGTGGGGCTGGGTAACTTAACAAAGGAGGTTAGCTGACGAGGAGATGGATTGCTCAAGAAAATCTAAGAATAGTCTAGTTTCTAGATTTCCATTCCTAGATTTTCTTGAAATTAACCGTTAATTTAATGGAGGTAATTATGAACCGTTTTAAAAAAATGCTTAAATTTGTCACATTTTGTGCTGTAGTTTCAATTCCATTCTTTGCCTGCGAAAATGCAGCCTTCGGAGTAGACGCTAAACCTGCTTTACCCTCTACTAGTTTGATTGCCCATGGCGGTGGTGGCGGCGGCGGTCACGGTGGTGATCACGGTGGTGGCGGCGGTCATTGGGGTGGTGGCGGTCATGATGGCCATTGGGGTGGCGGCGACCATTGGGGTCACGGCGACTGGAATGGTGGCTGGGGTGGCGGTTATTATGGCGTAGGCATCGGTGGTATAGGTGGCTACGGTTACCCCGGATATTACGATGGATATTCTTATCCAAGCTATTATGATAGTGGATATTACAATGGCTATGATAATGGATATTATCCAGATTATTACGATAATGGAGGCGTTCAATTCCAAATTGGAGTTTAAGCTTCCTTTAAATGTGATAGAATGAAAAAGTCTGCACTAACCATGCAGACCTTTTCATTATATCTCTTGTTTAATCAAAAATTCTGCCAAGAAATATAGAGTTGGCAGCTCACTTCAAATGCGACAAAAAGAGCGAGCGCTCCTAAGAGAAGCTTACCCCCGGGCAACGCCAAGGGAGATGTTAATCCAAGGCGATACCTACCGGACCAAACCATCATAATCGGAAGCAATCCAAGCAGCAGCGCGCAACCAAATCCCCCAGCATAATCCAATGCCAATAAAAAAATACCCGGATGCGTAAAATTAAAAATGAGAGGCGGCACAAAAATTAATAGGCATAGAAGGATTTTCCCTTGGATATTTTTTTTGATTTGTAATCCATCCGCTAGAAAATCTTGTAATCCAATGGTTACCCCTAAAAATGAGGTAACTAGAGCGAAAAAGGCAAAAAATTGGCCGACAAAATAGACGGAAGAATTATTTAGAAATGTCTTTAATGGATAAACGGCATTTTGTCCCTCTCGCATCGTTTCGGCCAATCCACCTGGGCCCTCTGCAGGAACAATCCCCATAATTAAGGCTTGCCAAATGATATAGGCGACGAAGGGAATGGCGCTTCCGATCCAGATAGCGGAGCGAATCCGTGGGACATCTCGTTGCATGTAGCCAAAAAGTGTCGGAATAATGCCCTGGTAAGCAAAGGCGGTAAAGGCAATGGGTAACGAAAAAGCCGAGATAGCCCAGTTTTGTGGGATTAAACGAGAGGGGTTAATGTCGGCATATCCCAAATAGACAAAAGTAAAATAGGAGACAGCTAACCCTAACACTAATAAGGCGTTAACCCAGCTAATGATGCGGCCACCAGCGAGCGTTAAGGGAGCAAAAAGCAGCACAAAAAGCAGAGCGCCTGACCAGGCGGGGATTTTGTCGTTAAAAAGCTGAGAGAACAAATCTCCACAACCTACGATATAGGCCAACGTTAAACAATAGAAGAGAAATAGATAGAGGGCCCAAGCAAATCCTTTGCCAAATTTACCTAACGTGCGCTGGGCCATTGAGATAATATTGGCATCTTTTTCCATCCAAAAACAGACTTCGAGAAACAAAATCCCGGTCATCGCCATGAATATCCAGCAGATGAAATAGATGAAAATGGAGGGGATAAAGCCAGCTGCACTTGTCAAAACCGGCAGGGCAAGCATTCCTCCGCCGATTGAAGTTCCAGCGATAAGTAAAATCCCTTTAAAAAGGCTAACTTGATGCGTCATAAAAAATAAGGGTTATGGGGTTAATAAAACTAATATAGGCCCGGATGGGCCAGCAGCTGTAAGCCCACAGTTCGCTAATCGCTCACAGTGGGCTTACAGCTGCGGCCCATCCGGGCCTGTATTAGTTTTTTTATTTTGACGACATTGGATACAAGCTGTGGGCTACATCTCTGCCGCCTCTTGGAAGCTGATCCATTTAAATCTCTTTGCGCCTTTGCCTCTTTGCGTCTTTGCGTTTAATTTTTATTAGGAGATTGTGGCAAATAGAATCTCCCCCCTATCTCTGTGCCCTCTGTGTCCTCTGTGTTTAATTTTTTAAGGCGAAAACACAAACGTAATGGCCTTCTTAGGTGTTGTCTGTTCCGCCCAGTTCACACATTTTTCAATTTCGGGTAATGGTTCATCGCATACTGTGAAGGCTGCGCGATCAAATCGCCTAAGCAGGCATTCTGCTTCAGCACTGGTCGGTAGGGCATGGCTAACTGCTATGATCCAGTCGTAGCGCTCCTCAAGCTCTCCTATCAATTGGCTAAATTGCTTTGAGGCTAGTAGTTCAGAAGCAAACCGACAAATTCCTCCGGAAAAAATCTGATCATAAAATTCGCCTTTATGCAGCTTTGGAAGAGAAACTTGTCCTTCTAAGTAATGGAGTAATCCAGGCAATTCCTCTGTCGCTGCCACCCGATTAAAATCGAGCGAAAGCACAACAACCTTCAATCCCATACGCGCCATTAATAGCGCTAAATCCAAGGAATAGTCGGCTCCCTTACTGGTCACAAGCAGTAAAGCCTGACCCTTCCCCATCGAAGAACCTTCCAAAACAGTCTTTTCAACGTGCATAAATGCCATTAAGCGTCGTAAGGTGTCTAAATCTTGATCTCTGAGCTGCCCCTTGGAGTCCCCTTGATACTGCTTTGATAGGGTGCCTGAAACATGTTGATCTGCTAATCGTAGATTATCTGGGCTAGCGCGCATTCCCATAGAGAGATTCCCTAGCAACGCAAAACCGCCTGTCATTAAGGCTCCTAAAATGCCACCTAAAGTGCTGAATAATAACAAGTGAGGGGAATTCGGTTGCAAAGGAGGAATCGCACGATCTAGTGGAGATGAGTGAATGAGCTCCAAATTGGAACTAATATTTTTGGATTCCACTAATTTAGAGAGCTCTTCGACCATCGATTGATTCATCTCCATCTCATGGTCAATCAGCTTTTCCTCAACCCATTTGCTGGGGAGTTGGGCCAATTCTTGCATCACAGCCGCTTGATGCTGCTCAATCACATTTTTTTCTTTTTTCAGGTTTTCAAGACTGGTGTCGATGTAATTAGAGAGCTGCTCCTCCAAAACCGAAATTTCTTGCTGCAGGAGTGCTAAACGTGATTTCTGCAAGGTATTGATCTTATCATGCAGCAATTTTTCATGCAGCTGCATCAATGCGATGGATTGCTTGATATGAATAGAGAGAAATCCCTTTTGCAGGGACAGCTCGTCCCTTAAACGCTCTTGTTCCTTGACTGTGCGATTATTTTGATCTTGAAGCAGCAATGTGGTTGCACTGGCCTTATTGATCATTTCTTGGCTGATGTGATCATGTAATAATGTGCTTAAAGAGCTCAATTCAAAACTAGGCTGTTCCATTTCTTGAATCACAAATTGATGCTTCAAGCGGTTGGCCTCTATTTCATTCACCTGTCGCATATATTGCATGTAGAGGTCGCGTGCGGTCCCTAAGTCGATGCCCCGAAACTCGCTTTCCAAATTTTGTTGATGCGCCAGGCGCTCTTGAATTGTCTTTTCTTGCACAAGAAAGAGATGTTGTAGGTTAGTTAGATAGGAAATAAAATTGTCTCGACAGCTATTGATTCCTGTCTCCGTCGAGAGTTTTTCACACCAGTTTTTAACCAGATAACGCGGGTCGTTCCATAGTTTTGTCTCAGTCGATGGCTGAGCATTAGTGACGAGGCTCTTTAGAATCTCCTGGATCTCGGCTCTGAACTGCTGCACTTCCCCCAACTCAATAAACTGTTTATCAAAATCCCCATTGGCCTCAGAAGATGCTCCAGAGGATTCATGCAACGCCACGTTCAGAGAATCAAATTGTTGATTATACTCGCGTATATTCGTTAAGATCTGATTGAGAGCGACGTCCTGATTATCTGTCCCATGATAGGTGTGTTTGTCCTCTTGCATCGCTTGAAAGCGCTTTGTTCTTAAGTCTATGCCTAATAAATCTCCCTTATATCTTTGCTGCATTTCAGTTAAAAATTGCATCGACTGATCGAGATCAAAAAAGCCATTTGTGACTGCATCTGAAGAGAGTTTGTCCGCATAATCGGACATTTTTTTCTTTAAACGTTCTCCCATTTCTGTTTGTCGATCGTGCAGATACCCGATCTGCTCTTCGAGAGAGCGTTTCTGTTCGTCCTTCAAATACCCTTGGTAGATGGACATGAGAGTATTAAGAATCGTCGCCGCCTGATGGCGATCGGGATAATTCATTTTTAGTTTTAGCACACTAGCATGATCGCGATCGACAGCTAGGGTCATCTGTGAGGATAAGTTTTTGGCAATTTTTATCGGAGATGAGAAAGAGAGATTGTACTCTTGATTCGTTAATGGGGCATTTGATTTGCGATACAGCGTAAAGCTTATCTTACCAACTGTGACAGGTGAGCCAATTTCTCCGGTCTGAACGATTTTTTTCTCCTCCAAAACCTGAAAATAGGAGTCGCTTAAGAATTTAATCTGCATACTTGTCGGGACAGCTTCTTCGTAAGCAACCGCGCGCACGCCTAAAATAGGTTTAGGGTCAGGTACAGGGAGGAAAGGCGAATTTTTAAAGGCCGCGCGCTCAATGGTGATATTTTTTCTAATTTTATCTAAAGTGGGAAATCCGCCCGTCTTCTGATCGATTTGCGCATGGAGCTCTAATTGACGCACGAGCTGTTCTAAAAATTTACGGGACTTCATCATCACGATTGCATCCGTAGATGCTGTAGAGCCAGAACTTCCTCCAAAAATCATGTTTGATAAAAAATTAGAAATCGGTTGAGAGACGGATTTTTCTCTAAATGTGGCCTCCGCAGTATATTCAATGGGCTTTGTTAGGGCATAAAGCGCTCCACATAAAGCGCACAGAAGAGTGCCTAAAATGATCCGCATCCGATTTTTTTTAAAAACCTGCAGCAAATCAGATAAAGAAATTAAGGTGTCATTAGAATGTAATTTTGGATTACCCATACTATCCTTGCTATCCTTGATTTTTTGTAACAGTTCAGATGCCCTTAAATATCGCTAAAAAATTAAACACAAAGACACGAAGACGCAAAGGCACAAAGAAAAGGTTTAAGGATTATTCACAGTACAAGAAATTTTATCTTTGTGCCTTTGTATCTTCGTGTCTTTGTGTTTAATTTCTTGCGATATTAAGGGTATCTAAACTGTTACGCTTAATTTTTTTTAATTATTACCGGTGATCCCATAGGCTCCATAGCCCGCTTGCAGCCCTGAAAAGCTTGGCAACAATTGCTCGATAAAGCGGTTCCATTGCGTGATCGGTGTTTCTGAGACATACACGGTGTCACCTGGCATCAGCAGCAAACTATCATTTGGCAAGTGAATAATGTGTTCCCAGGCTAGCACATAAATTTTAGGCGATGGCAAATTCCCACGAATGACTTGGATATGGCGCCGATCCCCTGTAAAAGGAATGCCCCCGGCCGATACAAGCGCTTCCCTTAATGACATGTATCCATAAGGCAAACTCACGGCTCGCGCACTACGCACTTCACCCATCAGCATCACTGTAGAATCAGACGGATTTGCAATAAAAATTTTGTCCCCTTCTCGCATCACGATATTTTGACTCATATCGCCTTGGTTGACGAGCTTGTGAAGATCCAAAGCCAGCGGCTCCCCTCTTCGCAGAACATAACTCATAAAGAGGTTGGCACCGGGGGACATGTGCGCCTTCCCCAATACCTCATAAAGACGAATTTTTCCATCAACAGGCACTGTAGATAGGGCCACAAGACCTGTTAGCTCTACTTTGCGCTTCAAACGATCCTTGTAACCGATAAAGACATCGACATCCGCAATTTGTGCTCTGAGCTTCTGTTGGAGAACTTCGCGCGCTTCGTCGAGCGTTAAGCCGACAACTTGCACCGGGGCAATATCCGGCAAACTGAGATAGCCATCTTTAACTTTAAATCCACCGACAATATCATTAATGAAGCGGAAGGACTCCATCAGATCTTTGCGGCTAGGATGATAGATAGCCACTGTAAGAATGTCATCCTCAGAAATCACGTCGGTATACTCTTCCAGGTCCTCACAAGTAATCTCTTTTAGCTCAGTGCCCTCGAGTTCCAAAATCGCCAATTTTCCTTGACGGATGCGATACGAGTCCATGACAAATTCATCGGCCCCCATAACGGCATAGTCATGGTAGGGAGTCGAAGAACATGCCGTAGAAAGAAGGAGTAAAAGGCTTAAAAGGCATAGACTAACAAAAGATTTCATTGTGATCCTTTTTAATATCTCATGAGTGCAAATGTGTTTTTGTGCTTTGAATGTAGGCGGTCGAAGACCAGTAGTAGCGCTGGCTGCTCAATGTTTTTTTAAACCAAACCGGAGCCTTTACACTCCATTGTCCCATGCGATACCCCAACCACTTAGTTAGGGTTTGTGCACAAGCATATGGCAGCAATGAGGGATGTTCGCGCCAAAGACGTTTAAACATCAAACGCACAAACTCTCGGCCTCGCTGACTATCCGTTGCTTTTGTTAGAATTAAGGAGCGATATTGCTGACGCATTAGCCCCACATCAAAATAGCGGCAGAACTCCTGACGCAAACTATAGCGATGCGAATGGTACACTAACGCTTCGGCAACATAGGCGATTTTGTAGGATTTATGCAATAGCTTAGCCACGGCTACTGTATCTTCTCCAAATAAAACAGGTTGAAAGCCCCCTATTTCATCCAAAGCCCGATTCAAATAAGCCGCACAGGAGTCCGAGCAGAAGAAGGTATAGACGCCGTATTGGTCAAGATCGGTAAGAGCCCGCAGTTGGCTATTAATCGGATAATTGAATTCCCTCGGGAATGCCTCAAAAAAAGAGGCGCCTTCATGGGGGATTTGCCTAGCATAGCAGACCACAGCTAACCCTTTAAGAATGGGTTGCACCAGTTTTTCCAAAACAGATGCATCTACAGCAAATGCATCCGGAGTCAACATCACCACGATATCGGTTTTAAGCATTTTCCGCGCTAATTCGCGCGAAGAACCATGGTTAAACTCCTGACGTGGAATGACAAACGTTTCTGCCCCCATCGATTTAGCGATTGCAACGGTCCCATCAGTTGAGGAGGAATCAACCACTAATAGGCGCGGTTTAAGCGGCGAATTCAAAAATGGGAGAAGACAGCGTGAAAGGTGACTTTCAGACTGCAACGTCATGACAGCGATGCCAATAGTAAGGTTTTGGGGAGGAACCATCACAATCCACTTTTGTTAATGAAAAAAACAACGATTTCGAAGCATTATTAAAGAGAGCTGACCGATTAAATGCAAGAGACAAATTTATGGTTCATCACACAAATGAGTGGTTATCATGGCCATTGGTTTAATTTCGTCCAATCTGTCTTCAAAATAAAGAAAAGCTAACATAGGCCCGGATGAGACGATTGCAGAAGTCGAAATAAGCCGAAGGCTTTGGAATGCGAAGCATTTTTAGAGCAGCCAACTAACGGGTTACAAACATCTACGAGAAGCAGTCTTGAGATCTCTTTTGGGGGCTGTATTGGGGTCTGGATTGACAATGTTGACAATCTTTAAGAAACATCACAAACGAATGAAAAAACAGATTTCTTAAAGATTGTCAACATTGTCGGTCCTGACCCCTCTCTACACACACTTATATTTAGAAACTAATATTAATCACAGCAGATGCTAAAAAATTGTTTTTTTAAAGTTTTTGAAGAGCCTTAAAGCTTGTGTAAAGGGGGGTCAGGACCGACAATGTTGACAATCTTTAAGAACTCTATTTTTTTATACGTTTGTGATGTTTCTTAAAGATTGTCAACATTGTCAATCCAGACCCCAATGCTCGCTGTCAATCCAGACCCCAATACAGCTTCTTATCGATATTGGTAGCTTGTTACTTGGGTGCTCCAAAAATGCTGCGCCTTCGAAGCCTGTGGTTTATGGCGACTTATGCAATCGTCTCGGATGGGCTTGTATTAGTTTTTTCCTTATTTTGACGACATTGGGTTTGCACCCGTGGCTATATGTTTTTGCCATATTCGTACAGCAAGATGGTAGCCAGGGCGTCCCGCCCTGGCTATCATCTCATAAAAAGTCATAGGATTGTGGAAAACAAAATCTACCCCCCCTCCCCATCTCTGCCCCTCTGCGTCCTCTGCGTTTTTATTTTCCAAGCAAGGAGGGTTGATCAAGCGGATCATACTCTTGAGGGGGAATGACAAAAATTAATGAAAGCTCCTCCAAATTACCTGCGGTGGGTTTTGCTTCCAGATCATAATAATAATCACCTTCTTTCAATAAGTTAATCTTCGTCACTTCAGCTACGCGCAGTCCTGCAGGAAATACACCATCCAATCCGGTCGTTATTAAAAGATCGCCCACTTTTAAGATGGGCATGGTAAATGCTTTAGCCGAACCATTACTATTAATAATAGGAGCCCCTGTACGCAAGTCGCGGGCTGGACCTTCCTCATCAGCAAAATCGTAATTAAAACCAATTCCTTGCAACAGGCTGTTTTTGGCCCTCCAAAGCGGTTTGCTGCTGCCAAATAGCTCTCCTTTGGCTAAATACCACGATTCTTGCTTGAGATCTAACCGACTGAGCACGTTTTCAATTTGTTTGAGAAATCGATTTTTCTCCTCAATATCTTTAAATAACTCATTGCGATTAGCCAATTGCAGAGAAATCGAATCCATCTTCTCATAAAGATCGCGATTTTGAATCCCTCCTCTAGCGGCTCGCACGGAAGGCGTCAGCCCAGAATCTGTAATCAGTCTCACGCGGCTCTGATGCACCCCTACATAATCGATGACCCCTACTACTGATGTATCAACCAGTACCGGACTGTTTTTCGCAATCCAGGTTTTACCATTTATTTGATTATCTGCACTGCCCACGCTTATCCAAAGAGAACTGTTCCATGAGGCAGGCGAACGATAGATTACCCGAGCAGGAATCGCCTGAATCGGTCTTTTAGAAAACAACTCTTTTTCATGAGGGATCAGCTCTCTTAATTGCACCAATTCATTTTCTAAAAATTGTTTCTCGAGTTTTAAACGCGCAATAACCTCATTTGCAGTTAATTCAAGCTGAGAAGAGCTCATGTGCTTAAATCCATCGCCAAATGGATCTTGCACAAAGAGCTTAGCACGGACAAAAAAACCAAAAAAAGGTGAAAACAGGGCAATGGTAGAGCCTCTAATGGATTCAGACACCATTTGCGGGACGCTCATTAAAACCAGCAAGACAGCTAAAATGGATAGGTATAAGTAAGGAGGTTTTCGTCTCATAGATTCAACATGTTTACGAAGGAATCAATGACATACTCGCTATTCTTTTCATTAAGTCCTGCAATATTGATACGGCCATTTTCTACTAAATAGATCCCTTTTTCATTTCTAAGGAACTGGATCTGTTTTGGATTAAAATTTAAACGTGAGAAAAAACCTTTCTGTTGGCTCAAATAGCTAAAATCATGTGTGGACTGCTTTTGCATCAACCCATCTTGGAGCAATTTACGCATCTTTTGTATGCGTGTAGACATGCTTGAAAGTTCTTTTTTCCATTCCAACAAGAGTTCTTCAGACTGTAGGATAGTCGAAACCAGTCGCACTCCATGCAGAGGTGGATTCGAATAATAGGAGCGGATGATTTGTTTCACATGAGTCGCCAATTTCCTCTTGGTCTCTGCATGATTTGTAAAGGCAAAAAGAGCCCCTACGCGCTCTCCATATAGACCGAAATTTTTAGAAAAAGAGACGGCCACTAATAGTTCATGCCCTTGGTCTGCAAAATAACGCAATGCCTTAACATCCCTTTCTAAGTCATCCCCAAATCCTTGATACGCTAAATCGAAAAAGGGCATCAACTTTTGTTTCTTTATTAACTCCGAAAGCTCTTTCCATTGCTCCATAGAAGGGTCGACACCGGTCGGGTTATGGCAACACGCATGTAATAAAACCGCAGTGCCTGGTGGTAATTTTTTGATCGTTTGACACATGTCGGAAAATTCCAATTGCTGCTGGTTGGTGCGTTGATAGGGATAGTTAATGAGATTTAAACCAGCTTTTTTAAAGATTAAGAGGTGATTTGGCCAAGAGGGATCTGATAGGGCAATCGAATCGTTTTTACCCTCTTTCATCAAAACCGCAGCTAAGGATAAAGCCCCCGTTCCACCAATCGTTTGAGCTGCATAAATGGTGTCGTTTGGAAATGCATGAGTGGATCCAAATACAAGATGAAATACGCTTTTAAGATACTGAGCATCCCCATCAATCGGTAAATAATCCTTCTTGAGGGCTTGTGCAACCAGCGCTTGTTCAGCTTTTTTTACCGAAGGGAGTACGTAAGAACTCCCCTCTGCATTTTGATAAATCCCAATGCCCAAATTGACCTTTTTAGGGTTCTGGTCTTTCGCAAAAATAGATGGAATGCTGAGAATAGGGTCCTCAGGTAAGAGATCGATCGGCTCGAAAAATGAGGTCATGGTAGCAGTGCTCCTTTGAAGAATTTTAAATGCGCAGCATTTGTAAAAATCTGAGAATTGACAGAGGCTATAAAAGTATGCGCAGCATTTTTGGAGTGTGGAGGCCTTGCCTCCGCACTCCTGAGAAGCTGGATTGGCGTATGGATTGACAACGAGCATTGGGGTCTGGATTGACAATGTTGACAATCTTTAAGAAAGATCAAAAACGTATGATAAAAAGAGTTCTTAAAGATTGTCAACATTGT
>Ga0207102_1035_pt1 | contig 23587 bp, 20 predicted proteins | sample Alteio_BWMinHeat_80_FD_153573 | JGI IMG/M metagenome (GOLD analysis project Ga0207102, IMG submission 153573) | Enriched cells from forest soil in Barre Woods Harvard Forest LTER site, Petersham, Massachusetts, United States -... | ecosystem: Environmental > Terrestrial > Soil > Temperate forest >... | reverse complement strand
TTGAGTAAAACAGTTATAAAATATGACCATATAATGACAAAGATGGCTAGCAAACGACTTTCACTGTGTGCGTCGTTATTGCTAGAATCTATTAGTGAAGCTTAATTTCATGTTAACCTAAAGGTTTTGTTGCATGTCAACGTCCCCTTCAAGGAGTTCTGAGTTTAGTAAGTGGCGGACATTTTTATGGCCCGTACATAGCTATGAGCTTAAAAAGCTCATTCCGATGCTGATTATGTTTTTTCTGCTCATGTTCGATTACAACATTGTCCGAAACATGAAGGATACGTTGGTTGTAACGGCAAAGTCATCCGGAGCAGAGGTGATCCCCTTCATTAAGGTGTGGGTGATGTTTCCCGGAGCTCTTCTGTTGACATTCCTTTTTACTCGGCTATCGAATCGTTACTCGAGGGAAAAAGTCTTTTATATCATGGTTTCTCTGTTTCTTTCTTATTTTTTCATCTTTACATTTGTTCTTTATCCCGCACGACATAGCTTACATCCAAACGAGACAGCAGATGCTTTGCAAGCGATATTGCCTTTGGGATTTAAGGGAATGATTGCGATGTTTCGCAATTGGACGTTTACGACGTTCTATGTGATGTCGGAGTTGTGGGGGACGATTATTTTATTTGTTCTCTTTTGGGGCTTTGCAAACCAGGTCACGCGTATTCAGGAAGCTAAACGTTTTTATGGATTATTTGGAATCGGAGCGAATTTTTCAGGTGTGATCGCAGGACAGACATCTGTCTACATGAGTAGTCACATATTTAATCCAGAATTACCATTCGGAGATGATGCGTGGGGTCAGTCTATTGTGATGTTGATCTCCATCGTGCTTGGAGCAGGATTAATCGCCATGGCTCTATTTCGTTGGATGAATCGCGTGGTCTTGACAGATCCTCTCTACTATGATAAAGAGGCTGTTTTGCAACCGGGAGAGGAGAAAACTAGACTTTCTATGCGCGATAGTTTTAGGTATCTCTTTAAATCTAAATATCTCCTCAGTATTGCTTTGATTGTGATCTGTTATAACCTCATCATTAACTTGGTGGAAGTGGTTTGGAAGCACCAAGTGAGCGAACTTTATACGACTCCAAATGAGTTTAATCTCTATATGAATCAGGTTACCACCGTTACGGGAGCCTTGGCGACCTTGATGGCCCTATTTATCTCAGGAAATTCGATCAGGAAATTTGGTTGGTCCTTTACGGCAATGTTGACGCCCGCTATTTTGTTAATCACGAGCGTGGGTTTTTTCTCTTTCTTATTCTTGAAGCAATATTCATCGATTAGTTCCATAGCCTTTTTAGGGATCACACCATTAGCCATTGTCGTGTTTTTTGGCTCTGCGCAAAATGTTTTGAGCCGAGCGGCCAAATATACGGTATTTGATGCGACAAAAGAGATGGCGTTTATTCCATTGAGTCCGGAAAGCAAATTAAAAGGGAAAGCCGTCATTGATGGAGTCTGTTCTAGAATGGGGAAATCCGGTGGATCGGTGATACACCAGAGTTTACTGTTAACGTTTTCAACCATGGCTGGCAGTATGCCCTACGTGGCGGGCTTTTTAGCTGTAGTGATCGTGATCTGGATTGTGGCTACGAAAGCATTAGGCAAGCGTTTTGCTGAACTGACATCGCCTACAGCGGTCAAATCAGAAGCTGTTTTGGCAGATTTGGATTTGGTTCAGATAGAAACACCGCAAACAGCGTAGTGAAATATACATAATTGAATTGATGCGCAAAGAAGGTAGTAGTAGCAAGAAAATTGCATAAAGAATTTGGCAGATACAAGTTGTTGATAAAAATTAAACGCAGAGGACACAGAGGGCGCAGAGAAGGATAGAGAATTTAATGATATGAAATTCTAAAAAAAGAATGAATATCAAATAAAAATAAAATAGTTTCTCTGTGTCCTCTGCGCCCTCTGCGTTTAATTTTTATCAATAACTTGTATAAAAAAGATTTTTTGCGATTTTTTTTGGTTGCCGTTTTCTTTGCGTTTGATTTTTTTGATATTTATAATAATAACGATATTAATTTTGATAAAAGGGTTTTTAAATGTCTCAATCATTAGATCAGGAGTTTGGTTCTATCCGCTCTTTTCTATGGCCGGTTCACCGTCATGAGCTCAGAAAGCTACTGCCTATGTTCCTCATACTTTTTTTGATCTGCTTTACGCATAGTGTGTTGCGTAATATGAAAGATTCCATTGTGGTGACGGCTTCCGGGGCGGAGGTGATTCCTTTTATCAAGGTTTGGGTGATGCTGCCAACAGCGGTTCTGTTGACGTATCTCTTTGCGCGTTTGTCTAATTCCTACAGTCAGGAACGCGTTTTTTATATCATGATTTCGGGCTTTCTTTTCTTTTTTGGACTCTTTGCATTTGTGCTTTATCCCTTGCGCGACGTCTTACATCCTGTTAATTATGCTGCGCATTTGCAGACCCTATTACCGGCTGGATTTAAGGGTTTGATTGCGATGGCGTGTAATTGGACGTTTACGGGTTTTTATGTCCTGTCGGAGCTTTGGGGCAGCATTATTTTAACGGTTATTTTCTGGGGATTTGCAAATGAGGTCACAAAAATGTCCGAGGCGAGTCGCTTTTACGGGGTATTTGGCATTGGCGCTAATTTGGCAGCTGTCTTTTCAGGTCAAGTGGCTATTTTATTAACTTTTGACACGTTTAATCCTTCACTGCCATTCGGAAAAGATGCTTGGGAGCAGACCATTATGTCTATCGTTGGATTGCTAATTTTTTTAGGTCTTATCACCATTGGACTCTTTTACTGGTTAAATCGCAATGTATTGACAGATTCTAGCTATAGTGGACTTCATCAGAATAGAAATAACATCAAGAAAAAGCATAAATTGTCCATGACAGAGAGTTTTAAATATCTCTCTCAATCTAAATATTTGATTTATATAGCAATGATGGTGGTTGGGTATAGTTTTGTGATCAATTTGGTCGAAGTCGTTTGGAAAGATCAGTTAAAGCAGTTGTATGCATCGCCTTCTGACTATAACACCTACATGAATAATTTGACCTCGATCATGGGTGTTATCTCGACAATTACCGCGTTCTTTATGGCGAAAATTATTTCAAAATGCGGATGGACAGGTACAGCCCTAATCACGCCGGTCATTATGTTTGTGACGTGTGCTGGATTTTTCTTTTTCCTATTATTTCAAGGATCTTTTTCAGAGTCCTTTATGTTATTTTTTGGGGCATCTCCTTTGGCTGTTGCAGTTTTCTTTGGATCTGCACAAAATTGTCTAAGCAAAGCTGCTAAGTTTTCTGTCTATGACACGACCAAAGAAATGGCCTTTATTCCATTAGATCATGAATCTAAGTTAAAGGGTAAAGCTGCAATTGATGGAGTTGGATCGCGTTTAGGCAAATCGGGTGGCTCCTTACTTCATCAGGGTCTACTCATGTTTTTTGCTACAGTGAGCGCTAGCGCTCCCTATGTCGCTGTAATTCTTTTATCCGTGATTGTTCTATGGATTGTGGCAACGCGTCTATTAGGTATAGAATTCAATAAAATCGTGGCTGAAAAAGAGGGACAACTTGAGACTCAAGATCAATCCTCCGAGAAGTGGGAGTTGTCCAGCGAAGCCGGCACGGTAAACGCCTAAAAAAATCCGCCTTACGAAAAAACCAATTTTAAATATTAACCTTTACATGTTTTTATAGTAAAATATACTATAAAATGTTAAAATGAGTGTATGGTGAGTAATTGGCTCATCGCTTTATTAATATTAAAGTGTTATATTTAAATGGGGGTGTTTTTATGAATCCAATTAACCCGATTATTCCGCCATCGTCGACTACTGATAGCATGGATCCTACAGATCCTTCAAGCATTTTGTATGTTCCTCCTCAAGACACTAAACAGGCAATCGAAGAGAGTCTGGTGCAGGCCTTGATCGCTGCTCAGCAGAATCAGAACGCTCAAAATGCTAATCAAGCGGCTAGTTCTCAAAGTGGTGCCTCAGTGGTGATTGACCCATCAACAGGTGTGTCGATCGCTCAGACTGCAGCGGCTGATGATGTTCAAAGACAAAGAAAATTACGAAACTTTGGTAAAGTTCAAGGTTTTGGAGGATAAGTACTCACCTTATGTGATGTACTATCGCTCTAAACAGCAGCAGCGATTGAATAGTAGGGAATCCGCAATCACTAATGCGGCCATCGCTTCTACGACGGGTACTGCGCGAATCGCGACGCATGGATCATGTCTAGATCCTTCAGGAAATTGTAGTGTGGCGGGTTCCCCTTTTTTATCGACGGTTTCTTGAGGTTTCATAATGCTTGATGTGGGTTTAAATGCGATGCGTGCAATCAGAGGCATGCCATTTGTAATCCCGCCTAATGTTCCGCCGGCATGATTTGTGCTGGTGCGGATCTCGTTCCCTTGGCAGACAAATGCGTCGTTGTGTGCTGCGCCACTCATACTAGCTGCCATAAAGCCAGCCCCCATTTCAAATCCTTTGGATGCCGGAATGCTCATCATGGCAGCTGCTAGGTTTGCTTCCATTTTTTCATAGATCGGGTCTCCAAGACCTGCTAAATGGTTATCGATTAACAGTTCAACAACTCCACCTAGCGAATCTTGTGCGTTCCGCGCGGCTTCAATTTTAGCGATCATCTCTTTAGTGGCACGTTCATCTGGGCAGAATAGAATATTTTGAGAGATGAGTTGCGGATTTTGCTGCAGCTTGGAATGATCCACCGTCGCTTGGATGTTTCCGATTTCCTTGATGTAGGCGAGCAGAAAAATTCCCTCTTTTTCGAGAAATTTTTTAGCAATCGCTCCAGCAGCTACTCGACAAGCTGTTTCGCGAGCCGAGGCGCGTCCTCCTCCTCGATGGTCAAAAATGCCATATTTTTTTAGATAAGTGTAATTCGCATGACCAGGGCGCAGTAGGTCTTTAATCGACTCATATTTGCTGGAGTCGGCATCTTTATTGGGGATGATGATCGAAATAGGGGCCCCAGTCGTTTTACCTTCGAATACACCGGAGTAAATTTCGGCGCGATCTTCCTCATTGCGCGGGGATGTAAAGGGATTCTTCCCGGGGGCTCTTAGGGCTAGCTGTTGGTTGATCTCCTCTTCGGAGATGTTTAGTCCGGCTGGACATCCATCGATGACGACGCCAACTGCTTTTCCATGGGATTCTCCCCAAGTGGTGATTCTAAAGATTTTTCCAAAGGAGTTGCTAGCCATAAGCCTCGTATATTATTTAATAATTGCAAGTAAATCTCTTCTATACTGAGTTGAGAGGTCTCTAATTTGAGATCACACGCCTCTTCATATATAGGAAAGCGCGTTTGTACCAACTGTTCAAAAGAGCGTTGTGGGTGATGAGGGTCTAGGTACGCCGGAAGCCCATTAGCCATTGAATTCTCAAAAAGAGTACGGGTATCTTTTTTTAGATAGATGAGCGTTCCAAGCTGTTTTAATAAAGGAATATTAGCTGGAAAAAACAGCATGCCGCCCCCTATGGCAATCACGCAACTCTCTTTGGGTTTTAGCTGCGCAAGAACCGTATGTTCGAGCTCTCTGAATGGCGTCTCTCCGATCTTCTGGTAAATATGTCGACAGCTTATGAGGTCGCCAGAAGTGGATGCATAAAAAGCTTCGATCTCGCGATCCGTGTCGATAAATGGCAGCGCTTGATGACGCGCAATCCATTTTCCAAGGCTGCTTTTGCCACAACCCGGCAAGCCGCATAAGATAAGATTCATTGGGTACCGTTAAATGGATATTGGGGTCTGGATTGATAATGTTGACAATCTTTAAGAAACTTCACACACTAATTGATAAACAGTGTTCTTAAAGATTGTCAACATTGTCGGTCCTGACCCCAACGCTAAAACCAGACCCCAACGTTAAAACTTTCACTCTTTTTTTCTTATATTAGCCCCTACACTCAAAAAATGCTCCAAAAAGTTGGGATATGTCTTTGCAACGCACTCCACATTGGAAATAAGGCTTTCGCCTTTAAGCGCTAAGGCGGCTACTGTTAATGCCATGGCGATGCGGTGATCTCGATGAGAGGAAACTGCGGCGGCGTGTAGGGGAGTATGATGCACGATCAGAGCATCCTCCTCTTCAATAATCTGTGCGCCCATTTTACGTAATTCCATCGTCATGCAGCACAGGCGATCGCACTCTTTTTGTCGGGCAACTTTGGCATTTTTAATGTGCGTTATGCCCTCTGCAAAGCAGCCCACTACGGCCAATATCGGTAAACTATCTATAAAATCGTTGATATCAACGGTAATGCCTTTTAAGTGGGCTCCCTTTTTTACGAATAGAGTTTTTTGATTGTTGTCATAGTCAATTTGAGCACCCATTTGTATGAAAATAGAGATTAATTGTTTATCTCCTTGCGCATCTGTGAGGTCGATGTTGTGGAGGGTTAATTCCGATTGCGTCAATAGGGCTGCGGCGATGGGAAATGCGGCGCTGCTTAGGTCTCCAGGAACGCGATAGTCGAATCCTGCATATTGCGCATGTCCTTTCAGTTGATAGCGCGAAAATTGATGGTTTTCATAGGGGATGCCCAAGCGGTCGAACCAATTCAGCGTTAAGCCTATCCAAGGTTTTTCTCCTGGATGCCTCACATTTAGGGTTGTAGGGCCTTTGGAAAAGGCTGTAGCGATTAACAGGCTGGAAATCGGTTGGGAGTCTTCGCCCGTTAAATGCGCCTCCCCGGGATGTAGAGGTCCCTTTATGACCAGCGGCGCAAAACCATCGCCCTTGGTCGAGGTCGCCCAAGCGCCCAATTGTACTAGAGCCTCAAGCAGGGGCTGCATCGGGCGTTGGTGTCGGATAGAATGGTCGCCTGTTAATACAGTATAGTGTGCGGATTGGGCGGCAATTGCTGTGATGAAACGCAAGAGAATCCCCGAATTTCCGGCATGGATCACATCATCAACTTGTTTGATTTTTCCATTAACCCCTTCGATAAGCAATGTCTGAGGCGTCGCATCGATAGAAGCCCCTAACAAGCGGCAGGCCTGCATCATGGCATTTGTATCAGGTGAGGGCAGGTAGTGATGGATATGCGTTTTGCTCTTTCCTAGGGCTCCAAAGAGAATTGCTCTTAGAGTTTGAGATTTTGAGGAGGGAATGCGCAGCGATCCCTTCAAAGATGATTTTGTAACGGTGTAGTCCATAATTCTTTCATTTCTTGCGCAGTATAAGGTAAATCAAACCAGAGGAGAAATTGTTGGATAGCCTGAAACTTAAACATCTCTTCTCCGTAGATGAGAGTGCAGTTTCTCTTTTTTGCCTCTTTAAGAAAAGAAGTTTCTTTTGGCGAGGCGATCACATCCATTGCGATCGTGCCGGGAATGATCCATTGGGGCTCTATAGGCAACTCTATCTCGTTGGCACCTCTGCCTACAGATGTACAATTAATGAGGATCTCATAGTTTTCGCTTGCGATGAGTTGTGTATCTGTCAAGGATCCACTGCGACATCCTAGGCGAGCCGCTAATTCTGCGGCGCGTTCTGGTGTGCGATTGAGAATTAAAAGATCGGCGCCACGCCGCACGAGTTCAAATGCGATCGCTTTGGCCACGCCGCCGGCACCTAAAATAAGAACCTTCTTACCTTTTAATTGGGAGATATTGGTTGCAAGAGATAGCGCTAGCATCGCGCCTGTCCTATCTGTGTTTGAGCCTTCAAAGCCTGTATCTATTAAAACAAGAGTGTTTAACGCTTTTATCTCATCTACCGATGGATCGCAATGAGCAGTCCATGGGATGGCGCTCTCTTTTAGGGGCATCGTGACACTGAGTCCATGAAAGTTTAATTCCTGGGCAAACGTGAAAAAATCTGCAAGTTCTTCTGTTTGAATCTGTATTTTGACATAAAGGGCATTTATGCCAGCCTCTAGTTTGCGGATTAAAGCGTTGTGCGTTTGATGGCTAAGACTATAGTCGACGTTACCGCCGATCAAACCCAGCATCACAGTTTCAGCGTTTAATTGCCTATAGTGATAGGTGTGTAAAAGGGTTTTGATAGAGAGTTGTCCAGGTGCATTTTGTAAGTTTTCTTCAAGCGAGGCGTAGGTGATATGATTTCCAAAAACAGTTCCTGCAATTCGTGTGAATTGCCCCAGTTTTCCCATGCAATGGCCAATAATGGTTTCTCCCGCTTGTGTGAGCTGTCTCGTTAGTTTAAGCATGCGTAGGCCATCTAAAGAGGAGTTAGCCATAGTGGCTATTTTGATGATATCGGCAGGCATTTTCTTTAGGGAGTGATAGAGCTGCATGAGGTCAAGGGGCGTTTCGATAAAATTGTGATAGGAGCAAATCAGTTTGGTGTGGGGCGATTTTTCGCGCATCGAGGCAAAAAATTGAGGCTCGAGCGTGTATTCGAGATCGAGATAATGGGGGCAAAGGGAGATGAGTTGCTTCAGGAGGACAAGGCGTTCCGTTTCGGTTCCAACAAAACAACCTCCCTGAGAAGCGCTTCTTAATGTGAAAATAACGGGAATAGGCGCATGCTGAAGCAGAGCCTTGATATGATCAAGAGTAAACACTGAAAAGAGATCGAGGCGAAACTCCAGTAAATCGACAAGTTGAGAAGAGCGATCGATCTGTTCGAGGGCTTTGGCGTAAGTGGGGCCTGTGATGACAGCACACAACATAAAGAGTCCTTAGTAAAAGGCGAAACAAAATAAGGTAACCAGGCCGTCTCGGCCTGTGCACCAGGGCGGGACGCCCTGGCTACCTTCTTCGAGCAAAAAAAAGGTAGCCAGGCCGTCTCGGCCTGTGTACCAGGGCGGGACGCCCTGGCTACCTTCTTCGAGCAAAATAAGGTAGCCAGGCCGTCTCGGCCTGTGCACCAGGGCGGGACGCCCTGGCTACCTTCTTCGAGCAAAATAAGGTAACCAGGCCGTCTCGGCCTGTGCACCAGGGCGGGACGCCCTGGCTACCTTCTTCGAGCAAAATAAGGTAACCAGGCCGTCTCGGCCTGTGTACCAGGGCGGGACGCCCTGGCTACCTTCTTCGAACAAAATAAGGTAGCCAGGCCGTCTCGGCCTGTGTACCAGGGCGGGACGCCCTGGCTACCTTCTTCGAGCAAAATAAGGTAGCCAGTCGAGACGGCAAGGACCCAATTTGCTTAACTGAATGCCATAGCGGAGAATGGGTATCTGAATTATTACAAGAAATTAAATCATTCTCTATCCTTTTTCATGGCCCAGAGGGCCATTTGCACGGAATAAAGGCCTTCCAAGACGCCCTCTTCATAACGGAAAATGGGATGGTTTTCTAGTTCTTTAAAATCGTTTGGTTGGAGGAGGTCATCTGAGGTGATATTGGGGATAATGCGTTGGCCGCAGGCAAAGACTTTCTGTTGCTGCTGAATAATCATCTCTGCAATCAGCGCGTCGACTGCTTGCCAATCAAAATCGGGCTGATTATTTTGCTTCATTTATGTTTCCAGCTTTAAGCCTTTGCTTTTGGAAAAAATCTTTCATCAATAGCGCACACTGCTCTTCAAGGACTCCACGCCGAATAATCGGGGTGTGCATGGGGTGAGGATGTTTTTCATCAAAAAGATTAATCCAGCTTCCGTTAGCTCCATGTCGAATATCGGGTGCACCCCAAACGATATGGGGGATGCGACATAGTAGCATAGCCCCTGCACACATGGTGCAGGGTTCTAATGTGCAATACAGCGTTGTTTTTAAAAGACGCCAGTTTTCCAATGCAGATTCCCCAGCTGTTATGCAGAGCATTTCAGCATGGGCCGTCGCATCTTTAAGCATCTCAACTTGATTAAATCCCCTCGCAATGACGCGTCCCTCGTGAACTAAGACAGCACCTACAGGTACTTCATTGACAGAAAACGCCTTCCAAGCCTCTTTTAGGGCTTCTAGCATGAATTTTTCATCATCATTTTGAGGAGCAATCGCAAAAGGAAATGGCATAGATAATGAAACCGCTTCTATTTATCGTTAAGTTTGCGTTGTAGAATAGCAACCTGCTTCTTCATCCCTTCCATATCCAATTGATATTTCTTTTGTAGACCCAATAATTTCTTTTCAAACTTATCTGTAAGGCGTGCGATCTGCTCCTCAAAAGCGCGTTGAGTGAGTTCGCTTTTTTGATGGTTAAGCGCTTCTTCGGCTTTAATTGTATTGGATTTTGCCTCTTCATCGGCGTGTTTGCTTAATTGTGTGTAGATGACTTCAGGGAATGCGACAGAATTAATCACTGCAAATAGATAGGTTTCAGGCGCACCAAATTGACGCATCGCACCTTCCATGATGTGCTGCGCTTTTTGTTGTTCAATGCTCTCGATCTCTTGGAATTCAGGATTAATTTGACGCAATTGCTCTTCAAAGTAATGATAGACATCCCCATGGTTCATGAGCCAACGGTTAGAGATAAATTCAGCAATATGTTCTGCGATTTCATCTTCGACCAAAGCGCGTTGATAGCCCTCTACCAACTCTTCTGTGGTCAGTTTACCTAAATTCTTGTTAGAAAAATATTTCTTCAAAAAAACAGGATCTTTCTTTAAATGCTCATTTTTTAAATCTTTTTTTACGGATTCAATTAGAGTAGGAATCCAGTTTTTTAACAGAGAAAACTTCTCTTTATACGTGCTTTCTTTTAACATAAAATTTCCTTTGAATGTCTGGTATATAAGGTGATACAAAAGAAACATTCTATCAAGTGTGTCAAGAAAACGCAAGATCTTGTTATGTAACGGGTGTGAAAAATGGCTAATGAAACTAAAGGCAGTGAGCATCAAATGGAGTCGTCTGCAGACTCCCTGCACGAACATCCTTTTTACGGCTATGAGATCATACGCGGGCGTGAAGAGGAGTATATTAAGGAGCTTTTAAAAAAATATAAAAAAGAAGCTGTAACACAAGAGCTTAGAAAGAAAATTTGGGATGAATTGCAAATGGAGAAATATTTAGGACGCGTGACGATTCCTTTTAAAGTTGTTTTGCGAAGAGATGAGGCCAAAAAATTTCCTGATTATATCGAAGTGGTTTTGGATACCAAGGTATAAAAAATCGGTATTTGGACTGCGTTATGGCAAGGCGAAGCAAGAAGGTAGCCAGGCCGTCTCGGCCTGTGTTGCATCAAGGCATCTCGTTCCGACAACACAGGCCGAGACGGCCTGGCTACCTTCTTGCTTCGTCTTGCCATAACGCAATCTTGAGTTCACATGTATAGTGTGCTTATTATCTTAATTACTCACCTTACGCAAAACAAGAAGGTAGCCAGGGCGTCCCGCCCTGTGCACCAGGGCGAGACGCCCTGGCTACCTTCTTGTTTTGCGTAAGATGAGTTAATTATATAGATTGCATTTATTCGCTGTTTTTTTTACGATCATTACCATTTCCAAAAGAACTATTCAACATAAGGATTTTCAAATGCACAAGCTGTTCAAATCTCTCTCCTTGCTATTTGTTTTTTTGATGGTGCCAACAGTTGGCTTCTCTTTATGCGCTGAGTTTAAAGGTAAGGTTGATGTAGCACCTGCTTACATTCACATCGATTTATTAGAATCTGGCAAGACAAGACATGAAATGGATCTTCCTGCTGTAAAAGCGGATGCTGTCATTTTCTTTACAGATGGAGGCTGGTGCTTAAAGCCTACCGTTCTATATGGGACAAATGATGGATCTATTTTTAACGGTGGGCTTGGATTCGGTCATTATACACCTGTAACTGATTGGTTGGCATTAACCCCTTTACTGGGTGTTGCGTATACCGATTTGCATGCCCATACAACGATTCCAATACCTGGATTTGGCGGCGTCAAAGCGAATGAAAAAAATGCCTCTGTGTCTGGATATGTAGGGTTAGAATTTAACTTTAAGTTTTCTGACTCTTTTAGGGGTACGGCTGTTTATCAATATTCGTGGAGCCGTTCACATACTCAAATACGATTGGCAAAACCCTTTCCTGTGGTTAAGTCAAATGATCATAGTGAAGGACCTAGCTATTCTGTGCAGATCGAAAAAGATCTAAATAAGAAATGGTCTGTGAATTTAGGTGCGGCCTATAATCTTGGATTAAGCAAAGAAAAACATGGCCTAAGAGCCTACGGCGCCAAAATAGGCATCGCTTACTGGTTTGACGTCTATGGAGATCAGAAGGTAGATGTAGAGGCTTTGTAAACTTACGCAAAACGTATTTATACACAAGAGGTCTATTGACAGTGTTCATAACAAGGCGAAGCATGAAGGTAGCCAGGGCGTCCCAACCAAACCAGGGCGGGACGCCCTGGCTACCTTCATAGTGGGTCTGACAATCTATTTTAAGATCGGATTGTTACTAATTTTAATTTTCCAAGCAGCCAAATTCTCTTCAGTAAGATTCATTTCAATGTGACTGGAATCTAAATAGGAATCATTGATCATAACACTTAAGAAATTTTCCCTTTTCGGACGAATGACTCCGTCTTTAACAGGTCGATGTATATCTAAGCGACGAGCATGGTCTTCTTCAATAGTTGCGTCTTTAATAAGTTGATCTATTTTTAAACAGCGAGCACGATCTTGATTGACAGCTTCCTCTCTATGAGATGCGTCAACCCTAGATGAGGTGCGAAAGCCATGTTGAAAAAAGAAGAATGCTGAACTTTCTGGCGAACTTACATCCACTCTTCCCTTCGATTTATTTTGTAGACTCCATTCAATTGCCACTTGTAGCAGGATTGTATCGATATTTTCATATATTGTATTTGACTTGTCTGGAAAGTCAATAACGAGACGTATAGGCTTTGTTGCAAAAGGCTTGTTTTCATAAGCTGGGAACTCCGTTACTTCTAGCTTACCAAGAAGTTCATTTGTTTTTTCCAAATAGATTGAAAAAATTGTCCAATCCTTTTCAGTAATTTTTCTAATGACGACAGAAAATTTTTCTGTTTTTTCATCTTTTCTATCGCTGGTTTTAGTGGCGAGGGCTTGACCCACTATTGCGTTTTGAGCTTCCATAACCGAAGAAGAAGAGTTTCCAATTGGACTAATTAGCATGCTTGCCATTTTTTATCCTTTTTAAGTTAAGTTTTTTAAGGAGAATATAACCATTGTAAATAAATGTCAATATTAAAGACTAATATTATACACAAGTGAATTCAAAAATCGGTGTTTTTTACAAGTTGGCGGTGAGGCGCAGTTGAATAATTTGACATTAATACCATGTTATGGTACCATGAAGTTATGAGTAAGAAACACCAGCGCACACTTGCAGCGATTTTCAAACAACCGGTCCAATCAAACGTGATCTGGAAAGATATCGAATCTTTGATGAGGTATCTAAATGCTGAAATTACTGAGGGTGAGGGGTCTAGGGTGCGTTTTGCGTTGAATGGTATTCGCGCGACATTCCACAGACCTCACCCTAAAAAGGAGACTGACAAGGGAGCTTTAGTTTCGGTGCGTCGCTTCTTAGAAAACGCAGGAGTACAACCATGATGAAATATAAAGGCTATGCCGGCCACGTTGAATATGATGATGAGGCAAAGATCTTCCATGGGGAGGTTCTTGGTCTTAAAGACGTGATCACTTTTCAAGGCACAAATGTTGAGGAAATTGAACAGGCCTTTAAAGATTCCGTAGATGACTATCTAGGATTCTGTAAGGAAAGGGGTGAGGAACCCGAAAGACCTTTTTCCGGAAAATTTAATCTTAGAATTCCACCTGATTTGCATGCCAAATTATCCATCGCCGCTCAAATCCATGGTGACAGCCTCAATAATTACATCACAAAAATGTTGCAGCAATTCGTCGCTTAATAAGGACTGTTTTCTAAATAGAGTCAGGTTAATTCCTGACTCTTTGCGTTCTCTGTGCCTCTGTGTTTAAAAAAATCAGAGAATTGTTCGTAAATAAATTGTCAGTCTCTTCTCTCTTTTTTTTCTCTGCGCTCTCTGCGTCCTCTGCGTTTAAAATTCGCCTCACAATATCTCAGTCCATCCCCATTCCCGCACGTTCCTCCCTAATCTCTTCCCATTTTTTGTAGATTTGCGCCGCCACAGGTGCAGCCTCCTTCCCATATTTTCCGTAGCGCAAATAGACAACAACGACTAGGTCGGGTTCTCCGGTGGCGTCGCGAATGAGAAACAAATTATTGTCCTGCAAAGGCTTATCTTTTTCATCAAAAACAACTCCTCCAAACCAGACGTGTGTATACATGCCTTTTCCTTGTAGGAGATCTAAATTGAGATTTTCCATGGCCTCAGATGTGCTGGTCTTACCAAATAGTTGATGCTTTAAATCAATAAAATCGCTGATGGCTTCGGGATGGTTGTGGTAAATGTGCGATAAGCTCCCAAGCGCTGTTTGCTGCATTTTAAAGACCACGCGGTGCATACCTTCTAATAAGATGCGTTGGATGATTTTAGGCATGAAGACTTCGCGTTTGATGATTGTGGGGACAGCAGTCACGCGATTTTTCTGGTCGCGGCTGGAGATGGCTGTGAAGAGAGGGAAATCGATGCCGGCTAAAGCTAAACTTTCTTGATAGCTAAAATGGGCAGGGCGGGTAATGGCGTTTTTGCTGTTGGCAGATTGTCTGCCGGCTGTCATCTGAACGATCTTAGGCTTCAATACTTTTCCTCCATTGGCAATGGCCGAGAGCAATACAGCTGTTTGTAATGGCGTCACGACAAGTGAGTGCTGTCCAATCGCTGTGGCATATAGTCCGGTGCGGTTTGTGTCGAGGTCTGTGGGGATATTTCCGGTAATTTCGGCCGATAGGTCGATGCCGGTGCGCGAGCCATAAGAAAAAAGGCGAGCGGCATCGGTTAGATCTGTGGGGTTTTCGATGACATCTCCGGCTAACAGGGCAAAATAGGGATTGCTGGATGTTTCAATGGCTCTTAAGATATCTAGTTGCCCTAGGTTTTTGGAGATACTCCTTGGTAGTCGGCCTCCTTTGTAAAATTGAGGGATGGCTTTTCCATCTTGATGGTAGCCCAAAAAGAGATCTTTTCCGCGGCGCTGCACGATCTCAATGATTTTTAAAGGATTTAAGTTTTCAAAGGTGCGTTTGTGTTCTTCAAGTTGATGAAAGCGCTGTACCAGTGCTTCATAAGCTGTAACTAACTTAAAAATGGATCCCTGTGTTGAGGCTTGGCGATAGGCTTGAGAGCGCGCATAGCCAAAGCCATAGACCGGATAAAATGCGCTTGCGAGATGTTTTTCTAGTTGGACGCCCTCCGTCTTGCGAAAATGGGCATATTTGCCTAAAAGAGGGCGGTTGAGGTCTTTAAATGCACGTAAGGATTTGAGATATTCTAAGGTAAGCGAAGCGTCAAGTGCGCTGATGGTATTTTGGAGCTTATCATAGGATGCTTTCCATGGTAGTGCTTGATGCGCGCCTTGTAAAATTTCTCTATGCCAGCTAACGAGATGTGAGAAATAGGGTTGCAGTTCTGTCTGGGAGTCTATTACCTCTCCTTTTAGAAAGGCGTAGAATAGATTCCATCGATGTTGATTCCAAAAGACTTCAAACTGTTCATTCTCTATTTCATCGAGATAGTCAATATAGGGTTTTGGATAACGTACGCTCAATTTAACTTCTTCGGCGCGTTTTAGTTTGAGAAACTCTTTTTCGTGCTCTTTACGCCAGATTTTAAAGTTTAATTCATGATAGAGTTCTTTGGTCATGCTGTGTAAAAGTGGAGTCAGGTTGGCTATTGCGGCTGAGGCATCTCGATAGGTCGATAGGCTCTGTTTGCCAATTTTTTCAAGTAGTGGCGTTGAGATCTGTTCTGAATGGACTGCTAAGCGACAGAGATCGACCAGTAGCACTTTATCGTAGTGATGTGGAATGTCGATAAAGTAGGAGGATAAGCATTTTTGAATCAATTTAAGATGGCTTTCTGATTGCGAGAAATTTAAAGCGATGGTTTCGATTTCATTTGAAGAGGATTGCTTGCGATAGGGAATCTGGTCGCTACCTTGAAAGAGCTCGTTTAAAAGGGTGTATAGATTATTTACCCCGCCTAATGAGATGAGTAGATCGATGTTTTGTTGCAGACGCACCGCATTCTCAATATTGCTTACACGTGCGATGCCGCTTTGAATGGGATTATCAGAGGGTAAAATCATTTTAAGATAGTTGTCCCAGGTCATCCAGAGGCTATCTTCATAAAGGTTCTCCGTTTTTTCTGAATAGAGCTCGCGTTCAAGAGGATGTCTTTGATCCCAAATCTCTGCGATGTAGTCTTCGGTTTCAAACCAGTGCCTGATATTAGAGCGTTTTTGCTTGGAGATCTCTGCATTCCCTGAGCTAATAAAATCATTGGGATCAAAGCGTGGATAAGAGGCCAAGGCGATGACTTCGCCTGTTTTGGGGTCCATGGCGATGATAGCTCCTCCTTTAATCCAAGGAGGATCTGTTGTGAAGGAAACTTTGTTGCCTTCATCGATGTAGGTGACTTGTGTTTCCCTGATCGATTCATTTTGTGCCAAAAGTTCTTCAGCATAGGCTTGCAGTTCGGAAGAAATCGTCAAGAGAAAACGTTCGCCTGAAAGGGCTTCTCGCGATCCGGGTAATTCTCGTAAATAATTTCCCCGTGCATCGGAGTAATATGTTTTTTTTCCTTGAAAGCCACGTAGCTGCTCTTCAAAACGCCCTTCTATGCCCATTTTTCCGACATAATCGTTGACTGTATAAGCGCGTTCTTGTAGCTCTTTTAAGCGCTCATAAGCACGCCTAGGGGAATCAATGCCATTTGGAAGATCGGGGTCTTCGCCTAATTCCCTAGCGTCTACATAGGCTTCGAGGTCATGAATTTGGTGGATCACCGTTTCATATTCCTGCCGATTAATCGCTCCCATATAACCGATGATGTCTGCTCCTACCTTCCCCATAGGATACGTGCGTTTTGGCAAGTGCTGTACGTGGATGCCGACCCAGTCCTTCTCAAGCATTTTGAGGCGGTAATATTCCTTCTCAGAGAGATCCTCTTTGATGACGAAGGGGATGTTATAATAAAAAGAGGCTTTAGAATGAATAAGGTCTTCAAGTCTGTCTGGATCCAGTTCCAGTTCGTTGCCTAAAAGGGTGGACAATTGGTTGATATACTCACGACGCTTGAAGTACTTGATGCGCTTGCCATCGGGTTCTATTCTCCAAGCAGAATAGGGGATTTGGCGAAATTGTGAATATAAAATGGACGCTTGGTATTGCACTTTATTGAGCGCTAAAGGGATGTTAAAGCGATCACGGATAGTGGCGCGGCGAGCGGCTTCGACGACCACACGGCGCTGTGGTTTGCGCGATTCCTCTAGCTTGGCATCATATTGCACGACAGCCAAGTGCCACACGCGTAGGATAATCAAGACCATAAAAATGAGGATGATGTTTAACACCCTGTTGGCCTTATCAGAGATATTGAGCGTGTTAAGTGAATGTGCGTGACGTCTAGGTTTGGTCATTTTTATGTGAAATGATGGTGAGGTAGTAAGGTAGTAAAGTAGTAAAGTGATTAGGTAATCATGTGTTTATGCACGCAGCCTACCATTTTGGAGAGAGTTTGTCCATTTTTGCCTTAAACTTTGGAAAAAATTAAACGCAGAGGACGCAGAGGGCGCAGAGAGGAAGAAGAGAGGAAGAAGAGGAGGAGGAGAAGAGAGGAAGAGAGGAAAATATTATTATAATTGGGTTACAGTTCAGATACCCCCAACATCCCTAAAAAATCAGACACAAAGAGGCAAAGGCTCAAAGAAAAAATTTAAGGATTATTTATAATATAAAAAAAACTTATGATGAGCCAGAAATTTTGGCATGGTTCAAATGTAGGGTATAGTTCGCAATTTTAGAAACACAGAGAGAGACAAAACAAAATAAAATATTTCCTCTCTCTTTTTTTTCTCTGCTTCTCTGCGCCCTCTGCGTTTAAATTTTAATCGCCCCTCCGAAAATAGAGTTGCAAAAAAATAGCAAAATAACGGATACTCCCTATTTCCTTATGAGCGCCTGTAGTTCAATGGTAGAACGATAGCCTTCCAAGCTATATGTGTCAGTTCGATTCTGATCAGGCGCTTTTCTTCTTGCTAACCATTCCCCCTTCTATTATACTCATCTCAATTGAACAATTAAAATTGCTCAATCAACACAAAACATTATAAATATCATTAACCAAGACCGAAATTTTGTCATTAGGCAAAATGCCGTCGTCAACATAAAGGGACAAGGCTTGGCAACTAAAGAATTTCAACAAGAGAAGAAAAGAGAAGAGATGTCACAAGAACCATTAAAGATCACAATCAAAGATCTTTTGGAAGCAGGGACACATTTCGGACACCAAACACGTCGTTGGAACCCAAAAATGAAGCGATTCATTTTTGAGGAACGCAATGGCCTTTACATCATCGACCTTGCTAAAACGATGCAACAAATTCGCGCTGCGGTCACGATTGTAAAAGATGCTGTTACTAAACATAAATCAATTTTGTTTGTGGGCACGAAAAAGCAGGCTAAAGTGGTCATTCGCGAGTTAGCGGAAGCCTGCGGCGAGTTTTATGTCTGCGAGCGCTGGTTGGGTGGTCGTTTGACTAACTTTCCGACGATTCGTCAATCGATTAAAAAACTTGAGCGCATTGAAAAGCGTATTGCTGCTGGCGGCGATGGCTTAACGAAAAAAGAACTTTCATTGCTTAGCAAAGATCAAGCTAAATTAGACAAAAACTTGTCAGGAACACGCTCAATGCGTAAGTTGCCTGGTTTAGTGGTTGTTGTCGATCCAAGCAAAGAGCACCTTGCCGTGGCTGAGGCGAATAAGTTAAACATTCCTGTGTTGGGATTGGTTGATACAAATTGCGACCCAGACCCTATTCAACATGTGATTGCTTGTAACGACGATGCACTTAAGAGCATTAAATTGATCTTGCAGTGTTTAGTCGATGCGATCATTGAGACAAAAAATGAATTGAGAGTGGCGACATCTAAAGGTGACGAAGACGAGGGCGAAGAAGGCGAAGAGCGTTCTGAAGAGAGTCTAGAAGCTGAAGCAATCGCTGACAAGGGAGATGAGTAATGTCTAAGACAATCACTGCTGGAATGATCAAGGAATTGCGCGACCGTACCGGTGTTGGAATGGGTAAGTGCAAAGAGGCTTTAGAGAAAGCTGACTGCGATATGGAGCTGGCGATCAATAACCTCCGCAAGGATGGAATTGCATCGGCGGTTAAAAAAGAAGGTCGTACAGCTAATGAAGGCATGATTGGCATTGCTGAAGATGATAAAGCGATCGCCATCGTAGAGGTGAATGCAGAAACTGACTTCGTTGTTAAAAATGATCTTTTTAAGAAATTTCTTAACGAAATTGCGGAAGAAGTGGTGCATACTGCGCCTCACTCATTAGAGGACTTTAAAGCCCAGAAGTTTAGCAAAGATAAATCTTTAACGGTTGAAGAATATCGCGCGACAATTGTGCAAGCAATTGGCGAGAACATTCAGATCAAGCGTTTCAAGATTTTCCCTAAGACAGCTGATAAGTCCATTGGAATTTACTCTCACATGGGCGGTAAGATCGTCACTGTGGTGGAAATTACAGGAAGTTCTTCTGAAGTAGCCTTAGCGAAAGACATTGCGATGCATACAGCTGCAGCAGCTCCTGAATACCTTTCTCCTGCAGAAGTTCCTGCTTCTGTGTTGGAGAATGAAAAGGATGTGGCGCGTGGCCAAATGCAAGGCAAACCAGCAAACATGATAGAAAAGATTGTCGAAGGAAAAGTCAATTCATACTATGATGCTGCTTGTTTATTGAGACAGAAATTCATTAAGAATGATCAGTTGACGATTACTGAGCTTGTCAATCAAGCCGCTAAAGCAACAGGTAAGCCACTAAAAGTGACCGCCTTTGTACGCTGGACAGTTGGTCAGTAGTCAGTAAATAGTCGTCTTTCAGACACAAAAACAAAAAAGGGCCATTCCTCAGGGAACGGCCCTTTTTGTTCTGCTAATTACCTGTGCAATGATACGTCCTTACGGCAGGCGAAGCAAGAAGGTATCCAGGGCGTCCCGCCCTGTGCCTCAGGGCGGGACGCCCTGGATACCTTCTTCGAATTACGGAATCACCTCTTCAGTCTGGGCTACAAAGGCTTCGCCTTTAATTTTTTGGCGTTTGCGCCAATAGTCTCTACCGTAATCAAAGGTTAGCTCAGTGCCCTTAGGGATGCGCTGGTTGGCGACAAATATTAGGTGTAGTAGTCCGCGATCACAGATGCAAATCGGTTTTAAATTGGGATGATCGCTATGGTTGCTAAAGCGGAGGGCATTTCCCTCATGCATCGCGTCGATCATAAAATAATTCCAGGACCAGAAGCGGGTTGGGTAGTGAAAGCAATAAGGGTTATGGTTGGGGTGTAGTCGGTATAGGGGACGGACAACTCCCGTATATTCGCCAATAAAAGCACCTTCGACTAAATCTCGGGTCGTGAAGAGTCCATAGCCGATATCATCGCTAACCCATTTGATCAGGTAATCCGTGAGATATCCTGCATTAATTTCCCAGCGATAAAGCACTCCGAGCTGTCGATTTTCTTCGCCTAAAAAACCACTTTTTAGTGTCCATGGACAGTTCTTGATCACTTTTTTCAATAAGGCATAGCTTTCAAATCTGAGGTGCGGAAGATAGGTTACTCCAAACTCTTCTCTAAATTTCTCTGTTGAATCGTGCGCGATCTGTTGTTGATTGCGTCTAATGACGGGAATCGTGCGATGAACCGGAGGCCTGAGAAGATTCGCGCAATGCGTCTTTCCCAAATAATTGGCGAGTTCTACAGCGGTTAAGCCATGGGCGTTTTGTAACTGAAGGCTCTCTTTTTGCTGCGCAAATTGCATTAAAGCGTCGTATTGGTTGTGTAAAACAGCTTCGTGGATGGCAGGCTCATGTGTTTGATGGAATAGCATGTGATCGTCTCCAAATGCTGATTGTTCTTCTGTATAACTCAAATTGCGTATTAAAGCAAAAAAAGACTTGCAATTATAATGTAAAGTTGCTGTTCTGAATCTGAGATCAATTCTACGGATGTAAAATGACAATTTTTGACACTTTGAAAAAACAGATCGATCCAGAGTCAGCTTCAGGACCTGCCTTTGAAGAGGTTTATAAATCGGCATATAGTCACGGTTTGGAGGCGATTTACGCCCTAGAAAATGTCGATTTGAAATCGATCAAGCGCATGCATGCCCCTGAGAATAAAGAGTCTAACTCAGAAAAAAGCCTTACACATTCAGCAGCTGTATTAAATGCATTGCCTGCGCAACTGGAATTTGATTTAGGTGAGGCTTATCGGAATTGGATTGAGTCATTTCTAGTTAGAGAGCCGGTGCAGGTTCTTGGGCTATCAAGGCACGCAGAAAAATGTCTTTTGGAGCGCGGAAAGGCTGTTTTAAAGGACTTGATCGGTGTAAATCTAAGAGATTTTGCCTTTATCAAGGGGATGGGCCAAGGGCACATCGACGAAGTGCAGCAAAAATTAAATACCTATCTGGAAGGGCGCGTTCTTGGTCGTAGCTACACAGTGGATTTTTATGCGTGGATTAGAAGTCTTGTGGCTGCTCTAGACACTAAAAAAACATTTGTTGGTTTAGAGCGCTTTGAATTAAGCGAGATGATCTCCCTTTCCCCATCTGAAAATGTCGAAGTGCGTCGTTTAACTCTAGAAAAAAAGCAAGAATGGTGCCAGGAAATCACGATGCAATTTTGCGAAGCCTCTCGTCAACAAACCGTCGCTGCGGATATGAGTCGAATTGCCGATGTATTTGTGAAGCCTTGGATGAGAGGTCGCTTGGGATTGGCGACACAATCGGAACTCATGGAAAGGTTAGAACAGGTCAGTGAAAAACGTGAGAGCACGCGTCAAGCATTAGCTTTTTTCAGTGCGACCTATTTTGATCGGCGTTTCCCATTAGATTTTTATTTGTATCGGGTCGTTGAGGGGATTTACTGCATCGATGAAGCTACGGCAAATAATTATCATCGCATTGTGGAGACAGCCCGCTCCTATTTCTATAAGACTAGTGTCGAATACCCATTGGAGCAGCTCATCACATTGCTCATGCGCGAGTTTTCTTCAGAATGGAGGGATTACAACGAACTATTTTTAACCAAAGTGTTACGTCATTCTGCCTATTTTTGCGTACGCAAGGGCATGGCCGGTCAATTCGTGATTCATCTGCGGTAATTTAAACGCAGAGGACGCAGAGAGCGCAGAGGATATGGTGAGCCTTAATAGATACAAAATGAGATAAAATTTTAAACACAGAGAACACAGAGGGTATCAAGGGGTGTTTTGTGAAACAGCCCTGTGTTTGTCACAATCTCCTGACTATTTATTTTTTTCATTATTAGGATATTGTTTGGAACAAAATCTAACCCTTAATCTCTGCGCCTTTGCGTTTAATTTTTATCAACAACTTGTGGCAAACGGGATCTGTCCCTTTCTCTGTGCCCTCTGCGTTTAAAATCCCCTTCAGGAGTTTTTCTTCATGCGCGCCATGGTTCTCGAAGCGCCTCATACTGCTCTTAAATTGCTTCAGCTGCCTATTCCTACGCCTCAAAGGGGACAGGTTCTTCTTCGCAACCTTGCTTGTGGCGTTTGCCGGACAGATTTACATGTTATCGATGGAGAACTCTTAAACCCCCAATTTCCTCTCATTTTAGGCCATCAAATTGTGGGTACGATTGTAGAGTTAGGTGAAGGGGTGACAACTCTCAAAATAGGGCAGCGTGTCGGTGTGCCTTGGTTAGGCAAGAGTTGTGGAAATTGTCCTTACTGTATTTCTGGTAGAGAAAATCTATGCGATCATACTCTCTATACGGGCTATCAAATGCAAGGGGGATTTGCTGAATATAGTGTGGCTTATGCTCAGTTTTGTTTTCCTTTAGCCAAAACGGAATCCCCGCTCCATCAAGCTCCTCTTCTGTGTGGAGGATTGATTGGATACCGCGCCTTAATGATGACCGATCATGCTAAACGCCTTGGATTTTATGGATTCGGTTCCTCTGCACATATTTTGATTCAACTGGCTCGTTATCAGGACAGAGAGGTCTATGTCTTTACGCGGGAAAATGATGTAGAGGCTCGAGAACTCGCTGTGCAGTCAGGTGCAATATGGGTTGGAAGCTCAGAGCAGTTGCCTCCAGTTGCGTTGGATGCCACCATCATTTTTGCGCCGGTAGGTGGATTGGTCATAAAAGCCCTACAGGCAGTTGGAAAGGGTGGAATTGTGGTTTGCGCAGGCATCCACATGAGTGACATTCCTTCATTTCCATATGCCCTACTTTGGGAGGAGCGCGTTTTGCGTTCGGTTGCCAATTTAACTCGTCAAGATGGCCATCAGTTTCTCACTTTAGCGGAGAAAATCCCCATTCAGACCTCTATCATAGCCTATCCTTTAGAAAAAGCAAATGAGGCTTTAAATGATTTACGGAAAGGGCGGATTTGTGGATCTGTGGTTCTAGAAATGTGATTTATCTTCCCTTTCATGGAATGATCCTCTAAAGTAATGATTTTTGAGTATTGTTTAAGGAAAGGAAAAAGAATGCGAAAATTTCTTAAAAATATCCTCT
>Ga0207102_1034_pt1 | contig 23635 bp, 22 predicted proteins | sample Alteio_BWMinHeat_80_FD_153573 | JGI IMG/M metagenome (GOLD analysis project Ga0207102, IMG submission 153573) | Enriched cells from forest soil in Barre Woods Harvard Forest LTER site, Petersham, Massachusetts, United States -... | ecosystem: Environmental > Terrestrial > Soil > Temperate forest >... | reverse complement strand
GGTGGCAAAGGGGAAAACATCCGCATCCTGTAAAAATGAATTCTTGAAAACTCACGGAATCACCGCACGTCAATTTAATGCCTGTCGTGTTAGCCTTGAGGGCAAAATATCCGCCTGCCGATCAGGTCAAGAACAGGCGATTGTTAGTTTAAAACAACAAATAAGCCAACTAGAAAAACGTCTATCACATCTGGAAAGGAAGCCTTCAAAGCTCTTTATCCTCCATCAAAAAAAGCGCCGACAAACGACCCTCCAGAAGCGACTTGCTCGTTTGGAGGACGATTACAAACAAGAGCGCGTTCGTTTGTGTTTCGGAGGGAAAAAATTATTCCGAGCTCAATTTCATCTTGAAAAAAATGGTTTTGCTTCCCATCAGGAGTGGAAAGAGACTTGGGAAGACAAACGCAACAGCGAATTTTTCATTTTAGGCTCCAAAGATGAAACAGCAGGAAACCAAACCTGCACCGCGAGAATAAAGGAAAATGGACAGCTTTGCCTGCGACTGCGCCTACCAGGAGCTCTTGAAAAAAAACATGGAAAATACATTCAAATAGACAACGTCTCTTTTGCCTACGGACAAGAAGCCATCCTTACCAGCTTGAAAAATCCCGATGGCCAGGCATTATCTTACCGTTTTAAGAAAGACGCCAAAGGTTGGAGAATCTTTCTTTCAACCAATCTAAAAAAGCCAGAACCCATTTCTCGAGAAGGAATCGGGGTCATTGGAATAGATCTCAATGTAGACCACATTGCCTATATAGAGACTGACCGTTTTGGAAACCCAATAGGAAAGAGAATAGTCCCTTGGGTTTCTTATGGAAAAACCAGAGGGCAGCTGAAAGCCCTTACAGGTGACATCTGCAAGGAAATTGTCGATAAAGCCAAAGAGACAAAAAAGCCTCTGGTCATCGAAAAACTGGATTTTAAAAAGAAAAAATTAGCCTTAAATGAAAAAGGCAACGATAAATTTGCGCGCCTCCTATCAAGCTTTGCCTATGGACTGTTTTTTATCAGCTTGATGGCGCGCGCATTTAAGCATGGCATTGCAGTCCATCAAGTGAATCCAGCATTCACATCTGTGATAGGCCGCGTCAACTATGCGCAACGTTATGGATTAAGTACGCATCTTGCAGCAGCACTATGCATTGCAAGACGACATCAAAAATTTTCTGAAGCACCTTGCTCTCCCACTGGAAAAATTTCGGATGGAAAAGGAAGTCATGTCGCTTTTGTTCTACCCGTGAGGAATCGAACGAAACACGTATGGCATTTCTGGGGGCAGGTGAAGAAGAAATTAACAACGGTGCTTGCAGCACACTTTCAGGCGATTAAAAAATCGATCCTTGAGCCCCATTCGGCTCTTGAGACAGGCTATTCCTGATTGTTATTGGTGAAATCCCAATACGTGAATCGTCAGCAAAACTGCTTGGCTGGCGTTCTGTGACTCTTCTTTTTCAAAAGAGGAGATTTGTACAGATTTTTAGTAGCGGTTGAAAGACAATCTATAAAAAAAGAAAAATTAGCCGAGCTATTAATTCATCTGCAAGAATGCCATAGAGCTTCTGGATCTCCGATTCGTTTTTAAAAAGGAACTTTAATCATAAGCAGGCGTTTTAACGAAAGTTCCAAAAGGCCAGAGAAATTACATCAAAAATCAGTAAGGAATAGAAAATCGAGTGCATCGGGTATTAGCTCGCTTTGCAAGAAGATAAATTTCGGAATGATCGAATAATTTCTCACTTAATATTACAGATTTTCTACTAATTATCAGTTATCTTGGATGCAAAAAAATAAAAAAATATTTCATATTTTTGCTGAAACTAAGTACGATGAACCACAAAAACCCAGAATTTGGAGTTAATATGACAATGAAAAACGTTCTTTTGGCTGCTTCGTTTGCCTACTTATGGTTTTCTCTTCCTCTAACAGCTAATCCCGAATGTTTATATGATGCTTCACATGACTTTGCCTACAACTGCACGAAGGAGTATCCTGAAAACCTTCCACGTTCTGAGCGGGATCCCGCAAAACCGTTTCCTGCCAAGTATTTGTTTGGCTTTCCTATTGCCTCGCCAATAGGAATTCCTGCATGCGCTATTATGACAAGTAATGGCATCTCATGGGCTGCGAATGCTGGATATGATGTTTTAACGTATAAAACGGTGAGGAGCCGTCAATTTAATGGTCATCCCCTTCCTAATATTTTCCTTTTAGAAAGCCCTGAAAATCCATTGATTGGGTCTTCCGATAAGGTTACCACAATGCCACAAGATACCATCTTTGAAGCCGATCAAATTACCATGGCCAATTCGATGGGGATTCCTTCACTGTCACTTGAATGGGTTTTACAAGATATCGCCAAAGCGCGTGTCTCGCTTTTGTCGGGACAGGTTCTCATCGTATCAATCATGGGGTCTCAATCTGATGAAAGAACTTTGGAACAAGACTTTGCCTTTCTTGCCAGAGCTGTTGTGGATGCTGGAGCGCATATTGTTGAAGCGAATCTTTCCTGTCCCAACTTGCACTCTCCGTTATCTACCTATAAGGACCATGAGGCTGTCACAGCAATTACACAGGCCATTTGCATGGCTGTGCCTAATGTTCCTGTTGTTCTCAAAGTTGGCTTCTATGATTCAATCGAACAGATGAAAGAGGTTTTTAAAGCAGCTGCGGCCGCTAATGCCCAAGGAATTTGCGGCATCAACTCTATAGCATCCGAGGTTTTTGATGTTGCAGGAAACCCTGCCTTTGGCAATACAAGAAAGATCGCAGGAGTGTCTGGAAATGGTATCCGTCCTTTAGCTTATGATTTTGTTGTTCAAGCGCGCCGTATCATCGATGAAGAAAGGCTAAACCTCACTCTTCTTGCAACAGGAGGTGTCATGAAACCTGAACATTTCGACTTATTTTTAAAAGCAGGTGCAGATATCGTTCTTAGTGCAACAGGAGCCATGTGGAATCCTAATCTAGCAATTCAATATCACAAACAAAAAAGGTAATCTTAATGAAAAAAGTAATTCATGTTTTATTTGCTGCATTAGTTCTATTTTTACCATTCGGTATCGAAGCACAAGAAACCATTATACAAATTCGATGCCCTGATGACTTTCACGTTCATCTTCGCCAGGATGCAATGCTACAAGGCGTCGTGGATCAAACGGCATCGCAGTTTAAGCGGGCTATGGTAATGCCTAATACAGAACCACCGATAAAAAATGGTGCAGATGTGATAAAATACTACAATGAAATCCTTGCTGCAGTCGATCTTCAGTACCAAGGTTTTCAGCCTCTGATGACGTTTAAAATAACTCCACAGACTTCAATTGAAGATGTACAATCCGTTTCAGGTCTCGTCATTGCAGGTAAGCTATATCCCGATGGAGTAACGACAAATTCACAAGGCGGCGTCACAGATTTTTGCGCTCTATATTCTGTTTTTGCGGAGATGCAAGCGCAGGGAATCGTTCTTTCTCTTCATGGGGAAAAACCTGGAGAGTTTTGCTTAGACCGCGAAGAAAAGTTTCTTGCGACGCTTAATCAAGTTGTAAAAGATTTTCCAAATTTAAAGATCGTCTTGGAACATGTTTCGACAAAAGCGGCTGTTGATGCTGTTACAGTGCTTCCAGACAACGTTGCCGCTACAATTACCTTGCACCATCTTGAGTTAACCCTAGACGACGTGGTCGGATCACTACTCCATCCTCACCATTTCTGTAAGCCGATTCCTAAGCGTTATGAAGATAGAGATGCTCTTCTTAATGCAGCCCTCAGCGGCAATCCAAAGTTCTTCTTTGGTTCTGATAGTGCACCGCATCTTCGCGGCCGCAAAGAGTGTTCAGATGGATGTGCTGGAGTCTTCTCTGCCCCTGTTGTATTACCATCGCTTGTTGCGCTCTTTGAGCAACATCAACAGTTAGATCGGCTGGAGGATTTTGTCTCGACTTTCGGTGCAAATTTCTATGGGTTGAGCTTGAATGAAGGGAAGATTCAACTTATGCGAGAAGAGTGGGAAGTTCCCGCCGAAATTGCAGGCGTAGTGCCGTATAAAGCTGGTACACGCCTTTCTTGGAAAGTTCAATAAAAAAAAGGATCTTTGCGATCGTTCCATGATGAAATTAGGAATGATCGCAATACATTTTAGAGATATGGCTATCTTGTTCGTTTTGAAACTCTTCTTAGGTGTCTACAGTATCCTCATGGGAGAATTTTCATTTGAGTCTAGATTTACTGTTTGACCTTCAATAGGAATCAAAAGTTCATTCCAAAGCAAGCAAACAATTCTCTAAGTCTAATTATAGAAATATTTTTTTTGTCCAATTGCAATATAATCATTAATTGTTTTGTCAGAAAGAATCATCTTATTCCTGCAATTTGTAAACTTTACAATTTAGGGGAATGATCAAACTTTTCCAGTCAAAAGTTCTGAATGCGTCCAACCGCCCCCACTTTTTCCACACATACTTCTGAGCAGGTTTTTGAGCATTACGCAAATGTTACAAAAACCTCATTTTACGCAATTTTTACGCAATCGACCACAAACAACCAGCGCAATTCAAAGCACCATCTCTTTTTATCGACCGATTTTTCTGAAATCTTTTCCTACTTCCTCATTTTTTCGTGGGAACAGTGGGAATTCTTGGAACGCGATTTCTTTCCACTTCATTTTCAGCAGCTTACAGTTAATCTAACCGTTCCCACCCCACTAAATCGGCCATGGGATCGATGGGAACAGCAACAAACTCAAAATGTCTCCATATGCAAATCATCCGTTGGTTGAACACACTATAGAAAGAGCTGAACGATCAAAGGATTCCAAAGACAATCTACCTCCAGCAATTCTTCTGAGTAGCATCATAGTGAATTTACAATTTGCTGTTTCCGCAGTTGCAGCTTTTGGCAATGATCCACTGTTTGAAGGATGGGTTGAAATTGGGATCGCGAAAATAGACTCAAAGGGAATGGCCCCTAAATTTTCTAAAAATTCGAAAGGTTTGATTCCGGTAAAAAATCGATGGAAACTTGCCGAACAAGTAGGTCATCGCGTCGACTGCTGGCAAGTCTCACCTCTATCTACAGGTCCGAATGGCAAGCAGTCAACACCTCCTGCCGTCTATCTTTTATATGGCTGCTTTGAAAAGTTTATTTTTCCATCCTCTATTGAGTCAGTATTTGCGCTTTCAAAAGATATTCGTGAATGGAGAGAGAAAAGGGATACGGATCCAGCAACTCTATTGAGTTTTCTGAAAATTTTATCTCAATATGAGACTTCTAAAAAAAATTCCTCAATATTTTCTGGGAACTACCATATTTTAGGAGCTACACATTATAGACCATTTCAGCCGAAAGGACTCATATAAATTGTGTTGGAAAAATTGAAAGGCCACTAAAAACCCTCATCACTTCGCCAGCCATAGAGCAGATGCTTTTAGAATATTGGCCTAGGAATTGACAAACTAGGAAGTAAAGGTTTAATTGCAAAAGAATGGAATGATCTGAGAAATAGGTATTTTATTTGAAGAATCGCTTTTCATAAGAGCTAAAAAAACCGACCCTCTTACTGAGTGATCGGTTTTCTTGTTTTCTTTTCGTTAACAAGCTCGGTTCCCATCTGGAACCAAAGCCACAGACTAAAGAGCCATTGCTAAAATTTTAGATTTAGATTCAACGGCTTCTTCCCAAAGAAGTTCGGGCTTCTTAAGAACTCCTACAGCAGCATTATGAACTGATTTAATCTGTTCATATTGTTTAGGTTCAAGAATTTGAAGTGTTCCAGCAAATTCGGAAACATCTTCATTTCTAAGCCACCGAGCAGCTAATACTGCATCTTGCTTAACATCGTCACGATAGTAAAACTCAATTTGGTCAGCATATTTTAAAAATGTATCGTTAATTCTCTGGGGAAGTAATAGCCCTTTTTCTTTTACATCTTGTTCCGTTGTTTGCACAAAAGTTTTGTCTCTTTCCTGTATAGAACCCCAGCGAACGTCATCTGGAGCTGAAACATGGATCAATCTGATTGTGTATCCCTGAGCCTTGAGGAATTCAAAAAATTTGCCTGTTGCGGGACCTGATGAGGTTGATCCAAAGTAAAATGCGCACTTTTCCCGAATTAAGTTTCCTAAAATTAAATGTGTCGCAGCATTAGATCCTGGACGCCATTTATTATATGCATTTTGCCGAGCAGCCATTGATTCGTCGCTGCTTGCAATATCTGCAACATACGTGCTTGTCTGATTCTTTAAACAAACATCGTCAGGGCATATATAGGCATAATTTCTACCTTTAGTTGCATTTGCCTCTAAATCTTGCCTTTGCTTGACGGTTTTACCAGCTCCCGGTGCGCCAGCTGTGATAATAGCTAAATTTTCCCTGGCAGGCTTGGTTGCCAAAATGCTTTGATACAATTCATTAATATCGCTGCGTAATCTTACTGATTCTTCACTTGTATAAACCTCAGGATTATCAAACGCTTTTCCTGAAAGAAAGCCCTCTAAAATTTTTTGAGGTAGGGAATATTGATAGCTCTCATTATAGATGAGACTTAAGTTGCAAACATCAGTGCTAACTTGGCTTGACATGTTGTCCTCCATTAATGTGTCTTTTGCATCCAAGGCCGCAATAGCCAGCAAAAAGGAAGCAATAAATTTGGTTAGGTATAGCTGTTTCATATTGAACAGCATAGGGGAAAGTAGATGGCAAAGTCAAGAAGAATGTAAACCTCAAAAAAGCAGAGTACGGTGCACTGGCGGTACAGTGATTGACCTATTGCACCGTTAAAAACCAATAAATTCCAGTAGCATTTTAGCCTTTAATCCTTTACCATCATACTCATAGCGGTTGGATGGTGTTGGGTTATATGGCGGACCACCGCCCTCATAACCCGTCAGTCTGTTACTAAAATCTCTTTTATAATATCCTCAAAAATCATATCGTCAGATGCTTTAGAGTGTCATCACTTTGAGTGGTCATTCTTTGACTCATTCATGAATTTAGTACCCTTGGACCAACTGAGGACCAAATAGGGACGACAACGAGCATCACATGACGATAGACCAATCAAACGAAGCTTCAATAGCTGACCCAACATATACCATCAAAAGTAGGGTCATTGATATGAAGCAGTTAGATGCATTAAAGAAGAAGCTCCCCAAAGGAATTGATTTAAGGATTAGTTCAAGTAATGTGGTGACATTCCGAGTAAGATTCAGAAAACGAGGATATCCTGGGGAATCTAAAACCTTTTCTGATCTTAAGTTAGCAAAGAAGTGGTTGATTGAACAACAGCGTAATGCTGATATGGGGATTTACCTACCTCATTTAAAGACATCAAAGCGAACCTTGGCTGAAGCAGTTGATCGTTACCTTGAAACAGTCCTTCCTTGCAAGCCAGGCAATGCAGACAACACCACAAGACATTTGAATTGGTGGAAGAAGCAGCTAGGCGAGTTTGCTCTTTCGGCCATTCGGCCCCAAATGATTGCTGAGAAGCGCGATGAGTTAAGTAAAGGAATAGTCCGAGGGAACCAGCTGCGTAACCCCGCAACGGTAGTGCGTTATCTCTCGCACCTCTCTCATCTCTTTACTATTGCTTGTAAGGAATGGGAATGGGTGTCGGAAAACCCAGTAAGAAAGGTGTCTAAGCCTTCTGTAAGTCCTGGTAGGATCAGGTATCTGGAAAAAAATGAAATCAAGACGCTACTTGATTGCACCAAGCAGAGTAAAAGCAAAGATTTACATGCTGTGGTGGTTATTGCGCTTGGTACAGGCATGCGGCTAAGCGAAATCATGAATCTTCGTTGGGAGCAAGTCGACATAGTTAATGAAGTAATTAAGCTATCTACCTCTAAAAATGGCGATCCCCGTTTTATCCCACTGAAGGGGTTTGTTCTTAACACTGTCAAGTCAAAGGCTGACCCAAGAGGCATCAAAGCTAAGGATTTACTTTTCCCCTCACCGTATGATGTCAAAAAACCAACAGACATTCGCTCGGCATGGGAGACGGCCATCAAGAAGAGCGGGATTCAAAACTTTAGATTCCATGACCTGCGACATACAACAGCTTCTCATTTAGCCATGAGTGGAAAAGGACTACATGATATCGCATCATTATTAGGTCATAAAGATTTGCAAGTAACCCGAAGATACGCCCACTTATCCAATGCACATAAAGCAAAAATGGTGAGTGAGCTTAACACAACATTGTTTGAGGAGGCACCAGAAGATGGAGTTTGAAGATCTAGAAGAATTGCAAGAATGTGACTATAAATATTGGATGAAGCATGATTTATTAACAATCGTTCAGATTAGCTTCATTGCCTGCGGAAATAAGCCTTTATCTGATTATAGAATTTTTTTTCAGCACCAAGATTATTATCCAAAGCAAAATAAAATCTATAATCTGCTTCTAAGCGGTCTTGAAGCCAATAAAATTAAGGCTACTAATCAAGATGATGTATCAGCAAAGGCTCCTCCTCTTGAGTGGCTTACCTATCTAAAAAACAAAGACTGTTCTCTACCTTTCTACTTGAATGACGTCCTTTTCGATGTGTTCCTATCAAGTATGCCTGAAAATCAAGATATACCTGCTAAACGCCCTAAAGATTCTTATCAGAATAAAGAAATAAGAGGAGATGAACCAGTCTTAAAGGCAGTAATTCGTACTTTACTAGATCTATACCCTGAGTTGCCTAAGGCAGAATTGATCGAGCTACGTCCCATAAGTCATTATGCAAATGGCGGAGCACATGCGCCTGAATCGTTAATGCAAATGATCTCTGATATGGAAGGAGGAAATCGAAAGCCAGGTCGTACTTCTACTAGTAAACTAGAAGATATCAAAAAAAATATTCCGGAGATTTGGAAGAACAAATCAAAGAAATCTTAAGTAGATACCGTTCACAATATATCTAAAAAATCCCTGATCATACCTTTCTTCACAGGAAAGGTATTTCAGTGCTCTCAGGATCTAATCTAGAATGCATCCTTATAGTTTATTGAAGTTAATTTATCGCACAAAGCGGTAAGCGAAATTCAATAACTTTAAGGAGAAGTACCATGCAAGAAAAGAAACAGAGACGCTTGATTCCTCTAACGAAGTGGAATCAGTTTCATTTATGGCCTACGATTGGAGGCCTTCGTCACCTTGTGGCCTTTGCCCAACAAAAGAATTTTGAACAAGTCCTTGTTCGCGCCAATGGGCGCGTCTTAATCGATGAAGAAGCCTTTTTTGAATGGGTCAATGCCTCAAGAAATGGAGGTAATCATGTTTAAGAAACATCATCTGATTGATGTACAACAACTCAAGTTTAGCATCGACATCAAATCATTTTATGAAAATGAGTTAGGGATAACCCTAAAAACTCATTTAACCAAACCCTGGAGCCTTGCAGGATTATGTCCTTTTCATGCGGATAAACAAAGCGGAAGCTTCTATGTCAACCTCAACACAGGTGCTTATAAATGCTTTTCTTGTGGTATGGGTGGAGGCGATGTGATCGACTTTCTTCGCAAGAGGCATCAACTTTCATTTAAAGAGGCGATTTCTCAGCTGTCTTCTCATGCATGGAGGGGATCATGTTAGATTTGAATCTACCTTCGGTAATTTCAAGGACCAATTTAGAATATGCTTGGCACTATCAAGATCAAGAGGGACAGCCTCTCTTGACCTCATGTCGCTATAAATGTCCTAAAAAGAAAAAACGCTTTGTTCCCTATCACATAAATGAAGCAGGAAGCTGGCATATTGGAGCGGGTAAACAACCTTACCCGCTTTTTGGCCTGAACTTATTCCGGTATCATAATGCATCAAACCTTGTTTATATAGCCGAAGGAGAAAGAGCTGCTTCTGCTCTTCAGTATCTTGATCTACTAGGCATAACCTCACCTTTTGGAGCAGACAGTTGTGCAAAAACTGACTGGTCACCACTTAAGGCATATAAGCAATTTGTCATCTTGCCTGATCACGATGCTTCAGGTCAGAAATATGCAGAAGAAGTCGCAAAGACTTTGCTTCTAATGAATCCTGAAGCATCTATATCGGTATGTTCAATCCCAGACTTACCGGATGGAGGCGATATTGTTGATTGGTTGAAAAGCCAAGAAGAGCTAGCAGAATGGGATGGATTTGAACCAATTCAGCCTGAAGTGGCTGAATACCTGAAAGTGAGGTTGTTAAGCCTTATAGAGGAATATAAGCAACCATATCAAAGTATTTTGCAAAAAGATCACGATCAAGAAATAGAGCTGGAGTCATCAGAAAATTGCTTATCTCAGGTGCCTGCATTTCCCTCTGATGCATGGCCTCCTGTTATATGGGAATGGTGCCAAGAATACGCAGCAAGTATGCGCATTCCACCAGACTTTTGTTGTGCTACACTGCTTGTAGTCCTAGCTTCTTTAATTGGCAGAAAACGACAAATTAGGCCGGAGAAAAACAACTCTAAGTGGGTTATTACGCCTAATTTATGGGGTCTTATTGTGGGAAGGTCAGGTCTTTTAAAAACCCCTGCAATGAAACAGGTGCTTTCTGGCTTAGATGAGCTCATTCAAATTGTGATGAAAAAGCATCAACAAGCTATGCAGGAGTATGAGGCACAAAAGGAAAATGCTAAAGTCAATAAGCTTCCTTTACCTCCGACTCCAACGCTTAAAAGATATAAGACCGAAGATCCCACTATTGAGGCTCTTGGTCCAATTTTAAGGGATAATCCACAAGGAATTCTTCTTTTTCGGGATGAGCTGCAGGGATGGCTCAAAAGCATGAATAAGAAAGGACAGGAAAATGCACGAGCCTTCTATCTTGAAACATGGAATGCAAGCGCAAACTTTACTAGTGACCGAATCGGCAGAGGTGTGATCCACATTCCCTCCATGTGCCTGAGTGTTTTTGGTGGAATTCAGCCAGGACCCATCGCATCTTATATTTCACGAATGCATTCTGGGGATGATAATGATGATGGTTTTCTTCAAAGATTTCAGGTCATGGTTTGGCCTAAATCAATTCCTTGGATACCATACGCAGGTACTCTTGATGAAGAGATGGAAAGAGATATCAAGAGGCTTTATCTTTGGCTCGATCAACTTACCTTTGATCAACAGGGAGATCCAATAGTCTTGGAATTTTCTGATGAAGCTCAAGTTTTATTTGATGAATGGCAAGCTAAAATTCAGCCTCGCATCCGCTCAGATGAAATGCCTGAATACATGGCCAGTCACTTAAGCAAATATCCAAAGCTCTTGCCATCTATTGCTCTTATCATTGAGATGACTCAGGGGGCTATTAATCAAGTGCATCCAAAGTCAGTTTCGGCACAAAGCTTTATGATGGCAAAAAAGTGGTGTGAGTATCTTGAGCCCCATGCATGGAAAATATACCAGTGCGATCAAGTTAGCATTATAGAAAGCGCTAAAAAGCTTATTTGTAAAGTCCAAGAAGGAAAGCTTACTGATGGGTTTACAGTTAGAGAGGTACATCATGGCAAACACTGGGGCGGTTTATCAGATTCCGCTCATGTTCAAAAGGCTTGTGATTATGCTGAAGGCAGAAAATGGCTAATAAAGAAGCCGCAAATACCGACTGGCGGTAGACAAACCGATCGCTATTATTTAAACCCTAAATTTCCCTGTCCACATATTTAGGGTAAGAAGGTTCAAAAGGTGCAAAAGGTCAAGTTGGACTCATAAACTTTCGCACCTTTTGAACCTTGCTTGTCTAAGAGGAAATTCCAATTAAAAACAGGTGCAATTTTTTAAAAAATTTGATATAAAAAACACATAAAAAGGAGCTTTAAAATATGTGTGCAGCACCAAAAGGTAATCAATTTGCAGTGGGCAATTGTGGTCCTTCGCCTTCTAAATACACACAAGAATTTATAGAACAAGAAGCCGTAGCTTTCATCAACTGGTTTTGCAAGCCAGAAAATATTTATTTCAAACGCTTTGCTCTTGAAAGGGGCTATCCACCTGATGAACTTGCTCATTTCGCCAAGAAAAGCGAAGTGTTCAAGCGAGCGCATCTGTTCGCCAAAGAGTGGCAAGAATGCAAGATCGTGGAGGGTGCGCTTTTCAACAAGTTAAATTCCAACTTTGCAAAGTTTGCCATGGCCAATCTATCTGGCTGGTCAGATAAGCAACAGTTAAGTGGCGATGCTGCTAATCCTCTCGCTTTTCTTATGCAAAAGATTGATGGATCTACCAAGGATCTTGTTCAAGATGAGCACTAAAGTACAGTTAGCTGAGCAGCTTCTTAATGACCCTTATTGGAGACTGAACCATCTCTATTGGATCATTGACAAGGCGGGTAATAAGGAGCTGTTTAAGCTCAACTGGGCACAAGAAAAGCTCTATCATGAGATGTGGTACTGTAACTTAATCCTAAAAGCCAGGCAGCTTGGCATAAGCACATTTGTCGGACTTTTGTTTTTGGATAGATGTCTATTCAATAGCAACCAGCATGCGGGCATCATTGCCCATACAAGGGAAGATGCTGAGATGTTATTTAGACGAGTTAAGTTTGCCTACGATAGTCTTCCTGCCGAGATTAAGGCTTTGCGTATAGCGAATACCGATAATGCCCGCGAGCTTCAGTTGAGCAACGGTTCTACCTTGCGAGTTGGGACTTCAATGCGTTCTAGCACGCTCCAATATCTGCACATCAGCGAATTTGGGAAGATTTGTGCTAAATTCCCCGATAAGGCTCGCGAGATCATCACAGGCTCTTTGAATGCGATAGCACCAGGTCAATATGTTTTCATTGAATCTACAGCAGAGGGACGGGAAGGATATTTTTATGAAATGTGCCGTGAAGCTCAAGCCGTAAAGGATGCTGGCAAAGAACTATCTCCTATGGACTTTAGATTTCACTTCTTTCCTTGGTATGGACACAAGGCTTATAGAATCATTTCAGATGCCATAAATTTACCACCCCATATGCAAGGCTATTTTAGCCAACTAGAAACGACTCTGGATCACTCATTAGAGTCTACGCAAAAGGCATGGTACATCAAACGCGCAGAAACTCAAGGCGAAGATATGAAGAGGGAGTTCCCCAGCACTCCAGAAGAAGCTTTTGAAACATCAAATGAAGGGCTTTACTATGGCCGCCAAATCGTTGAAGCCCGCCAACATGGGCGCATTCGTCGTATTTTTTATGATGCTAATATGCCAGTGCATACGGCTTGGGACTTAGGCTACAATGATTCCACTGCGATCTGGTGGTATCAGATTTGTGACCAAGAAATCCATTTACTTGAGTATTATGAAAATAGCAATGAGCCACTAACCCACTATCTTCAGCTCGTCAAGAACAAGTCATACTCATATGGCAAGCACATAGTACCTCACGATGCTGCTGTGCATGAATATAGTACAGGGTTATCACGGGTCGAAGTGGCCCGTAATCACGGAGTAGTTTTTACAATCGCACCCGACATAGCTCTCATTGATGGGATTGATGCGACACGTAACATTCTAAATCGTTGTTGGTTTGATGACGTTAAGTGTGCAAGTGGTGTGAAAGCGCTGGAAAACTACAAAAAAGAATGGAATGACCGTCATGGATGCTGGTCTAGTAAACCACTTCATAACTTTGCTAGCCATGGAGCCGATGCTTTTCGCATGATGGCTATTTGCTTAAATAAACTAGTGAACAAAGGTCTTTCAGTTGAAGAGTGGAGGTCTTTAAGACAACAATATATATGTCCCTAAAAACCAAGTGTCCGTAATTTTTCAAATTTCCTTGATAACAAAGATGTGTTCTGTTAAAGTGGTTGTATAACACAACCATTTAGGTGTACAATGAAAGATCTTTCAAGTGAGGAAGTCAATTTATTGAGACAGAATGCCAGGAGTGTCGTAAGAGAACTCGGCCTTCTCAACGATGCGTATTTTGATATTGGTGTAACATTAGCAGAACGTCACCTTCTTATTGAATTAAGCACCTGCCTATACCCCACTGTTGGAGATATTGCTGAACGCTTACTATTAGACAAATCAACAGCCAGTAGACTGATAGCCAAAGCTGTTAAAAAAAAGTATGTCACATATTCGACCGATGAAAATGACAAAAGAAAACGATTTCTTCAGTTTACTGAGATTGGAAGGAAGGTGCTTAATGCTTTTGAACCCATTGCATTTAATCAAACAAAGGAGGCTCTTCTCACTTTGACTGAAGATGAAATCAAAATGGTCTATCGAGGGATTGAACTTTATGCAAAGGGACTTAAAAACTCACGATTACGAAGCAAAATCGCCCTCAAGAAAATTACACCGCAAGATAATGCTGGATTAGCTCATATACTCGCAGAAACCCATAAAGAAGAATACCTTTTAGGATCTCTTGAACATAAAAAGGGGGCCGAATGGGCCAATCTGTTTGAAACCTATCAAAAAAAGGGTTTTTCCTACTTCGTTATGAAGATGGAGTCAAAAATTATCGGGGGTGCTGGCCTTTCTCCTTATCTGTCCAATAAGCCTCATGTTTGCGTGCTTGAAAGAATATGTATCCAATCCGACATGCATGATTTGGGGTTTGAAAAAATTCTTATCGATTTCTGCATCAAAGAAGCAAAGAGACTTGGTTATGATCAGTGCTATGTTGATACGGCAAAAGAAACTCTCTTCTCCAATGAATTTTTGCATGAGCAAGGCTTTCAATTCTGTAAAAAAAATAAACAAAAAGCATCAATACTATGGAAAGATTGTTAGAGATCTATAAACAATTTAATGATTTAGGGTGTACCCTGCAGCCATTCAGGTTGGAAAATGAAAATCAACTCTACGATATATTTCGCCATGTAGTAGATTCAGGCGGCCAATTTCCATTTGAATGCAATTCAAAACAGGAGTTTCATCGCCAATTTCTGGATGCGGAATCGAATGTTTATGTGTGTCATCCCTCTAGTAAGGAAGTACTTGGTGGCTTTTATATCAAACCAAATTTTTCGGATAGATCGAGGCATATTGCTAATGCGGCATATATGGTACGAGAGACTTATCGAGGCCAAGGCATTGGCACTCTTCTTATCAAAGCCTCACTCTGTATAGCTAAAGACCTCGGATTTCATGCGATGCAGTTTAATATGGTATTCAGTCAAAATATTTCCGCAATCAAACTCTATCAAAAACTTGGCTTTAAAACTATTGGGACAATACCTGATGCGGTCCTAAATCCGGATGGGACTTACCAAGATGGATACATTATGTATCGCACATTAGAAGATTTATAAAACTAATTATCAAGGATTACTCAAAATGACAGAAGAAAAACCCATTGTTTCAAAAGAAGAAACGTTTGATAAGCTCGAAATTCGTTTAGGATGGATTATAGGTGTTGAAGAAGAAACTAAAGCACCCAAAAAAGCTTATCGATTAAAAATAGACTTTGGAAAATTTGGTATCAAAACAAGCGTGGGACGCTTTACCCAGCATTCTCCCGAAGAACTTCTCAATAAATTAGTTTTAGGAGTTTTGAATTTTGAGCCACGACAAATCGGTGATTCTACCTCTGAAGTGCTAATTTTAGGGGTTCAGTATCCCAAGGCTGATAGTGGTGAAGCCACAATTATTACTCCAGTTGCAGATGCTAAAATTGGTGGAAAACTATTCTAAAATTATTTGAGAGAGAGACTGTGTTATGTTTAAGGGGATTGCGTTTGCTTTGAGTGCTTGCTTCATCTGGGGTTTGATTTTCATCATTCCGCATTTCATGAGTAGTTTTAGCTCGATTGAGATTGCTCTCGGCCGTTATTTGTTTTATGGCGGTATTTCATTGTTGCTGCTCTTAAAAGAACGTCTACGTGGTTTTTGTCGCTATCCTTTATCTGTTTGGATCAAAGCTTTTTATTTAAGCTTTCTCTCTGGTTACTATTTATGGGTAGTTCTCGCTATTCGCTATACATCTCCTGAAATCTGTGCTCTTGTGTTGGGAACTAGCCCAATTGCCATTGCTTTTTATGGAAATTGGAAACAGAAAGAAGGCAACTTTAAGCTCCTTATTCTGCCTTCTTTTCTTATCCTGATAGGTCTTATTATGATTAATGCACCGCATATCATCATGACAAATTCTCCCTTGGAATATACCATAGGGCTAATTTGTAGCCTTCTATCATTAGCTTCTTGGACCTTTTATGTGGTATTAAATTCCCGTTTTTTAAAAAACAATCCTCACATTAGTTCCAATGATTGGGCTACAATTCAAGGTGTGGCCACTCTCTCTTGGGTTATCATCTGTGGTTTAGCATGCAGTGTCTTTTTATGGGATGAGTTAGATGTACAAAAATATTTTACTTGGAATCAAGACGTAATGAATTTTCTTATTGGTTGTGCGACATTGGGATTGCTTTGTTCTTGGGTAGGAGCTGCTCTTTGGAATAAAGCAAGCGTTTTTCTTCCGGTTTCTTTAGCAGGTCAGTTGATGATTTTTGAAACAATTTTCGGTGTATTATTTGTCTACATGCTCAATCAACAGATGCCTTCGCTTATGGAAGGTGGCGGTATTGTACTACTCCTCGGCGCTGTCATATATGGAATCCGGGCATTAAGTTCGCAGCCTGTCGCACTTAATGCCAAGACCTCCAATTGCTGAGCGTAAATTCAACAAAACGTCGATTTTAGGGTTTCAGCAATAATCCAATCATTTTATTCAGGATTAAAAGCATCTTCGGATAGCTCTGCTGTCCAAAGAGAGATAAACTTTTGTTTCGTATGTATATTAACTTGATCTTCACTCCCAAGCATACAAATAGAAACTACATTTTCATCTTTATCTTTTACTATTTTCACTAACAGGTCATTGTCTTTTTCAATAATCTTTGCTAATTCATTAAATTTGCTTTGTTGCCTTGCAGCAAGAATTGGAAAAGGATGATAAGAAATATAAGGATGTACTTGTTGATCAGCATCAGTATAAATTAATAATTTTAGTTTATTTAAATCTGCTTGCATGGAAACGCTAAAACTTGAAATTATAGTCGCATTTACAAGCTCAGAAGGGCATCTTGTTCGATCCAATGTAAGAGAAATTTTACTCGATGGCAATGATTGATAGTCTGGCAAACAAACGAGTTTTTTAAACTCAAACTCGTTATCATTTTTACTTACAATGTGTGATTTGTAATTTTTGAGCTTTTTACATCGGCTAAATATTTGATTGAATTTATAGGATTCTAATAATTTTTCTTCTATGCAAATGCTTGCAGCATAATATATTAGCTGACTCTCAGGAGTTTCTTGCGTTGTTTTCACACAATTATCTGTACTCCCAACTGTCATTGTATGCGTAAAATCGGAATAAACCGTTTCATCTGTGTGGGCTAATAATAATTTGTGTGCTTCTTGCCGAAATTCCCGAATCGTTTTTTCATCAGCAAATAAGACTGTTATATTTGGCATTTGATTATGAGGTATGCGGTGACCTACACCCACTGCTGTATGTGCCAAAGCATTTAAACCTCTTCCCAAAGGAATAGAGGTGTTAACTAATGAAAAGTAGTGTTTCATATAAATCCTTTTTATAAAGGTTCATCGCCTTACACGTGAAATGAAGGCTTGAACAAAGTTATCTATTTTTTTAACTCTCTTCACGAGAAGAAAGTTTATTTGCGGTCATAAGCGGCCAAAAATGTATTCATAATCCCACCTCGAAGAGCAAGCTCTTCTAATCGCTTCAACCCTGCAATAGTCGTTCCTTGAGGCGATGCAATTTGCCATTTAAGTTCTCCAGGATGCTTGGAAGTTTGCTCTAAAAGAGTAAGACTACCTTTTAACATTTGATAGATTAGACTTTGAGCATCTGAGGCTGAAAATCCCATTGCAATGCCTGCATCAATCATCGCCTCTATCATTACAAAAAAGAAAGCTGGTCCTGAACCTGCTAAGGCGGTTAATGCATCTATTTTTTCTTCAGACAGCCAATATATTTTTCCCAACGATTCAAATATCTTTGTCAGATGTTCTTTATCTTCATTTTTCATTTTTTTACTTAAAGATAAACCAATGACTCCTTCTCCATAAATAAGGGGCAAGTTAGGCATCATACGTACGATCTGCACATAAGGGAAAGATTGTCTAAGAGTTTCAAAAGTTGTTCCAGCTAGCAGACTAACAACCGTTTGGCTATCTCTTAGATGATCTTTGATCAATTCAGCTAGTTGTTTTAAGTTCTGTGGCTTTACGGCTAAAATAATCATTTCTGAGGAACTCAAAGCTTCGATAATACTTGTACATGCTTTTCCATAGCCTTTTTCTGCAAGAAGCTCCGATTTTTTATTAGTATGATCGTAGAGAAATAGCTGGTTGGTTTGTGATAAACGCTGCGCTAAACCGCTACCCATATTTCCACATCCAATAATTGCAATTTGCATATAAAATCCTTTAGGTTCTGACTTGATAATTGCCGCGAATGAGCCATTTATAAGAGGTTAACTCCTTTAACCCCATTGGCCCTCTGGCATGTAGTTTTTGTGTACTGATTGCGACTTCAGCACCCATTCCAAACTGTCCTCCATCAGTAAAACGGGTAGAAGCATTTACATAGACAGCTGCTGAATCAATTTCTCTAATGAAAAGCTCGGCATTTTGATGATTTTCTGTTAAAATGCCGTCACTATGGCCTGTGCTATGGTGTTGAATATGTTCAATTGCTTCTCTTAAGTTTTCCACGATCTTAATTCCAAGCACAAGACTTAACCATTCGGTATCCCAATCTTTCGATTCAGCAAGTTGACAAGAAGGTTCTCGAGTTAATTCCCAAGACTTTTGATCTAAACGAAAAACAACCTTCTCTCTACTCAGAGTTCTCACAAGCATCGGAATAAAATGAGGAGCAATGGCGGCATGAACCAATAAACTATCTAATGCATTGCATACAGTTGGCCGCTGTGTTTTTGCATTTAAAATAACCAAAAGAGAGCGTTCTAAATCAGCGGTCTCATCCACAAATAAGTGACAGATCCCAACTCCTCCTGTGATCACTGGAATTTTACTATGGTCGCGGCAAAACTGTTGCAATGTCGCGCCACCACGAGGAATAATCAAATCAATATACTCATGTAGCTGAAGCAGCTCTTTGACTTCAGAGCGATCTGTGCTAGCAACTAATTGAATGGCTTCTATAGGAAGGCTCGATGATTCCAGAGACTTTTGAATGATCTCGACCAATACTCGATTTGTATCAAGGGTTTCTGATCCACCACGTAATAGTGTGCAATTGCCTGACTTGATTGTTAATGTACTTATGTCGAGAGTGACATTGGGTCTTGATTCATAAATAACTCCTAGTACTCCGAGAGGAGTTCGACACTTGGCCAGCTTTAATTGATTAGGAAGGTTTTGTTCATCAAATAGTTCTCCAATTGGATCAGGAAGGTTTATCACTTGCTCGATATCATGAATGATTCCTTCTAAGCGGCCTTCTAAAGATAATCTTTCTAAAAGGGCAGCGCTGAGTCCATTTTCTTTTGCAATAGCGATATCACGTTGGTTAGCCTGAAAAATCATTTCCTGATCATTATGCAAATTCTCAATCAAAGCTTGCAAAGCCCCATTTCTTTGCTTTAAAGAGCTCTTAGCGATTGCAAAAGTGGCTCTTTTAGCCTCAATTGCCATTTTTTTTACATTTGTGTGGATATTCATTCTGTTTTTCCCCCTTGAGTTATGCTAAAATTATATTCGTTCAAAGATTGATTCCTTGACCTTTCCATAAAGGCAGTTAATATTTTTTCTGATTTAGAAGTTGTGCTCTCTTCTAGAAACAACGTTCCTATTTGTTTGCCCTCGACTAAATCGATCAAAACATTTGGAAAAGTAGATGAAGCAATGATTGTACGAATTCCAGCTCGCGAGGCTATTTGCGCTGCTTCAATTTTTGTTACCATGCCTCCAGTTCCAACCGATGTAGACGAGCCTGTTGCAAGCGCAAAGATCGTTTCGTCAATATATTTGACAATTGGAATGAGCTTTGCGTCAGGATTAAAACGAGGATCGGCAGTATAAAGTCCTTCTTGATCCGTTAAAAGAATGATAGTGTCTGCCTCGATTAAATTAGCCACTAATGCAGCCAAATTGTCATTATCTCCAATACGAGTTTCCTGTGTTGCTATTGTGTCATTTTCGTTAACAATGGGGATGATATGCTGTAATAAGTCGGTGAAAGTTTTGCGAGTGAGATCACATTTAGACCTGGAAAAATCATCTTTTGTCAAGAGCACTTGCCCTACTTGAAGATCAAGTAAAGAAAATAATTCCAACCAAGTTTGCATTAATTTCACCTGTCCAATGGAGGCAAAAGCTTGTTTGGATGGCGATGACTGAGTCTCTTTGGCTGAGTTTAAAAGCTCGCGTCCCGTTGCGATAGCTCCTGAGCTAACAAGCACGAGTTGTAAGCCTTGACTTTTTAAATGGGCAATTTGTTGGACCAATCCCAACATATAACGTCGAGACAGTGTTTGCGTTCCTTGCGTCAGAGTGCTGGAACCAACTTTAATAACGATTTTATGCATTCCCTTCATAAGTAAACCTAATTTTTTAAACATAAATGTGCGCAATCGTTAGCGTTAATTATGAAAAGATCATTTTAATAATTAAATTAACGACAAATAAATTAGGATTCTAAAAATTTAGAATCAAAAGTATGTAGATGTAATAAAAAAAAGAATTAACCCAAAAAGGGAGGGGGAGGCGGAGAGCCAGCGAATTGATAATTAGATGTAGCGAAAAATGTTTTTTCCATATCTATACCTAAGCTAGGGCCTATTAAAATTTAGAGAGCCCTTACCTAACGTAAGAATAACGGAAGGAGAATTTAAAAGCAAAGTTTTTTTGGATTTTTTGGATTTTGCACAGAGGCAGTAGTAGCTTTAGTAGACGTTCATGTAACGTAAGTACCCACTTGCCTTTTTTGGGTGCTTATGTTACATATAAGATATGACATCTTCAAAATACGATACAATTATTCAGGTATTTATAGAAACGCCAGTTTTCACTGCTGCTGAGGCGCGAGCTGCTGGTATTCCTTCTCGTATGCTCTCACATTTTTGCAAAAAAGGTATTATAGAACGAGTAACTCGTGGCGTTTACAAAGGTTCTCAAGCAAAGATAGAAATCGATTTTCAGTGGGAAGATCTAGCTTTAACGGCGATGGGCATACCCAATGGGGTAATTTGTTTGATCTCAGCACTTTGTTATTATGGTCTTACTGATCAAATAATGCGCCAGTTTTGGATTGCAATTCCTCATGCATCAAAAAGTCCTCAAAGACCTAAAACGCGAATCATTCGCATGCGAAACATTGAACTTGGGCAAACAGAAATTCAATTAGGAACAGCTCATCTTAAAATTTTTGATAAAGAAAGAACAGTGATCGATTCCTTTCGATATTTAAGCAAAGAAATAGCCATTAAGGCATTACAGGCTTATCTTCATCAAACCGGTTCTACTAAACCCGATCTTAATAAACTTCTGAAATATGCTAAGACACTTCGGGTCGATATTCACCCTTTCATTATGGCACTCACAACATGAGCAATTCGTTAAAACAATCCATGAAACAACGTCTTCGGTTGGTTGCGAAGGAACGCGATCTTACTTTTGATGAAATTTGGCACAACTTGATTTTAGAACGGTTCTTAGCTCGTCTCTGTCAATCTAAGTATAAGAGCAACTTCATCCTTAAAGGAGGAACTCTTCTCGCTCGATACATTCCCATAGGACGTGAAACAAAGGATTTAGATTTCCTGGTTGATAAACTTCAAAACACAGAAGAGTTCTTGAGCAATGCCTTCGATCATATTTGTAGCGTACATATCGAAGATGGATTTGAATTTGAAAAAGTAAAAATCGGCAAACTTGCACATCCCCACATGGACTATACAGGCATTGAGATATTGCTTTTAGCAAAGCTAGGTGGGCCACAAACTTATATTCAGATTGATCTAGGTTTTGGGGATCTAGTGGAGGCTATTGACTATTCGATGGATTTAACATCAACATCGAAAGGTCCCCTTTTTGAAAGTAAAATTCAAGTTCGCTCGTATCCCAAAGAATTTATTTTTGCAGAGAAGCTCGAGACAGTAGTTCATCGCGGCATGGGTAACACCAGAATGAAAGATTTCCATGATCTCCACTCTCTCATCTCTTTAGAGAAATGCTTGGATCCCGCTTACACGGATAAGGTCGTTACGACAGTGTTTAATCATAGGCAAACCTCTCTGAAATTACCACTAGCATTTGATGCTGAAGCCATAGAGACACTACAACCCTTATGGAAAGACTATCAACAGACCCTGGCTTCTACTCAAAAGGCTGTTGTTCTTCCTACAAGCTTCAAGGATTTAGTTTCAGAAATTAATACTTGGTTGATAGGTAATACAAAATTGTGCGTTTCCGATATTGAGTCTTCAAGGGGGAAGGGTATGGTGGAACAAAATAGTGCGCGGTATGTATATTTAGCATTAGGTCACTCAAGATTACATAAGAATCGCCTTATTAATTTAAATCGTAACGAAGTAGATGAACTAAATGACCCTGAAGATCATCTATACGAACCTTTAAAGTTCAATGAAAAATCAAAAAAATGGGAAGCACAATACGATTATGAAAAAATTTATGAGGTTGTCTTGTTTTATGCACATGGAGACTCTGGTAGAGGATTTGATACCCATAATATTCGCGATCATAATCGGACGCGCACAAAATTAGATCGGGCTCAATTAGGTGATATTTTTCAGGTACCAGGCTATTTTTTAAATGATTGGAATAACAGAGTGGATACGTCGGAGACACTACACTATTGGTTTCAGCCCTTAGCTGCCCTGTCGCCAAAGATACGAAAAAGAGTTGTAGAGACTGCTAAAAGAAAGCATCCTTACAATACCTTTGATTGAGTGGTTAAAACATGAAAAAATGGTTTATCGCTGATACTCACTTCTCTCATACCAATATCATTAAATATGCAAATCGTCCCTATACAAATGTTGAAGAGATGGATAGAAATCTCATTGAGAATTGGAATCAAAGCATAGCTAAAGAAGATCAAGTCTTCTTCCTTGGGGACTTTGGGCTTGGAGATGTGAATCACCTTCACTCAATTTGTTCTCAACTCAAAGGCCATAAAATTTGTATCCGAGGCAATCATGATCGCAATGCTAGTTGGATGACTCAAGTTGGATTTAGTGTTGTTTTAGAGTCTGCTTTCTTGAAAATAGGCCGTCATCTTGTTGAGCTTATTCATATTCCCACAGATCAGCCACCAATCCATTTTCAATTGCATGGCCATGTACACGACAAAAGACCTCGAACTATTGTATCCAACCAACTCAATCTTTGTGTTGAAGTGTGGGATTATAAACCGGTGTCAGAAAAAATGATTGTGAGCATTCTTGACAAAGCATCTAAACAAAGCCCCTAATGTACTGGACCAATGGTGGACCAAATAGGGACAGCAAATCACACGATATCACATAAAATTAGAATAGACTGAAATGCCTTTAGGCTGCTATCTTGGTTTATGTCAGCTGTTGTAAGATGCGGTAGTTTGAGGATCGCTGACAGACTCATAACCCGCTGGTCCCTGGCAGGTTCGGAGATACTTCAAATGAAGTTTATCTACATTGGCTATATCAAAAGCCTGGTCAAGGCATCT
>Ga0207102_1033_pt1 | contig 23767 bp, 21 predicted proteins | sample Alteio_BWMinHeat_80_FD_153573 | JGI IMG/M metagenome (GOLD analysis project Ga0207102, IMG submission 153573) | Enriched cells from forest soil in Barre Woods Harvard Forest LTER site, Petersham, Massachusetts, United States -... | ecosystem: Environmental > Terrestrial > Soil > Temperate forest >... | reverse complement strand
ATACAACCCCCTCCTATCAGGAAACCCCATGCAAGCTGCTTATCAACTCACACAACACCCCTGTGGATCTAAAAGGGAATTTTGGGCCCTTTCTTGGCCCTTAATGATTGGGATTCTTTCGTCTACTTTTATGTTATTTGTCGACAGGTTGTTTTTGGCGCGTTGGAATCCACTTGGATTAAACGCCGCTGTTAACGCCGGCATGGCTTATTTCATTTTTTTAGTGATCCCAATGGGAGTAGTAGAGATTTCTGAAGTTCTCGTCGGTCGATTACATGGAGAGATGCGACATCATGAAATAGGCAAAGCTTCTTGGCAAATGGTTTTAATGTCGCTTTGCCTACTGCCTGTCTTTGGACTCATTGCATGGTTAGGCCCTATGCTGTTGTTTCAGGGAAGCAGTAATGAACTTTATGAGACCCAATACTTCAGAACTTTAATGCTCTTCTGCGCGGCATTTCAATGCGCCACAATTGGCCTATCGGGATTTTTTATCGGTATCGGTAATGTAAAGATTGTGACCTATTCAGCCATTCTTGGGAATATTGTCAATATCACTTTGGATTATTGGTTTATCTTTGGTGGTGGGCCTATTCCGGAACTGGGTGTGATTGGAGCAGCAGCAGCTACAGGAATATCGCAAATCATACAAATGTTATTTATGCTCTGTTTGTATTGGTCGCAAAAAAACAGAGAAAAATATGGAACGACAAAACTGTCTTTCTATCGACCATTCCTTTCTGAGGGATTGCGTATAGGACTTCCCTCCGGAATGGGTCGCAGCATTGAAGTCGTGGCACACTTTTTATTTTTCCGCATTGTAGCATCTGTTGGTCCTGAACAGATGACTTTAGTCGCTGTGGCTCAAAGTATTTATATATTGTCGTCGTTTGTGATCGATGCCCAATGCAAAACTGCGAGTGCAATTGTCTCCAATCTGTTAGGGGCTAATGAGCACGCATCCTTATCGAAGGTGTTGCGCTCCGGTTTTACACTGCACTCCGTCTATTTTCTATTAATTTTGGGTGTTGTCTGGTTTTTTCCAGCGCAGATTTTCTCGTTATTTAGTCCAAAAGAGGGGGAGGTCCTGCAGATGACTCCAGAACTGATGCACACCTTTGAACGCGCTTTGATCGCTATGAGTCTATTTTTCTTGTTAGATGGATTTGGTTGGGTCTTAACCGGATTTTTGACCGCTGCAAAAGACACGCGTTTCGTCTTCTGGGCCAGTTTGCTGATTAACTGGATTGCCTATGTACCCCCCACTCTATGGTTTATTGGCTGGAATAAAGGTGGAGCAGATGTTGCTTGGGCTATTGTCGTATTTGTGACCAGCTTAACAGTAGGAGTCTATCTATGGCGCTACCTTTCAGGCGGATGGCTCAAGTATGAGCATTCACATCCTGTGCTTTAATATAAAAATATTGACTTTGGCCCTAATTTATGGTATCATTAAATTGTGAATAGAAAACATCAACGCACTCTTGATTCTATATTTGCATTGCCTGTTCAATCCTCTATTAAATGGAAGGATATTGAATCTTTGTTTGTGGCTCTCGGAGCAGAAATTGAGGAGGGTCGAGGATCAAGAGTGAGAATATTGTTGAATGATGAAGAGGCAGTATTTCACAGACCGCACCCTCAAAAAGAAACAGATAAAGGAGCAGTTGTGTCTGTGCGAAGATTTTTAGAAAATGCGCAAGTTAAACCAGGAGAAACATCATGTTAAAACACAAAGGATACACGGGGTACGTTGTTTATGATGACGAGGCACGTATTTTTCACGGAGAAGTGGTTGGTTTAAGGGCTGTCATTACTTTTCAAGGAACAACAGTAGAGGAAATTGAGCAATCCTTTAAAGATTCTGTGGATGATTATCTCGATTGGTGCAAAAAACGAGATAAGGACCCTGAGAAATGCCATTCAGGGAAATTCAATCTTAGAATGCCTCCAGATGTCTATGTTAGAGTTGCAGCTCATGCGGCTCAAGAGAAACTAAGCATTAATTCTTATATCTTGAAGAAGTTAATCGCTTAGATCCTCCCTTATGCGTAAGGTGAGTTCCCATTCAAGTCAGAAACCAAATATTGAACTCATTGTTCTTTTTCTCTGTGTCCTCTGCGTTTAATTTTTAGAGACGTCCAAACGGTCACTTTTTTCATTTGATTTTTCGATCATATTTGATAGCCTGAGAATGATTTCATTTTTTAATAGAATACGGTGATACACAATGCTTAGAAAATTCATGGACTATCAGCTTTACCTGACTGAAAAAGGCAAACGGTTGCATCGATTGCGTCCACTCATTGCGGCTGGAGATACGTTTTTGTACGAAGCGCCAATTAATACCTCAAAAGGTCCTCATATTCGCGATGCGGTAGATGTCAAGCGCTGGATGATGATCGTGGTTTTTTCTCTAATGCCCTGCATTCTAATGGCGATTTGGAATACGGGCGTCCAATCATTTGTCTATGGGAGTGGCGATTCGCATTTGATGAATGAATATTTGTCTAGTTCCCTATCCTTAAGTGGCTACTTTGATTTTGTGGCCAAAGATAATCGCTATTTATCGATCTTAAAGGAGGGTCTGACCGCCTTTCTGCCCATCGTCCTGATCGCCTATGCTGTTGGTGGTTTTTGGGAGGCGCTTTTTGCTGTGCTGCGCGGTCATGAAATTTCTGAAGGGCTTTTGGTAACGGGTATCCTATACGCCTTAATCCTTCCACCTACTATCCCTTATTGGATGGCTGCAGTGGGCATTTCGGTGGGAATCGTATTGGCTAAAGAGATCTTTGGCGGGTCGGGCATGAATATTGTGAATCCCGCATTAGCCTGCCGTGCTTTTCTATTTTTTACATTTCCTGCCAAAATGTCTGGAAATGTCTGGGTGGGGACTAATCCAACAGTTGTGAAAGAAAGCCTGTTAAAAATGAATCAGGAGGCGCATTTAGGCTCCATGGATGGGTATAGCCAGGCCAGTGCATTAACGCGTTTCAATATCCATTCCGATATCAAACGCGTGCAGATCGATGCGATCGCGACCAACAACCTTGACCGCAATGTGGAGACCATTGAGACGATCGATGCGCAATTAGCTAAATGGAATTCATTGGGAGATCATCATGCGGTGATCGGTCAGATGACACAAGAACAAATGCAGGGATTTGTCACCACACCTATAACTGAAGGGGGGTTAGGCCTTTCTCCAACTTATTACGAGGATGCCTACCATTTTTCTTCGGTAAATTACGGCTTTGGTGTCGATACAGATTGGAATTTCTTTTTGGGAAACAAAATTGGCAGCATGGGCGAGACCTCTGTATTAGCTTGCCTTCTAGGGGCTGCTTATCTGATTTACACCGGTGTGGGTTCTTGGCGCACGATGGTGGGAATGGGGATTGGAGCTTACTTATTTGCGCTGATTTTCCAGCTTACATCCGATTATGTAGCGGTGGGTCATGGTGCATGGAATGCGGCTCAATACGGTTTTCCCGCCTATAAGCATCTGTTACTAGGGGGCTTTGCTTTTGGAGCTGTCTTCATGGCAACGGATCCTGTTTCGTCGCCGTCGATCCCATTGGCTAGGTGGGTTTATGGGCTATTTTGCGGAGCCCTAACCATTTTTATTCGACTCATCAATCCGGCCTATCCGGAAGGGGTTATGTTGGCGATCCTGATTGGAAATGTATTTGCGCCTCTATTTGATTACTACGCTGCTTTCATTCATCGCAATAGGAGTATTCGCCGTGCCCGAGCAACCGCCTAAATCGACCTCTTCAAGTAGTAATCGTCAAACCGTCGTCTTCATGGTGATTTTGAGTTTTTCCTGCGCTTTAATTTTATCTCTTTTAGCTAGTGCCCTTTCAAAACCAAAAGAGATCGCTAAGGATCTCGATCGCAGTAAACAAATGATGATTGCGGCTAAAGTGTTGGATCCTAATGGGTATTTTTTGCTCCCCGATGAGAAGGGAAATGACGTGCCAGCTAAGAGTTTAGCCGATGGATCTTTAGTCCTCGGAACAACAGCGGATATCGCCACTCAAGCACAGTTATTAGCGGTTTATCGAAAACGGTTTAATCCTATGCTGGTGAATGCTAAAGGCGAAATGCAAACCTTTGAGTCGGCAAAAATCATTCCAGATGACTATTTTGTGAGATATAGAAAAACGGGTTATTACAATCAGCCTTTAAAGTTAGTTTATGAAATTCTTTCAAATACCCCTTCAGCCACCTCCACGGATAAAAAAGGCGCTGATTCAAACGTTCAAGGCTATGTAATTCCGGTGAATGGATTTGGTCTTTGGGATGCGATCTATGGATATTTGGCCTTGAAACCCGATGGGGATACGATTATTGGCGTCACCTGGTATGATCAAAAGGAGACGCCTGGATTGGGCGCAAACATTGCGGATCCCGCCTGGCAGAGTTTGTTTCCTGGGAAGTTGGTTTTTCAAGTCTCCGGAACGGGTAAAATGGATTATAAAACAGCGCCTTTGGGCATTATTGTGGTAAAGGGAAAAGTGTCCGACGTTTTTGGAGATTCCCCAAAAGCTAAAAGTGCTGTGGATGGCATGGCTGGTGCGACATTAACCGGTAATGGCGTGATGGATGCTTACAAGGATGTATTGGCGGCCTATCGCCCCTTTTTATTGCGCATTCATGCCAAGCACGACGCTCAAGTTATTGATAAAAATTAAACGCAGAGCATTACTCAAATTGTGATAAATTTTTAAACGCAAAGGACGCAGAGGGCGCAGAGAAAAACATTTAATATCTGTTTAAAATTTCGTAACAGTTTAAATTTTTTCTTTGAGCCTTTGAATTTTTGAATCTTCGTGTCTTTGTGTTTAATTTTTTTAGGGTTGTTAGGAGCATCTGAACTGTTACAAATTTTTCTCTTTTTTCTCTGTGCCCTCTGCGTCCTCTGCGTTTAAAAGATTATCACAATTTGAGTGATGCTATGTGTTTAATTTATATCAATGACTTGTGTATAAAGACTACTTTTCCATGCGTAAGATGAGTTAATAGGAGAATACATGAAACAAAAGACGTCCGCTTTATCCTATCTCACCACGCAGCTATGGGGAGGAAATCAGGTTCTGGTTGCTGTGTTGGGGATTTGCTCTGCGCTTGGTGTAACCAATCGCCTTTCAGTCTCTGTCACAATGGGGCTCTCTGTGTCATTTGTGACGGCTTTTTCCTGTCTTATCGTTTCGTTGTTGCGCAAAGTCACCCCAGATAGCGTGCGCATGATTGCGCAGTTGGCGATCATTTCGGTCTTTGTGATCATTATCGATCAGCTGCTGCAGGCCTATGCCTTTAATATTTCAAAAGTATTGAGTGTTTTTGTAGGCTTGATCATTACAAATTGCATTGTGATGGGGCGCACGGAAGGCATGGCTAAAAATGTTGAACCCCTTCCAGCTTTTCTAGATGGCTTAGGTGCCGGTTTGGGATATGCCTGGGTGCTTTTTGTGATTGGCGGCATCCGCGAGCTATTGGGTTTTGGCGAGCTTTTTAATTACCGCGTCATCCCCCATTCTTGGTACGCCACTGCTCAAAATCCCGATGGCTATGATAACTTTGCCTTGATGGTTAGTCCTCCGGCAGCTTTTTTTCTGATCGGCGGCATGATCTGGATTTATAATTTAATGAATAAAAAGGTCTAAACATGTGGATGGGAAATTACGAGCCGTTGAATGTTTTTGGATTGCTCATACAATCGATTTTTATTGAGAATTTCTTGTTAGCAAACTTTTTAGGAATGTGCACCTATTTAGCTTGTTCCACTAAATTGAAGACTGCTAATGGGCTTGGCGTAGCTGTCGTGCTGGTTTTAACGGTAACTGGTGTCTTAAACTGGTGTGTGCACAAGTTTGTGACCGGGGCAGGGGCTTTAAAGTGGTTGGATGTTTTTGGATTGGATGCATCAAAGATCGATTTAAGTTTCTTGGAGTTTTTGCTCTTTATCTCGGTCATTGCCGGTTTTGTGCAGATTCTGGAGATTTTAATCGAGAAGTTATCCCCTGCGCTCTACCTTTCACTGGGTCTTTATTTACCGCTGATTACAGTAAACTGTGCCATTTTAGGGGCTTGTCTGTTTGCTGTGACTAGGGACTATCCCTTTATCCCCAACACCGTGTATGTGTTTGGCTCGGGAATGGGCTGGTGGTTGGCCATTGCCTTAATTGCTGCCATCCGAGAAAAGTTAGCTGTCTCTAATGTTATTCCACAGTTACGCGGCATGGGAATCACCTTTATGATGACTGGACTCATGGCGATGGCGTTTCAAGGCTTTATCGGGATTAAACTAGCTGTACCGAGCAGTGGTGGCATCGATGCAAAAGTCGAGAGTGAACTCCCTGCTAGCTCCATTCCATACACCGATCCCAATCAGGAGTCGATTTAAAGTATGACAACTAATCTCGGTGAAGAAATCATTCAATTTCTGAAAACCCTGCGCGAAGAAATTATCAACAAATTTGAGTCATTTGAAAACAGCCATCGATTTCAGCGAAAGCCTTGGAAACACCATACAGGCGGCGGCGGGGAGATCGCTATGCTACGCGGCGACCATTTTGAAAAGGCCGCTGTCAACTGGTCTGCTGTGTTTGGAGATCATTTTCCGTCAAATGAAGCAAAAGGGCCATTTTTTGCCACAGGTTTGAGTCTCATTACGCACATGAGCAATCCACATGCTCCTACCGTGCATATGAATTTGCGCTACATTGAGACGAATGAGAGCGCTTGGTTTGCCGGAGGCTATGATCTAACCCCAATGGGATTTCCCTATGAGGAAGACACCGTCAATTTTCATCAGGTTGCGCAGAAGAGTTTAGATCCATTTGGAAACGAGCTTTATCCCGAATATTCCCAAAATGCGCGTGAGTATTTTTATATCCCGCATTGGAAAAAAGAGCGTGGGGTGGGAGGAATTTTCTTCGATCAATTGAACAGCGGTAACTACGAAAGGGATTTTACCCTCTGGAAAAGCGCTGGAAAACATTTTCTAGAAGCTATTTTGCCGATTTATCAACGGCGTATCATGCAGCCTTTCACAGCGCCAGAAAAGGAAAAACAGCTCGAAATGCGCGCACATTACGTTGAATTCAACCTACTCTATGACCGCGGCACGAAGTTTGGATTTCAATCAGGAGGCAATCCTGAGGCGATTCTTTGCTCCATGCCACCGCTAGCAAAATGGTAAAGTATGAAAGGCGAAGCATGAAGGTAGCCAGGGCGAGACGCCCTGGCTACCTTCATGCTTCGCCTTTAATTCTGCGTAGATTATTCATTTAATATTGGTAATAGAGTGGAGTCCAATGCCAATTCTTGACAACAAGGGCACCCGCATACTCTTCTGGAACGGGAATATCCTGCAAGGACCAATCCTGAACCTGTTCTTCTGGACTATCGATGCGCAAAATTTTGGGTGAGCTTGTTGGATCAAGCGAGACATCAAAGCTTTTCAGGCGTAGAGCAAAGCCTTTGCCTGCGGCTTTAATAAAGGCCTCCTTGCGCGTCCAGCACTGGTAAAACCCTTTTAGTTGCTGTTCTCTGGGTAATTCACTCAGCTGCTTCTGTTCCACATCTGAGAAGGAGTGGGAGATGAGCTCAATATTGCGCGTTGGGCGGCAGTACTCAATATCGATACCCAAAGAACGTCCATAACTGAAGGCATAGACAACTAACTCTTGAGAATGCGATACGTTAAATTCTAGTAAATGATCCCCTACCAGGGATGGTTTGCCAAAAGAATTATAACTAAAATGGATTTCAGTAGGCAGACATTCGAGGTAACAACTTAGGAGCGTCCGTAAAATTCCACGTGAAACAATGAAATGGTGGCGGTCTTTTTCGAAGCAATAGCGCTCTGCGCGCTCTATTTCGTCCTGACTGAGCTGTTTGCGAAATAGGTCGATTTCCGGCAAAGATCTCGTTAACGAGGCTTTCCAGATATGAACCTCTTCTTTTTGAAGGGCGAGTTTAAGCGGCGGCTTTCGCCATTCATTCTGATCAGTTGACATGGACATGGATACATCAAGTTTTTTGAAAATAGAAAATGCACAGCCCCACATTACGCAACAAACACAATAGAGGAGCTGTGCACCATTATAGTACAACCGATGTTATTTATGCCATTGTCCTGAACGGTCAAAGTGCGTTGGCTTTACCTCGGAGATATTGGGAACCACGGCTTCTTTGACGATCTGTTTTTTTGGCTTTAATTTTTTGCTTTTTTTGCTATGTGACATACAACCTCATAAATTGGTGTTAAAAAGATTAGTAGACGACGCAAAAACGAACAAAGAACCTCTCTGCAAAGTTGGATCGGCTTCAAGAAGACAACGCATCTCTTTTAAAAACACATCATAAACAAGAAGCCGACCCAACTTTGCAGAGAGGCCGACTGGATTCTAGAACTTAAATCTACAGCTCACCATAATTTAGTGTCTAGATCCCCTACTGACATTCAGTCAATAGCTGAGGGATTAAAAATGCTGTAGAAGGATCGCTAGATCTATCTTTAAGTTCTAAGAAACCACTTAATCCATCCTTTTCGAATGGAACTGAGAATAGAAGCCCTGAAGCCTTAGTTGTATCAAGTTCTCATAAAACCTAAGCTTCACTACAACACAACCTACTCTCTATTTTTATATTAATCTATTCGCATTTATTTGTAAATATAAATTATTTTAAAATGTTTAAAGTTAAAATTCATCGAGGTTATGGTTCGAAACTCCTGGTGTCGGCCCCGTTACCTCCAAGGGAATGCCTCTAAAACCTATTCCAAGCGTACCCTCAAGGGAACACTGTATTTCGTTGCATGAGACTTCGTTCCAGTGATAAGAGACGCGCTTAATCAAGTGTTCTATACTTTGTTCTGCAGGAGCGTTTGCTCTATCTGGAAAATAAAAACATGCGCGTGAATAAAGAAAATAATTAGATGAACTAGCTCCGATAGTTTTGCTATCTCCTGGAGCTGGAGCTATGGCCTCGATGATATTGAAATGGACCTCTTTTGGAATATGAAGCACTGTATTTGGCAATTGTTTGGTGTACGCTTCCTTAAGGATAATTTCAACAGAGGTCGTGCCTTCCTTTGAAATCTTAGTTCTTATTTCCTGAATTTTATCTCCAAATAAGCTATTTGCCAATTTTTTTAAGCCGATATTGCTACTCTTTTCGGTGACTTTTTGATCGATAAGGGTATTTAATGCATCTTTTGGATTGATTGCTCTTTGATCACCATCACCACCCATAACAGCAGGGTAGACATTACCGGAAGATTGGACAGGTGGTAAACTACTCATATAATTCCTCCTATTTCCATAAAATAATTAATTTTTTCGAAAGATTTTGATTTTATTTATATTAATCCATCTCATATATTATATAATGTGATATTTAAATAAATATGTCAATATAATTATTTTAAATAGCAATTTAATGTGAGTGATGCTATTATCAGCCAATTATTTCTTCATTGAGCTTGATCGCGTAAGAAAATCGAGTTCATTAACCCAAAAGGCGCTAAAATTTATGCATCAAAAAAAAGATTTTCCTAATAAACCGCGCTCATTTTCATCGCGCCCTCATGCACCGAGACCAAATGCTTCCGGTTCCGCCTCTGCGTCGCGCCCAACTAAACCACGAGGGGATAGTAGTACGGGGAATTATCGTGCCGGCAGTGCTAGATCCAATGATTCCAGACCAAATTCACGACCTGGTACTTCAAGTGGAGCCAAATGGCAATCCAGTAAAACGCGGGACGATTCACCGCGCTCGGAATCCGTGAGACCTGAGAGATCTGAGAGACCTGCTTCCGCTCGTTCATATAAACCGAGATCTGAAGAGTCGAGCTCATCTAAATGGAGCCCTACTAAACCACGTTCAGAAGCTTCTCGATCAGATAGATCACGCCCTGATTCCACCCGTTCATTTAAACCGAGATCTGAAGAATCGAGTCCTTCTAAGTGGAGCCCTACTAAACCGCGCTCAGATGCTTCTCGACCTGATAGATCACATCCTGTAACGGAACGCTCCTTTACACCACGGACAAATAGCTCAAGTAGACCTAAATGGCCAGCTAAAGCTGGTTCGGATGCGTTCAAATCGCGCCCTTCACGACCTAATAGTGTGCGCTCCGATTCCGAACATCCTAGACCTAGACCACATAAATCCGGCCCTTCAGCGGCGAATCCCTCGACATCTTGGGAGCCTGTTGAAAAGTGGTATGACGGAATCGTTGGCGAAGAGGGGCATTATTACCATCAGCATATCATCCTTCCAGGACTTTTGCGCCTGATGCATATCAAACCTAAAGAAACTGCATCCCTACTCGATTTGGCTTGTGGTCAGGGTATCTTAGCGCGTGCATTGCCTGAAAAGATGGCTTATATTGGCGTTGATTTAGCGCCGTCATTAATTAGAGATGCAAAAAAACTCGATCAAAATGCAGCGCATGAGTATATAGTGAGTGATGTAACGAAATCGTTAGATGTACCCCAGAATCATTTTTCACATGCTGCCATTGTGTTAGCGCTGCAAAATATTGAGCATCCTTCACAAGTATTTAAAAACGCCTATAAACATTTAAATGCAGATGGAAAGCTATACATCGTTCTCAATCATCCCTGTTTCCGCATCCCCCGGCAATCGTCTTGGAAAGTGGACGACACGCAAAAGCTTCAGTATCGCCGCATTGATCGCTACATGTCCGACATGAAAATTCCGATTCAAGCTCACCCAAGTAAAGGGGAAGAATCCGCTGAAACATGGTCCTTTCATTTTCCTTTAGCAAGTTATTCTAAGTGGCTTTTTCAGGAAGGATTTGTGATTGAACAGATGGAAGAGTGGTGTTCGGATAAGACGAGTACCGGTCTTGCGGCAAAAATGGAGAATCGCTGCCGCGAGGAATTTCCGCTGTTTATGGCGATTGTTGCTAAAAAGATTACGGAATAATAGACATTCGTTTCCCTGCCCCTATCCCTGCCCGTGCCCGATCTTTTTGGGAAAGGGGAGGGGCAATTCAAGGTCTGAGGACTTTAGAGGATTCAGGGATCTGATAGACCTTAATCATTTCCACTGTATTGTTGAGCCAGTATAGACCTTGTTTGCTCATCTCTGCCGTCATCAATTGCCATCCAAACGTAATAACTACTAGCGCTAAAAGCGATTTCAAGGGCATGCCCAGGAACGTGATCTGCACTTGTGGCGCCAATCGGTTGGCGATGCCTAGAAACACGTCTGTCATTAAAATGGCCAACAGTGCCGGTGTGGCCAATTGTGTGGCCATTAGCAGCACTTTATTGAATAGATGGATTTGAATTTGCCAAAATGTTTGATTTTGTTCAAAAAATCCAGGATTGATGATTTGATCGATGGGTACGATATCATAGGACATTAAAATGGCATCCAAAAAAAGAAACGGTCCATTAATAGAATAGAAGAGGACGATCATCACCATATTGAAGAGTGTTCCAAGAGGAGATGATTGGTTCTGAATCGTGGGGTCATTTACCATCAAGCTGGCGCCACCGCGTTGATGGTCGATCAGCATCCCGCTGGTTTGGACGATGACAAAAGGAATATTGATCATAAATCCAATTGTAAACCCAATAAATATCTCCTTGAATACAAGAAAAATCAACTCCAGGTTAAAGTCTACGGCACTGGTCGTCGTCAAGAGTAGATGCGGTAAAAAAATGATGAAGAGGCTCATCGCAAAGGCGATTTTTACCGGTCCAGGTAATACCTTTGCCCCGAAAAATGAGGACTGCATAATGATAGGCAGCATTCTGCCTAAAAATAGAAAGAAAAGGGTGAGTAGCGCGAGATAATCCCCTTTAGCGAAGGCACTGTTAAGAAAAAGTTCGATGTAACTATCGGACATTGTTTTTTTGCCTTAGCTATTAGGGAGAACCCATAATGGGAAATTGATAAAAATATTATTGGAAAAACTCATGATCTGCGCTCCAATCCACGATCCCATAAACATCAAAATAAGGACCACAGCCACCAACTTAATGGTAAAAGAGAGCGTCTGTTCCTGAATTTGCGTCGCGGCTTGAAAGATAGCCACGATAATTCCAAAAAACATACTCACCAAAATAGGTGGAGCCGACAAAATAAGAATCAGCAGCAACCCTTGATAGGCGAGCTGAACAACATGTGATTGCACCATTTTTATCCCCTTTTTTTGTAACAGTTCAGATACCCCAACACACTCAAAAAATTAAATACAAAGACACAAAGATAAAATTTCCTGCATTGCGAATAATCCTTAAATCTTTTCTTTGCGTCTTTGCTCCTTTGTGTCTTTGTGTTTAATTTTTTAGGGATGTTATAGGTATCTGAACTATCACCTCTTTTTAAATATCACCTAAATGTATTTACCAAGCCCTCTATTAATAACGTCCATCCATCTAGCATCACGATCAGAAATAGTTTGAGTGGCATCGAAATGGTGACAGGCGAGAGCATCATCATCCCCATGGCTAGCAAAATATTGGAGGTCACCAGGTCAATGACGAAAAATGGAATATAGATCAACACACCGATTTCAAAGGCATCCTTTAGTTGGCTCGTTAGGAACGAAGGGACCAAGACCATAAAATCATCGGTTTTTAGATCTGCGCGGTGCTCTTCCGGAAGGACTTTATACGCCAGGCGATAGAACATCACCTGATGCTTGACGGAGGAATTTTTTTGTAAGAAATCGCGTAAAGGTTCTCGGGCTTTGCTGACGAGTGCAATAATGTAAGCGGATGAACCGGGTGAGATCAGCGAATCCGGTGCTCTGACTTCATTTATAACTGGAATGGTTGCATCATACATTTTCAAAACGGTCGGATACATAATGAATAAGCTGAGCATAAAGGCTACGCCGTTGATGATCTGGTTAGGGGGCGCTTGTTGCACTCCCAATGCACTCCTTAATAGCGATAGGACAATCACGATTTTTAAAAAAGAAGACAAAATCATGATGATGAAAGGTAACAAGGAAAGCAGCGCTAATACCGCACCCTGTGTGATTAGAGAGGGTCTTTTGAAGGTTCCAAATTGCTCGTTTAAGGCATCCTCTTTAGGTTCTTTGGCTGGAGCTTGAGGAACAACGCTGGTGGTAGAACGGGGTGTGGTAGGGATATCTGCTTGCGTTGCAGTGATTGTTGGAGGAGCTGGAGTCGTCTCCCCCTCAGAGTACAAGCAATCCGGAGAAAACCAAAGAACTCCAATAATCGCAAAGAGATAAAGCAAGGGCTTCAATGCTAGCATCTTCCGAGGTCTGAACATAATAATATCCTTAAGATTTGTTTTTCATGATCGCATCAAAAGCCTTTTCTAAAGCGAGCCATAATTGATCGATCTGGGCATTGATGATGCCTCCCTCTGTCTCGATAATACATCCCCCCTGATTAACGTCAGAGCGATCTCGGATGGAAAGAGCTTCTAAATTTTCGAATAAAGCCTTTAAGCGCGGTCTGTTAGCTTCCACAACAGACAGATCTTTTCGGTTGACGAATATGGTAATTTTTTTATGTTGAGAAACAGCTTTTAGATTGTTGGCAACGATATCGACAACTGTATCGGCATTAAGCTCAACTTCCCTACCGATAATTTTTTTAGCGGCTTTTAAAGCTACTGGGATTACCATTTTTTCTAATTCGCTACGCACTTTATGTATTTGATCTTCGAGTTGAGCAATATATGCTGTCCATTTTGTAAATCCAGCATTAAATCCCTCTAATTGCGCTTCTTCTTTCAACTTTTCACACTCCTCAACGACTTCACGTTTGTAACGCTTAGCATCCTCTTGGATCTTTAGAAAGACCTCCTGAGCCGTCAGCAAGGTGGAAAATTCTTCAGCTGGAAGAATTTTGGTCTGAGGTGCTGTTTGAATGCGATCGCCGTAAATAAGCGAGAAAATTTTTTTGCTCACGAGCTGCTCTTTGTCTTAATAAAATTGATGGAATTTTCAATTTGTTGTAGTAGTACACTGCTAATTGCGGGAGTCGCCTTTTGTATTCCATACTGAAATAAGATTGTGCCACGCCCCTTGTCAAGCAATCGGGATACGGTCCAGATGAGATCAGGAGCCTCATTAGAAAGCGCTTTTCCGAGTCTGAGGAGCCCCCTTCGATGCACCAATTCTTTGAGTTTTTTTGGGTCCCCCTGCCATGGTTCTAATTCTAACTGGGGAAGCGTAATTTTGTCTTTAGAATGTAGGCAGGTGCGCATAAATTGTTTTTCACTGCTCGAAAGGCATGCGTAAATCAATTTAAGTTTGTGTTTATCGATAATTTGGCGCACTAGATTCGCTAAGTCATAGATGCCCAGAAAATCAACGAGTTCGATTAATTCTTGCTTGCCCCATGAAGCTAGAAAATTCAATTTACTGGGAGAAAATAAGGCCGGAGGCAAAATGTTGGCGCAATTTAACTGTTTATACAGCATGCTTCGGAAAAGAGATTGAACGGGCTGTGCCAGTGGATAAGGAGCTGAAAGGGGTAGTGCTAAAATACGATTTAATTTGGGAAAGATCCCTTCAGGTAAGGAGGAGAGGATAAATAGTTGTTCCTCTTTAGAACGCTGTTGAATAGGCTCAACCAACCAGGAGTAATGGATCATTGTGACAAGATCACTAGCAGGCGTCAATGCCACCTTAACATCTTGGGAGGTAATTTTCTGAGCAAGAACTGCTTGTTGCTCATCTGCAGGCAGATATTTTAGCAATGGTTCAAATGCATTTTGATGGTAATAGTTCAACAGGACCCTCAGCATAACTGTGCTTTTAAGATGCATATGTAGTCCTAAGTAACATTCATGTCTTTATCTGTGTCTTTTTCCTCTTCCTTTTTCACAGATTCTTCCTTGTTTTCTTCACCAGGTTTAGCTTCTTCTTCCATTGTTTTATTGAATTTAATGGGATGTGGATGGAGCAATTCCTTTAGTCCGCCCGCACTTTGAAGGACAGGGAAAGTCTTCCAAACGAGCCAAATCAAGCTAAGGAGCAGCAGTAAAAGAATGATCAGAAATGAAAAGAAGATAGTCTGAAAACGAGTGACGGAATCTTTGACTAAAACAATGCTCCAGATGGTTGCTAACTGTTTATCCGTTTCATTAGAGGCTCCAGTGACGCCTGTATTGGTGTTGAGTCGGGCGCGATCTCCAATCACCGTCACATTGTCATAATCCAGACCGGGCACGCTGGCCGCAACTAAGCGCTTAATTTTAGTGACTAAGTGAGTATTTGGATCGTCAAGGACTCCGGAGTGTTTGACATAGACAGAGGCTGTGATTTTTTGTTTATTAGCCGTAGGGTTAAGCGGATCTTCCTCTGGAAAAGAGATCTGTATCTCTGCGTCGAGTACTCCATCAATTTTTCGGATGGTATTGGCGATTTGCTCGGCCAGACCGGACTGATAGCGGATTTTTTCATTCATTTCCGACGGCACGAGACCGGAAGTAGAAAAGATATTCAGTAGGTTTTGCCCTTTACGCCGAGGCAATCCATTTTGATTCAACAGAGCCATTGCTTCTGTAGCTTGTGTTTCATCGACACTAATATCCCATAAAACTTCTTTATTGGCTCCGCCACCAGCTGAAACCGTTTGCGCTTTAGAGGCATCTATTCCCTTCCCTGAAAGAAAAACCAGAATTTCATTGGCTTCTTTCTCATCCAAACCATTCACGATTGTTCGTCTAGAGGCACAACTCGTGAATAATAGAAGGCATAAGCCCATCATAAATAGGGTGTGCGCAATTCTCCAGAGAGAAGAGCGCTTATGAGATGGAGATAAATGGATCATTGCAAAACTCTCAAAATGATGCTAGTCAAAAATTAGATCTGATTTCTTATGTTCGCATTGTAACATATAAACTATTTTTAATGTATACACAATTGAGTGCAAGAATGGGTGTTTGGTTCTGGGGAATTTATTTAACGCGAAGATCGCGAAGAGGGCGAAGAAAATGCGAAGGTTTTCTATAAAAGAATGCGAAGCATTTTTGGAGCACCCAAGTAACAGGTTACCCATATCAATGAGAAGCTGGATTTATGTTTGAATTGACAACGAGCATTGGGGTCTCTTTTGGGTGCGGTATTGGGGTCTGGATTGACAATGTTGATAATCTTTAAGAAACATCATAAACGAATCATTAAATAGAGTTCTTAAAGATTATCAACATTGTCGGTCCTGACCCCTCTGTGAAGAAGCTTTGAGGATCTTCACAAACTTCAATAAAAATAGTCGTTTAGCACCTGTTGTGATTGATATTAGTTGAGGGGTCAGGACCGACAATGTTGACAATCTTTAAGAACTCTTTTTTTTATTCGGTTGTGATGTTTCTTAAAGATTGTCAACATTGTCAATCCAGACCCCAATGCTCGTTGTCAATTCAGCCCCCCCGATCCAGCTACTCAGGAGCGCGGAGGCATGACCTCCGCACTCCAAAAATGCTGCGCACTTTGTTTACCCTCTGTGCCCTTAAGAGAAGCAAATAACCCTATTATGAACATTCACACCCAAGAGGTTTCACATGAACCTTAAACAACTCTTTACAACCACACTCACAGTCGCAAGCTTGCTATTAGCTCTGCAAGGGCATTTGGTACAGGCGGCAGATCCGGTTGCTTATGTCAGCAATGCTGGCTCAAGCACTGTATCCACATTTAATGTGACGACTAATGCGTTTTTTGGGTTACCAATTTCAGTTGGTAATTCCCCATTCGGCCTAGCCTTTACCCCGGATGGCAGTAAAGTGTATGTAGTAAATAATGGTGATAGTAGTGTGAGTATCATCAATACGGCAGACAGATCGGTTTCCCCCACAACAATTTCAACAGACAACCGTCCTTTTGATATCGCGATTGGATCCACAATTAACGGCAATTATGCTTATGTTACGAATTTCGATAATGCTCTTGTTAATTCGGTGACAGTGATCAATACGGATACAGATACGCTCGTGACGACTATTGACGTCAATTCACAAACTGTAAACCCTATTGCCATCGCGATCACCCCTAATGGAGAAAAAGTTTATGTTGTAGGTGATAATACCTTAGGTCATATCTGTGTAATTAATGCCAACAACAATACATTGATGACAGGCCCGGGTTACCCTATTTCCCCTGGAGGATTAGGGGCGTTCCCTCAAGGGATCGCTATTACCCCATTAGGAGACGAGGCCTATGTGACACTTTCGGGGAGCAACTCAGTTGTTGTCATTAATACAAGCACAGACACAATAAGTGATACTATCAACCAGGCCGGCTTTTTTACTCAACCTAGTAAAATTGCAATCGGACAAACAACCAATGGACTTTATGCCTATGTTACGAATGGCGATACGACTATAACCGTGATCGATACTTTCGACAATTCCTTTGTGATTTCCATTGCTCCAGGCCAAACCGCCCCTACTGGACTTGCACTAACGCCCGATAACTCTGAAGTCATTGTTGCCAACAGCGCCATCACAGGCACGATAAGCATCATCAATGCAAATAACAATACCGTCGCATCCGGATCGCCACAGCCAACAGGAGGAAATTCCCCACGACACGTTGCCATCACTCCAGCCTCAACCCTGACGCCTGTTATCACCAGTATAAGCCCAAACTCGGGACCCACGACCGGAGGAACCTCCGTTACAATTACAGGAAACTATTTCACGGGGACTACAGCTGTTAATTTTGGAAGCACTCCCGCTTCCTCATTTACACTTCTTTCCAGCACCACCATTATCGCCACGACCCCCCCCACATAGTCGGCGTAGTTGATATCACGATCACAAATGCAAATGGCCCTTCGTCAATTGGTACAGCAGATCAGTTCACCTATTTTTCTCCCGTCTTACCTCCAATTGTGCTGAGCGGTCAGCAAGTGAAAAACCAGTTTGCGACGCAAACGGACCTAGTGAACATCATTTCCTTCAAAGCACCCACCGGCGGAGCCGCCCCTGTACTTTACCGCATTTATCGCGACGCCAGCTTGAGCATCCTCGCAGGAACAGTCCCATCCAATGGCCCCCTAATAACATTTCAGGACCACAATCGCCTCCCCAACCGCACCTACAACTACTACATCGTCTCCGTAGACCAAACCGGTGCCGTTTCAACAATAGCAAGTATTTCTGTCCCTCCAGCTAAATAAATGCTCGCAAAACCACTCTCACGTGGACATAGCGCTGCACACAATCATTTTTTGACAGCGTTCACGGCAAGGCGAAAGTAAGGAGGTAGCCAGGGCGTCCCGCCCTGAGGCACAGGGCGGGACTCCCTGGCTACCTTCTTACTTTCGCGACCTTCGTGTTAAATAAATTTTGCGTAATAAAGGCGAAGAATATGGCTTGTTAAGAAACCCACTATTTCGTATACTTGCATTATCCCCCTCAAATTGGGGTATTTACCTTTTATATGGACCACTTGTCTATGAACGCACAGACCTCAATTCATTTCAGCAGCTCTTTTTTTGCTGTCTCCTTTTTTCTCTTTTGGCCTTAGGCCAACTATATCCCACCCCGCTCTCATATTTTTTTATAAACATCTACAAACTAAATAAAAATATTTAGTTGCATCATTGCGTTAGCCATTTTTTGGTGCATCTATTGGTATGATCATTACAAGGAGCTCTTTCATGGAAGAAATAAAGGAATCCCTTTTAGCGCATAAGCAAGAGGGAAGTGTATTAGGAGGCGTTCTGCTCGTCTCTGGCTGTTGCATTGGGGCGGGCATGCTCGGATTGCCGCTCGTTTCCGCTTTAGGTGGCTTTAAGCCCACCTTGATTTTATTTCTACTTAGCTGGATGTTCATGCTCTGTACAGGACTGCTGCTATTGGAAGTAAATCTCTGGTTCACGAAAGAGGTCAATATCATCACAATGGCTCAGGAAACATTGGGCAGTTTAGGTAAAATTGTAGCGGGAGGGTTATTCCTCTTCTTGTTCTACTCCTTAATGGTGGCCTATTTAACGGGAAGTGGTCAACTTTCAGTCGAATTATTGCGTGAATTGACAGGTGTCGTCCTGCCAGCTTGGATGGGAAGTCTTCTCTTTGGATTGCTGCTGGGAATCACCCTTTATGCCGGCACGCGCGCCGTCGACTACTTAAATCGCGGCTTAATGGTGGGCCTGATCATCACGTATATTGCTTTAGTGGTAATGGGCATTCCGCATATTCAGATCGATTTTTTCGCCCATCAGGACTGGGGTGCAGCACTCTTTGCTTTACCGGCTATGGTGATCTCATTTGGATTCCACAATTTAGTTCCCAGCTTGACCACCTATTTAAATCGCGATGTCAAACGCCTGCGAAAAGTGTTTATTATCGGCAGCTCCATCCCTTTGTTGATCTACCTCGTGTGGGAAGGCCTTATTTTAGGGCTAGTGCCGATTGAAGGGGAAAACGGCTTCCGTGCCTCGTTGTCGAATGGCGATATGATTACACAAACCCTGCGCACAGCGATCGGCTCCGTCTGGGTTGTGGAGCTAACGCAATACTTCGCCTTTTTTGCGATTGTGACCTCGTTTTTAGCAGTCGCATTGAGTTTTGTCGACTTTCTAAGGGATGGATTACACCTCAAAAAAACGTACCAAGGCAAGATGGGAGCGTGTTTGCTGGTGATTGCACCGCCTTTTGCATTTGGACTACTCTACCCCAAGATCTTTTTAACGGCACTAAACTATGCCGGAGCCTTTGGCGCAGTGGCTTTATTTGGGCTATTACCGGTTCTAATGGTCTGGAAGGGACGCTATCGAAAAAAATTAGGGAAGATGGAGATGGTCCCTGGAGGGAAGCTATTGCTGGTGCTAGTGGCTGCCATTTCGTTCTTCATCATGGGTGTGCAGCTATACCACGACTTAGCTTGATTACAAAAGTTTGTAATAGAAATTAAACACAAAGGAACAGAGAAGTATGCGCAGCATTTTTAGAGTGCGGAGGCCCTGCCTCCGCACTCCTGAGAAGCTGGATCGGGGTCCGAATGGATAACGAGCATTGGAATCTGGATTGACAACGAGCATTGGGGTCTGGATTGACAATGTTGACAATCTTTAAGAAACATCACAACCGAATAAAAAAAAGAGTTCTTAAAGATTGTCAACATTGTCGGTCCTGACCCCTCAACTAATATCAATCACAACAGGTGCTAAACGACTATTTTTATTGAAGTTTGTGAAGATCCTCAAAGCTTCTTCACAGAGGGGTCAGGACCGACAATGTTGATAATCTTTAAGAACTCTATTTAATGATTCGTTTATGATGTTTCTTAAAGATTATCAACATTGTCAATCCAGACCCCAATGCTCGTTGTCAATTCAAGCATAAATCCAGCTTCTTGTCGATATTGGTAACCTGTTACTTGGATGCTCCAAAAATGCTACGCATACTTCTTTAGTCTGTGTTTTAAAAATATTTAACGAGTTTGATACCATGCATCGTTTAAATCGCCTCATTGGAGGCGTCTTATTAGTTTCTGGCACCACGATTGGTGCTGGAATGTTGGCCCTGCCGGTTAGTACGGGTTTGATGGGATTTGTGCCCTCATGTCTGCTATTCTTAATCTACTGGGTTTACATGACCACCACCGCCTTCCTTATGTTGGAAGTGAATCTATGGAGTGAATCAAACCTCAGTTTGATCTCTATGGCGCGTTTAACGTTAGGAAAATGGGGCGCAGCGGTAAATTGGGTCATATATCTCTTTCTACTCTACGCCTTAACAACGGCTTATATCGCTGTGGGAGGTCCCATCTTTCTTGAAATATTGCAGATGGCTTTACCGCTGGCATTGCCCACTTGGACAGGTGTGATCCCTCTTTTATGCATTTTTGGATTCTTCGTCTACAGGGGCACCAAATCGGTCGATTACATCAACCGTTTCCTAATGCTCGGTTTAGCCGTGACCTATGTGTTGATGGTGTTTTTTTTGACGCCGCATGTCAATCCGGCACTTTTAACGCATCAGGACTGGAATTTTTTGCCAATCGCCGTTTCGGTCGTCGCGACCTCATTTGGCTTTCACATCATTATCCCTACCTTGACGGTCTATTTGGAGCGCGATGCAGCACTGATGCGCAAAACAATTGCCATTGGCAGTTTGATTCCCTTGGTGATTTATATCATTTGGGAATACCTTACCTTAGGCATTATTCCCTTACACGGCGCAAATGGCATTGCCCATGGATATGAACAAGGGGCCAATGGAGCAGATCTCTTAGCTCTTGCTTTGCAAAATGCGAGCTTAGCTTTGATTGCACGCCTATTTTCCTTTTGCGCCATTGTGACTTCATTTTTGGGGGTTTCATTGTGCCTATTTGACTTTTTAGCTGATGGCTTTGGAATTCAGAAAAATGCCAAAGGAAAGTTGTGGATTTATGTGATTGCCTTTTTGCCTCCTCTGATTTTAACATTAACCGATCCCCGCGCCTTCTTAACGGCCCTGGAATATGCCGGAGCCTTCGGTGTGATGACGTTACTGGGCTTAATGCCCGCTTTGATGGTATGGCGTGGTCGTTATCGCCTGCAGTTCGAATCGACATTCAAAGTCCCAGGTGGTAAACTCCTTCTCATTGGGGTGATCCTTTTTTCGGTGACGATCATGGGAATTGAAGTGGCTAATAAATTGGGAATGTTTAAACATTTAATCAGTTCAGTAGATTACTAAAGGGGATAAAAATGGAACAAGTACAAAAAAAACGGCTTGTAAGCGGCGATCGTCCTACTGGCTTGATGCATCTAGGGCACTATGTGGGCTCAATTAAGAGTCGTATTGACTTGCAAGATCAATATGAATGCTATTTTTTCATTGCTGATTTACATATGTTGACGACAAAACCGACTAAGGAAGATATTTTAAAGTCGCGTGAATATGCGCGATCAATGGTTCTGGACTATTTGGCATGTGGAATTGATCCACAGAAATCAACAATTTACTTACAATCGGCTTGTCCTGCATTGTACGAAATGAATCTGGTCTTCGAAATGATGATTTCGCTCAATCGCCTAACCGGTTTACCGAGCCTAAAAGAGATGGCACGCAATGCCCATATGGACCCTGAGAGTGTACCTTTTGGTCTAATCGGCTATCCTGTATTGATGACGGCTGACATCCTTATGCCGCGCGCGCATATTGTGCCCGTTGGAAAGGACAATGAGGCACATATTGAGCTAGCTCGAGACATCGCGCGTCGCTTCAACCAATATTATGGTGATGTCTTTCCTCTCCCAGAGGTCCTGTTAAGCGACGTCCCTACCCTGATCGGTATCGATGGTAAAGGCAAAATGAGCAAATCTGCCAACAATGCCATTTATCTTACGGATGATGCAGCCACCGTCGAAAAAAAGGTTAAAGGCATGTTCACCGATGAGAAACGCGTGAGCGCGGATGTGCCAGGAACTGTAGAGGGTAATCCTATTTTTATCTTTCACAATGTTTTCAATCCCGACCGTCAGGAAGTGAAAGACTTGGAAGCGCGTTATCGCGAAGGAAAAGTGGGCGATGTCGAGGTGAAGCAAAAACTAACAGTTGCCCTCAACAATTTTATGGAGCCTATTCGTCAGCGCCGCAAGCTCTTTGAACAGGAAAAGGGGTTGATCGAGCAGATCATCTACGAGGGAACCTTAAAGATGATCGATATCTCGAACGACACCGTTAAAGAAATGCGCAGTGCGATGGGGCTGAGTGGTGCGTGGAATAAGATTTCGCGCATGGCACGCGAACGTATAGCCGAAAGCAAATAAAAAGGCAGAATTAAACGCAGAGGACACAGAGGGCGCTGAGATTATTTATGGAAAAACATCTATTCAAATTGGAAACGCCTTTTTCTCCTTGCGGGGATCAGCCAAAGGCGATTGCACAGCTGACGGATGCTCTACTACAGGGAAAAAAAGCGCAAGTCCTATTGGGGATTACAGGTTCTGGAAAGACCTTTACGATGGCTAATGTGATCGCCAAGGTGCAGCGCCCTACGTTAATCATTGCACACAATAAAACCCTGGCAGCACAGCTTTACGAGGAATTTAAGTCGTTTTTTCCGCATAACGCCGTGGAATATTTCGTCTCTTACTACGATTACTATCAGCCCGAAGCCTATATTGCCCGCACCGACACCTATATCGAAAAGGATATGGCGATTAATGATCGCATCGATAAGATGCGCTTAAGCGCCACGCGCTCGCTATTAGAGCGCCCAGATGTGATCATCGTCGCCTCGGTTTCCTGTATCTATGGATTGGGATCGCCCGAATATTATCGCGACATGAACTTGGTTTTAAAAGTAGGGGAAAATCGACGACGTGATGAAATTTTGCTGCATTTAGTGGCGATGCAATACACACGCAATGACTACGACTTCTCGCGAACGACCTTTCGCGTACGTGGAGATGTATTAGACATCTTTCCAGCCTACGAAGAGGACTTAGCCATCCGCGTGGAATTTTTTGGCGATGACATCGAGCGCATCAGCGAAATCGACCCCTTAACGGGACGCGTTTTGAGACGCGTTGAATCGACTAAAATCTATCCCGGCTCCCACCACGTCACACCTGAAGAAGTGCGCTTACAAGCGATTGAAACAATTAAACTGGAGTTACAAGAGCGCATCGCATTCTACGAAAAGGAAGATAAATATATCGAGCGGCAGCGCATTCAAGAGCGCACGATGCATGACCTAGAAATGATCAAAGAGATTGGCCATTGCAAAGGCATTGAAAACTATTCGCGCCATTTTAGCCGGCGCAATCCGGGGGATCCACCACCCTGT
>Ga0207102_1032_pt1 | contig 24409 bp, 15 predicted proteins | sample Alteio_BWMinHeat_80_FD_153573 | JGI IMG/M metagenome (GOLD analysis project Ga0207102, IMG submission 153573) | Enriched cells from forest soil in Barre Woods Harvard Forest LTER site, Petersham, Massachusetts, United States -... | ecosystem: Environmental > Terrestrial > Soil > Temperate forest >... | reverse complement strand
TCATGTTTGTATAAATTTTAAGGATTGCCATGTCATCATCATTATCATTATCAATACGCTCAATAAGAGATTCTGTTGTATCGACTTCCTCGTCTATTGGACGCGAATTTAAACAAGATCTGCTTTTCTATAAGAACCAAGTTCTTTACGATCGGCCTATTCGCCTCACCTGTATTGCATTCGTGGCCGCAAGAGCTTTATGTTTTTGCGCTGAATTTTACAAACCTCTCACGCCATTAGCTAAACTCTGCGAATTTGCATTCTTCGCTACAATGATCGTTACATCAGGCGCTGCAAGAGTCGATCCAAACATTCCATTTGTAAAAACTGTTACGTGCTCATTCATGGCAGTGATGACTCCAGTCTCATTAGTCAATCTTGCAGGGATTGTAGTTAGTGTTGCACGTTTTGCCATCACCCCTTCATTCTTTGTCATTGATACGGGAATGACATTGCTCTTTTTTTATTTTTCCCATCGTGTCAAACTAGCTTACGCATGACGCTCACACGCGTCTTACAATTACGGGATTGACCTTTAGCTCTGATGGTAGCCAAGGCGTCCCGCCCTGAGGCACAGGGCGGGACGCCCTGGCTACCTTCAAGCTTCGCCTTGCCATAACTTTTTAAACCAAGCTTTTGGGGTTTTGCGTTAGCTATTGGAGTCACGCATGCATGCCTGCCCCCAATGGCGTGTGTTTTCTTCAATAGTTTTATGATACTTTCTAGCTAAATTATTCTCAGTGCGTATGGTGATTAAATCATTTAATCAGTCAACCAATCGATTTTTTGTTTCCATTGACAAAAACCCTTTATATTCGCACCATCTCCAAATTATAAGAAGTTTCAAAAAAACAATACGTACCCGTAGAGGATTATGACCAACCGTTACTTTTTGCTCCAATGCGTTTTCTCTTGCCTAATCGTAGGCTCTAGCACTGTACACGCCTCAGAGATTACTTGGGAGGCTCAAAGTCCAAATAATGACATGAACGACTCTGCCAACTGGAGTCCAAATATAGTTCCTGGTAGCAGCGATGATGCGATCTTCGATAGCACTATTTCCGGAATCGACACCAATCCCACCGAAAATTCTACTCCTTTTTCTGTTTCGACGTTCAACTTTCTAAATAAGGCCTCGATCTTTAATTTTTATTTTAACAACAATACACTGACTTTTAACGGAATAGGCATCCTTGGATCCAATACGAACCCCTTCATCACTGTCACCAACACCAACAATAGTTCTTTTCCTGGAGATCTTCTTTCTTTCCTTGGAGGAACAGGGACTTCTGGTAGTGCCATCATCACAAGTACAAATAGCGGTACATTAATAGGAAACCACTCTGGCACATCTATTGGGTCCTTCAATTCCAACCTCCATTCTACCGGAGCATTTACCATTGCTAATGGAGGGAGTATCACAGCAAGCAATACAGGTAATGATAGCTCAACAGGTACAGGCAACAATGGAGTGGCCAATACAGGGTCCAGTCAACTACGGTTTGATCAATCGTTTACTGCAGGGAACAATGTCGCGATTTCCGCATCGAACAGTGGAACGTTTAGCGGCACCAACACTGTCCAGGGCGATGCCGTTGCCATCATCAATGGCAGTCAATTTATCTCTTCAGGGGCATTCCAGGTTGGAAACAATTTTAACTGCGATGTGCAGAATACCGGAAATGATAGCGGCCTTGGCGTTGGGCTCAGCAACATAGGCCAACTCAATGCTGCACAAATGATCTTGCAAACGACTGGAACGGTTGGCAATGATTGCACAATCACTGTTTCTAATACGGGCATTAACTCTTCACAAACAACCACTTTCCCCGATTTTATTGGATATCTCAATGACCAACAGTTTTTTGTAGGAAACGCTTTTCAAGCGGGCAATAATTTCAACCTAACAGCTAACAACACTGGTATGGATACTAGCAACGGACATGGATCGTACCAAGTTGCAGTGATCAATTCCAATTCTGGAACAACAGGCAATCAAATCCTCTTTCAACAGGGATGTACACTGGGAGACCATGCAATCATTAGCGCTAATAACAGCGGGACCTACAGTGGGACCAACACAAATGGTGGTTCTAATGTCGCAGGCATGAACCTCCAACAGATTGCCATCGGAGATAGTACAGCGCCTGGTTCATACACCTTAGTTGCTGGTGATTATTTTAACCTGAGCGCCTCCAATAGCGGTGTTGATAGCAGCATTGGGTTTGGAGGGAATGCTGTAGGAGATGTCTCTTCAGACCAGATTACGCTCTTCACTCCCGTTACGCTGGGTAACTACGCAACTATTAATATCTCTAACATTGGGAACTTTAGCGGCAATGCATCTACTACGTATGTGAATGTCGGCTCTGCTGGTGGTTGCCAACTCAATTGCGTAAGCAGCCTTTCCGTTGGCGATCGTTTTACGCTTAATGCCAGTAATTCAGGAACGAACACAGGAAGCGGAATAGGTGACTATTTTATTGGAGATCTCATAACTGGTCAACAGGTCACCTTTCAGGAAAACCTCGTTATTGGGAACAAAGCATCCATTACGATTTCAAATAGCGGATCCAATTCCTCTAATACAACCAACAGCAGCCAAGTAGGCAGCCTTATGGGTTATGGTAAACAACTGTTGGCTCAGCACCTGTTTCTAGTTGGCGACGATTTGTTTTTAGAAATCACAAACTCCGGATTTGATGATAGCACAGGAGCAGGTGGAAATTTTGTAGGTTTTATGAATAATAACACCGTTGATCATTCCGCTTCTCAATTTCATCTCGCGGAAGGTGGTACCATAGGAAAGCGCGCAGCGATCACATTATCGAATGCTGGAACGTATCAAGGAAACAATACGACATCGGGTAATTCCATAGGAGTTCTTGCAGGACAACAATTATATTCTGTGGGAGATTTTCATGCAGGAGATACCTTCGCGTTAAACACATCTAATTCAGGTACTGACAATGCATCTGGCCAAAATAGCCACAGCATGGGAACAATCGGTAGCTCTCAAGTCCAATTCGACGGTACTTGCGTCATCGGCAATCAGGCCTCAATGACACTCTCAAATAGCGGGACAAATAACGACGCAACAGGGCTCTCTAACTTTGTGGGAGTAATCAATGGCTCCCAATTAGCAGTAAACGGGAATTTTACTGCGGGGAAAAACCTTAACATCAGTGCAAGCAATACGATGATAAACAAAGGAGACTCCAGCAATTTTGTGGGACACGTTAGCGGTTCCCAAGTTACCTTTGCCGAGAGCTGCACGCTCAATAGTGGAACGATTATCAGTGCATTCAATTCCGGCGCCGTAGGAGGCTCGCAGATCGTATTTGGCCAAGGATTCAATATAGCTAGTGGCAAAGTGCTCATCCAAGCTGTCAATCAAGGAACTTTGGGCTCATTTGGAATGGATGTTCAAGGAAGTAATGCAGGAGGTAATGCCGGCATTGTGTTGGAAAATAGTTCTCTTAATATAGGAACAACACTTCCCACTTTCACCATCGCTGGACTCGTCGGCGATAGCACCAGTACTGCCCAGTCCCTACCACAGTTAATTATCAATACCGATGCTTCCACGCAAGCTGAATTTTTTGGGATCATCCAAGACTATCCATCCACTAGCTCAATGTTGATGAAAACTGGAGCTGGAACGCAAAAGCTTTTGGGCCCCAACACCTATACAGGACTGACAACGGTTCAAGAAGGTGTTTTAGTTTTGAATGGATCGCTCGCAGGAGATATTTTGGTAAACCCTCTTGGAATACTAAAAGGTAACGTGTCTACCACTGGCACGCTCATTAACGCAGGGGTTATGTCTCCAGGAGAGAGCATCGGCAGGTTGACAGTAGGCAGTTTTATCAATGAAAATGGAAATTATGCAGCCGAAGTCAACGGGCTTGGAGAAAGCGATCTCATTGACGTTTCAGGAACAGCAACACTTAATGGAGGCACTGTTGTCGTCAGTTCTTCTGATGGCCTGTTTAAGTTCCAACAACCCTATATCATTGTGACAGCAGACGGAGGTATCACGGGAGCATTCACCGAGGCCATTTCGCTCGCCTTCATCACTCCAACATTGACACAAGATCCCAATAATGTCTTTCTTACGATTCAGGCGGCACTTTCAGATGCAGCCGAAAAATGCAATCAGTTTGGCGTCGCAATAAACCTCGATACCATTATCGACCCGAATACTGAACAAACCCTCCTAATCAGTACAATCGCTAATTCACCATTAGCAGCAGCACAGGAAGCTTTAGAAAGTCTATCAGGATTCCAATATGCCAATGACGTTCCATTAATGAATATCTCTATGAGCAGACTTCTCAGACGTTTGTATGACCCATTAAGGCCATTAGTGACTGGGTGTAATCCTTGCTCCCCTTGCGATACTCCTTGTGATAGGTGGACCCCATGGCTAGAAACAGGTTATGGATTTACAAGTCTAGACGGAAACAATTCCCACAGACTGAACGTCGATAGTTATCAGATAACTGGCGGCATCCAAAAAACGTACTGCGATGATCTCACTTTTGGATTTGCAAGTTCGTATGAATATGACAATATAAAATATCGCGATGGAAAAGCGAATCACAATTCAGTCTTTGCGAGCGCTTATGGACTCTATAGACCAAACGCGTTCTACGGGCTATTTGACCTTGTTTACGGATATTCTTTTAATCGATTAAAGCGCACAATCGCTGCGGGAGATTTGCACTATAAAGTACACAGTCAACCCAATCTCAATCTCCTTACTCTTTATGGCGAAACAGGATTCGATTTAAACAGTGACTGTTTAAATACTAACAGTGTCCTCATCCAACCATTTCTAGGCATCCAAATTGGAAAAAATTGGCGCGGACGCATTAACGAAAATCAAGCCAATGGATGGGGTTTGACAATCGATAAGCAAGATTGGTCTACTATAAACTCTCGTCTTGGACTACATTTTTCCACATGTAACTTATGTGACTGCATCGATGCATCCTTTGATACAGCTTGGAACCAGCTATTATCGAGCAATAAAAATTCAGCTACAGCTCGTTTTAAAGAATTCGGGAACTCTTTTCCTATTTGCGGCAATCGATTAGATAATTATAGCATTGACTCTGCCCTCACTTTAACGACATCTCTCTGTGAGGGCTTGAAGGGCTATGTGGAACTAGACGGCGAATGGTGGCGACATGCCAACACCTTCAATGTTCTCGGAGGAGTCGAATTTTCTTGGTAAGAGGACATGGGCATCCTGAAACAATTGCAAAAGAAGGTAGCCAGGGCGTCCCGCCCTGTGTATCGCACCACGTTAATGTGGAATTGCTAAAATAAGGTGAAATTGATAAAACAAAGTAGGCTAATAAAATGTCAGAGCACTAATACATTGTAAAGTTTCTAATTTATTTACACAAAGTCGAGAAATATGATGATGACAGACGTAGGACCAAGCAGCAGTGCATCAGCCCAATCTTATGCACTCAGTGAAGAAGACAGAAAAAAAGTGATAAGAAATAAACTCCAACAGTATTTTGGAGACAAGATTAAATTTACTGAAGTAGCCGCAAATGATTTTACCATTCTTTTCTCACATTTTGGCCCAGAAGGTAAAAAAAGGGATATGAAGTTGTGCGGAGGAGTAACTGCTGATAATGCAGCCAAAGTGATCAACAAACTAGGTGCCATGCTGATACTTGTCCAAAACGTCCCATTGATAAATGATAATTTATTTAACTGGTATATTGATCTGGACCCACAAAAACCCAATTTTTTAGAGTTAGACCTCAAATTAAACGCTCTATCTCGTGTTACAGAAAAAATTTACATCGACTTTGGACCTAAAGGGGAATCCTGCTGTAGAACCAACCAAGATGGCTCTTTTGTATTCGATTGCAATCCTATCGTCACTCAAATTCAAGCAACGACGGCTCGATTATACGGAGAAGAGATGAGAAGAAGACAGGGAGCTCCTGCTGCTGCTTCTCTGGAGGCTGCTGCTGCCGCTACTGCTGCCGCTACCTCCAAAGAAGCGGCGAGTAAACCGCAAACAAACAATCCTTCATCAATGGACGAAGACGACGATCTTGTAGCAGCACTTTCTAATCTAAGAGTAAGCGCAAAAGTCATGGCGGACGTCTCGATCCAGGGGGTACTGAAACCAGGTGATCTAACGCATTCTTAAGAGGAACCGCAACTCTTACGAGTTGCCATTCTGACAAACCAAATTGGTTTAAAATTTGGTACGTCCCTAAAAAGTCATGGGAAGGCGAAGCTTGAAGGTAGCCAGGGCGTCCCGCCCTGAGGCACAGGGCGGGACGCCCTGGCTACCTTCTTCGAATTACGGAATCACCTCTTTAGTCTGGGCTACAAAGGCTTCGCATTTAATTTTAGTGTGGGAAACGAAAAAGCCTCCACAATGCGGAGGCTTTTTTTTGAACAATGGCCGAGTTTGTTATTATCTACGGCAAAGCTCTGCGGGGATATTGTAGAGCCAAACCTTGTATAGATTGTACTCATTTTGCTTCCCTTCTTTTCCAAATGTTTTACATCCCTCTTCTTTGAGGGCTTCTAGTCGAGAGGCACATCCATCAAAATGGGCGGTCCATTTAGTATTCCAGTCAAGCATCGACTGCGCTTTCTTCCAAGAGATCGCCGATGTTGCGAGGGCGGCTAATGCTACACAAAACTTGACTGGCACAAAAAGCAATTGAACAAAGGAGTAACCTGTAAGCTTCGTATTGACTTTAGAGCGCTCGAGCTCCGCCCAGTTTTTCGACAAGAAAATAGGTGTACATAACGAACGAAAAGGCACCTTTAGAATCGACCTAAGTCCATCGCGAACGAATTGCACGACCCTTGCAGGAAGCTGTTGAAAAATTTGCACAGCGAGTTCATTTGCCGCACGTTTTGCCTGACTCTTGCGGTCGCTAGAAGGCTCTGGTGCAAGCGCCAATACATCCACGTACCAGTGGGGGCACATCTCATGGTTGGATCTTGAGAGCATCTGGTTATAAGAAATCGCCATGTTTTTTTATCTCCTATTAAAAATGATTCGTTTAACTTTGTTTATTTTGGGATTTATACCCGATTAAGTCTATACGACCGCGGCAGCAGCTGCATTGGCCGCTACAGGAGCGTTTGCATCTTCCTCAGCCACAAACCGCTCTGTACCAAAGAAACTATTGGCCAGTTTAGCAGCAAGTCTCGCATGTGCAGGAGTTGGCAGATAGGTGCCGGAATCATGATTCATGATGAAGCGTCCTGTGGCCTCCTCGTACCGCATCTCGCCGGAACAGTTAACATCTGCGCGATTTGCGCCAAGAGCGTGCTTGCTGAGCGCCCAGTCGGCTATTTTTTTAATTCTATTGCTAGCATGACTATTGGCATCCACCAATGTTAAGACCACTTTGTCGTCAAGAACCACATAATTGATACGATTCCCTTTAGTTGCCTTAACGCCGTTAAAGAGGTTTTGCGTATGGAGGTCAATCACATCTACTCGTCCCCTCATATGGCTACGCAGGAACCGTATCACAGGACCAGAAAAGAGAATGTATTTCTTTAAGCGCGTCCCTAAGCTCGGTTTCTCATGTGGGAATGGACTCAACTTAATCTTTTCACGATTCTGCGCTGCAGCCAACTTCTGGAAAGCTTCCGCTATCTCAGCTTTCTTATCGGAGAGATCGATCTCGTACAATGTGTGTCGACCCCAAATGTGAGAGATAAGGTTGCCCAATGTGGAGGGGACAGAGACGGAGACGCGACGTCTGACTGAATCTGCACCATTGACCTGTTGAATTGGAGCAGCCGCAAGACGATCGGCTTCCTGAGTAATCAGAGCGCGTGCAGCAGCTCCGCGAACTTTCTTGTCTTCATCGGTATCGAGATTACGGAGATGGTGACGAAGGCGTGTGCCAACGACAGCTGTGTCCACACTCTCGAAATACTCCTCGAGTTTCTGTTTTGTTGTGTTAATAACACCAAAATGAACCTTATGCTTAACGCCTGCTGAGTCCGTGTAAAAAACATGTCGGAACATCAGATGCTCCATGAGTGTCTGAGGGAAAATAACCTTTTCTAGATCCACTCCCTCAATTGAGAAGCCTGCCTGCTTCAACACTCTAGCGTTGGTGTTAACACACGTGATATCTTTGCGACCAACCATTTCCGTTGCCGCCTGTTTAAATCGAGCCACAGCTTCAGGTGGGAGGTTAGTTGGAACAAGGAAGACTCCTGACTGAATGATGCCACCGGTGGATTTCAATTGCATTTTTTCGCGCCACATGGACTTCGCATCAACCTTAATAATATCGACAGTTTTTTCGATCGAACCATCATCTCTCTTTACTTCCTTCCATTCTTCCCCCGTAACAAACGCTGCGACATTTGGACAGCCAAAATTGATCGCCATCGTATTTGGCATAAAAAGGCGAGATGCCATGATTGTGTTCAAACCCACCTCATTCTTAGCTTCAGCTTCTACAACTTGTGGTTTGACCACTCCTACTGTTTTATAGTCGTGCCAATAACTCGAAAACCGTTGATCCTCCAATTCATAACTGATCCTAGGATTCAAATGTTGTTCGATGGGCTTCTCTTTGATATCATCGATAATGTCTTCGTGCGTCGCAACAAAATTTTTAAATGCGCGTTTTACAAACGATGGAATCAGGTAGACGTCTCGGGCGGCTTTCACAGCTCTCAGATACTCCCCTTTAAAGTAGCTCTTTGATTTTTCTTTATTACCAGAAACTTTATTCACACCAATTCTTAAAGGAACCCATGTGATGAGCTTAACAGCTCGAAAGGCTAGTGTCGCTGTCGTAGTAATGGGACGTAAAATAATCGTTTGCACAAGCTTCGCAAAGAGGCACTTTCGGCTGCTTCTGGTTACCTCATTGATGTATCCGATGTGGCCTATGCTTCTCATGGTGCTCATGCTGCTCATGGCTGCATGTCTTGGTAAGATAGAAGAAGACTGAGGAGCAGGACTTGAAAGATCGGCGCTATCATCTAATGGTAGGGCTCTGTCGAATGGTGATAATGATGATACCGTTGTTACTGATGTTGTTGACATTGTATAATCCTTTTTTAAATTAGTTTGATGGGTCAATTGTATCAATCAATTATTAATTTTGTATTAAGAAAATGAAAATGAAAATAAAAATGAAAATAAAAAAATTTCTATTCTCACCCCGTTTAGAGACGGTTACAAAAATCGCAATAAATAAGCCGAAGGCTTCGAATGCGCAGCATTTTGGAGCAGTCAAGTAATCGGTTACCAATATCGATAAGAAGCTCGGCGCCAAAAACCCCCGAATGGGGGTTTCGTTTTTATAGCCCAGTGCAAGCGAAGCGCAGCTCTGGGTAGCATGGATAATAGGATGCACCCCCGAAGGGGGGTGCCGCAATCAATAATTTTCCCCAAAATATATTTTAAGGGAAACCTTGGATTGCGGCACCCCCCTTCGGCATCGGCATCAGTTTAAGAAAATTCATTCCATATCTATCTTTCAGATAGATATGGAATGAATTTTCTTAAACTGATGCCGATGCCCTTCGGGGGTGCATCCTATTATCCATGCTACCCAGAGCTGCGCTTCGCTTGCACTGGGCTATAAAAACGAAACCCCCATTCGGGGGTATTGCAGCTCTGGTCCCAATCCTGCTTTTCAGGAGTGCGGAGGCTTTGCCTCATAGGCATCAGGCTAACAGCGGATTCGAAGCCTTCGGCTTATCTTTGAGCCTCCACGTTTAATTTCCTAGAGGTATCTACACCGCACTGTTGCCTATTGAGATCTATTCCCCAATCTCTAAGACCTTGTCACCCCTGATCACCAAGACGCTGTCGCTAGAGTCATCATAGACCAAGGTAACTAGAGTGCCTTCCTCTATTTTCTCCATGATGACGCTGGTGGCGAGGGCTGCGACGACTCGTTTTTCAATCAGTTTTTTTAGGGGTCTTGCGCCCAATAGATGATGATAGCCGTTCTCAATCAGGAAGGTCCTCAAGGAGTCGTCAATGACGACTTTGATCTCTTTTTGTTCCCAAATTTTCTTCACGGTCTGTCCTAGCAATAAATCCACAAGTGCCCCCATCGTCTTTTCTTCAAGAGGTTGAAACAGCACAGGCTCAACTCGATTATACAGCTCCGGCGAAAGTGCCTGTATTAATTTAGGCTCTATAGCAGCCAGAATCTCTTGAGAGCTATACCCCTTGTGATAAAGGTCCGCAATTTCGGGACCGCACAGATTGGAAGTCATAATAAAAATGACATTTGAACAATCAACACGCAAATTTTTACTATCATGAATATAGCCTTCATCAAAAATAGGGAGAAATATTTTATGCACTTGAGTATGAGCCTTTTCTATCTCATCTAAAAGCACTACAGTCTGTGGATCTTTTATCAGCGGTTCTGTCAACTGTCCACCCTCTTCATGGTTAGCATATCCAGGAGGCGAACCGATTAATCGAGCTAACGAATGAGGCTCAGTAAAGTGGCTCATATCAAAACGCAGCATCTTTGAAGAGTCTTTATAAAGATCTTGAGTCAACGCTTTAGCAAGTTCTGTCTTACCAACACCTGTCGGCCCTAAGAATAAAAATACACCAACGGGTTTATGCTTTTCCTTAAATCCCGCACTATAAATTAACATGGAAGCAGCTACCGCTCCTGTAGCGTCCTCTTGCTGTAACACTTTTTTGTTCAACCTTGCTTCCAACTCTAACACATCATTATATTTGATCTCTGATTTATGATCAGGCTTGCGCATCCCAACTAATTGGCATAAAACGACCGCATTAATTCTCATATTCCAAACTTGATAGCTTGTTGCGGAGTTTGCGAAAACTATTATAGGGTCTTTCACCTGCCATCCTTGTTTGCCAAAAACTTTTGATTCTGCTGCCTTGAATACGTATCCGTTGCTTAACGTAATCTTCGAGTAGGCATCAGGATTCCCCTGACCATCTGGTATGTTGGTGATGGTAGGAATTTCAAATGGCCAATTGTTCACCGCCACCCAAACAATCGCCTGTGAAGTCGCATGCTGCAACTTAAGCTGCTCATAAGTAAAATCGTAGGTGATAAAAATTTGATCCCCTTTTTTCCACTTGTTAGAGATGCCTCTATACCACCAATCAACAGTAAATTCCATCTCATCCTCTAAGGTCACAATCTGACCATTTTCGGAAACATCCTTGACAATATGCTTATAAATCAATCCATCATCGTCATTCTTGTCGGTATTAATCGAGTAAGATAAAGACTCAATTTGTTTCTTAATGAAACTAGCCTCTTTACCTGTTTTCTTATTAGCCTCTGCCAGTTTCATATCGGCATGCAAAAGAGAACATGAGAAAACACAGACTAGAATGACAAAAAATCTATTTAACAAGGTACACCGCCTTTTAAAAATAAAAATAAGTTAGAACATTAATAATTAAAATGTGAATCATATAACTAATTGCAAATAATGTCAATGGATATTTATTGGATATAGATATTAGCTCAGTTTTTCGTACGTTCTTAAAAAGTCATGGTAAGGCGAAGCTTAAAGGTAGCCAGGCCGTCTCGGCCTGTGCACCAGGGCGGGACGCCCTGGCTACCTTCTTGCTTCGCATTGCCGTAACTTTTTATAATTTTTTGTGATCAAAACTCTTATTTTAAAAAGAACGGTGTTGTATAAGGATGTATACAAAATCATTTTTTTTACGGAGGACTTGTGTTGAAAAAAACGTTACTCAAACTATTTAGCTGTGCGGCTACTCTCATGGCTTTATCGCCTTTACAGGCACAAATGTACACAAATGCATGCGGCGATTTGTCGTGTTGTAATCCTTGCAATGGGTGTCAGGATCCCTTTTGGTTGCAGGCTGACTACCTCTATTGGCAAGTCCAGGACTCCCCTAAAGTGATTCCATTAGTGATTGAACAGCCTGTTGTAGATGGTCCATTTACTGTTGTACTAGGCGACAAGAAAACTAATAATGATTGGCATTCAGGCGGACGGTTCACTTTAGGCTACTGGTTCGATGCATGCGATAGTCTAGGCGCTGAGGCCGAATATTTCTTTTTGGGAAAAACTTCAAAACATTCCCATGTTGCATCTGATGCAGATGGTTCCCCTCGCTTACGCGTTCCTTACTTTAATGTGACTACAGGCCTACCTGATTCATCCGCCCTCGCAACACCTGGACTCTATAGCGGAACGGCTTCCCTTGACATATCCAACAAGATGCAAGGAGCTGAGTTAAATCTTGTAAAAGGAATTCCTTTGCGATGCGCTTCGAATTTCAAAGTATTAGCGGGTTTTCGCTATTGGAATTTTGAGGACACCCTACTATTTTCTGCGACCAGTCCCCTTATTACGCCACCAACCGTATATGACTATCAAGACAAATTTCATACGCAAAACAATTTCTATGCCGGGCAAATCGGAGCCTGGTTTAGAGAGGATTTCTACTCTTTCTTCTTTGATGTGAAGGGAAAAGTTGCTTTAGGTGCGATGTGCCAGCAATCTAATGTCGAAGGTTTTTTTGAGACAAATGAGTTTACAGGTTCTGTTGAGACATTTGTCGGTGGATTTTTTGCGCTGCCAACCAATATTGGCCACCATAAAAAAACGCGTTTTGCTGTGATTCCGGAGTTAAATATAAATTTCGGTTATCATATCACAGATAATATCTGCATCCACTTAGGCTATTCTGGCATGTATGCAAGCGAAGTTTTACGAGCCAGTAAGCAAATGAGCAGCAAGCTTAATCCGACGCAGTCAGCCAACATTGAATTCACATCCACACCGGTTCTAGTCGGTGAAGCAAGTCCAAAGGCTAGATTAAGATCGACCGGATTATGGGCTCAGGGAGTGAATGGGGGCTTGGATTTTACTTTTTAAAATTGGTAACAGTCCAGATACCCTTAAAAAAAGGACGAAGCCTTTATTTTTTTAGGGGTATCTGAACCATTTTGCTTGACACATAAAGCAAAATCAGCGAATTTAAAAAAAATATTTATCAATACCAAATATAAGGAAAAGAATGTTTGTTAAAAGCTGTGCCCAGCTTTGTATTGGCATTGCTCTTTTTGTAGGTCAGTATATCACTATTGAGGCAATCGAACCATCGGACTCCCTCGGTGGATTCCACCGCCCTATTGTGACAATCACGTACGATGATGCATGGGTTTCCCAATATGAAGAGGCTTTTCCGCTTTTAAAAAAATACAAGATGTTTGCTACTTTCTATATCCTTACCGGTTCGTTAGGAAAACCAGGCTATATGACAACCGATCAAATTCTTGATCTTTACAAGGCGGGCCATGAGATAGGGGCACATACAGTCACACATCCCGATTTAAGCACCATTCCCGCCTACCAAGTGCAACAAGAGCTAAAGAACTCCCAGGATTTTTTGGAGAATCTAATTAAACATCCAGTTCCCGACTTTGCAGCTCCTTATGGGAGCGTATCTTATGATGCCGTCAAATTGATTAAACAGTTCTACAAAACGAATCGTTCTGTCACCTTCGGATTCAACACAAAAAATACATTCGATCCATTTAAAATAAAGGCTTTGGCTATTTCAGCAAGCACCTCTTTTGCTGCCGTTAAACAATTCTTGGAAAACACCTCTAAGCACCATGTATGGGCCGTGTTAGTGTACCATCGAATAGGTGGGGAGGCAAACCAGACCAATATCTCCGTAGCCGAATTTGAAACACACTTACAGGAGATACAAAAACAGAATTTAACTATTTTAACGCTCCAGCAGGCTCTACAAGAACTATTACCACAAATCACCAACACAAACGCAGACTTCTAACCCGTTCTAAAAAGGTGTTAAAATCCCATGATTAAATCGTTCTTCTATGCAGTGATTGCACTATGTATCTTCTCTGGAATAGTCTTTTTCGTCGTTCAAGAGCTTTTTGATCGATCGGAAGCACAGCTCCAGCAGGCTCTCGTTTTTAAGCAACAACAGAAGTTTGATGAGGCCATTGAGATCTATAAGCAACTGATTTCACAAAAGCCAAATAATGTTGACTATGTCCTTTTACTTGGTAGACTATACGGGGAAATAGGCCAAAACGATCAAGCGATTGCCCTCTACACGAAAACCTTGCAAAAGGATCCCCAGCAAAAACAGATTCAGCTCGTACTAGGATTTGCCTATATTTCTGTACAAGATTACACGCACGCAAAAGAAATGTTTGACCGGATTCTTAAAGATGATCCAAACAATGCGGAAGCGTTAACTGGTTTGGGTCGAATCGCTGCTCTCAATCAACATTACGACGAAGCAGAAGAGTATTATCAAAAAGCATTCAGTGTTAATCCTCACAATACAGATACATTGATTTTCCTAGGGTCATTGAGAATTGCACAGAAGCGTTACGCAGAAGCGGAACCGATCTACGAATCGTTAAATCAGCAAATGCCCCACACACAATGGATAGAAGATGCTTTGCGTCTAGCTAAAGCTTCTCAGCCAGTCAAACCAGGAGTCACTGAAACGTTAACCAATCAGCAAATCCAACAAGCCGAAACATTTGAACAACAAGGTTTGAATCATCAAGCGATTGAAGTCTATAAAAAATTAAGGGATGAGTATCCAAATAATCCTGAGTATGCTGTTTCTCTAGGCCATCAATATGAGACTTTAAAGGACTACAAGAAAGCAATCGTCTCTTATCAGCAAGCTCTGGTCCTGAATCCGGACAACCAGAATATCCGCTTAGCATTAGGTTTAGCCTACATTTATGATCAGGATTATAGGAACGCAAAAAAGGTCTTTCAAACCATTATCGATAAAGATCCTGAAAATCCGTATGCATTGGCGGGTTTAGGTCGTATCGAAGTCATCTCTGGAAATCTTGTTAAGGGCGAGGAGTACTACAGAAAAGCGCTCAGTATTGATCCAACTAATGTTAAAGCGTTAGCATTTTTAGGCCAACTCTACCTTCAACTAAAAATGAATGAAAAAGCTCTCAAGGTCTACGAGAGGCTAATTGAAATCATTCCGGATGATCCAGATGCCCAAGAGGGGTTGCTCCGAGCAAAGTCGAGAATAAAGGTGAAGACGTAACAGTTTAGATATCTCTCCTTCTTCAGGCTTCGCGTTGCCATAACCTTTTAAGGACGCACCTTTTTCCATAATGAAGCTATCCCAACTGCGAGCAAGCATTTGAATACACAAGAAGGCATAAAGATCAGAACACCACTGACAAAAGCCGTCTTAGCATCCACAAAATAGGCCAAGCCTAAAAATCCCAAGGTATAAATCACTAACTCCCCACAAAGCACAGATAGCAACGGATGCCATGTCTGGGCCAATCTTGAAATGAGATAGGCAGCTATTGGGAAAGCGATGAGATATCCTGCGCTTCTTCCCATCCACCAAAAATCGCTCAATTGCGTGCTAATCACAGGCAGTCCAATTGTCCCACAGATCAAATAACAGATCGCCGAACTAAACGCCACTTTTGGGGATTGCGTCAAAGCCAGTAGACAAATCGCAAATGTTTGCAACGTAAAGGGAATCGGATAAATGGGAATTTTTATCCAAGAAGAGATGATAATCAAGCTACAACCGAATGCTGTTGCAGCCAAATAAGAGGTCATTTGGTTCGCTAAGGGGTATTTTTGCGCCAAAGATTGGTTCATGTTTATTCTCCATTTGTTGGGTATTGGTTCTGTTAATGTTCTTATCCTAGCTAAATCTTAATTAAAGAGCAAACAACCACAAGTTAACGCTCCATCCGCTTTGATGAGCTCAGACATGTTAATTGTCACCAAATTAACTTGCTTTTGGTCGCAAAAGGCTTGCAGGATCTCTTTGCTTACAGGAAACCCATCCTGAACAATTAAAGTGGATCCAATTCGCAACACATTGGATGCGGTTGAATCAGGGACAGAAATGAACGTATAGTCTTGATTCGTTACATTTTCAATTTCATTTTGAATGTGCAGTCCTGCGTCGGTGGCTGCGATCACAAGCGTTTCAGAGTCAAAAAAACTGATGACAGATTTCAGATGAAGCCCTTCGGTTACAGGGATGCCAATAACGTCTATTGAGCCTTGAAAGATCTCTTGGAGCTGTTGAAGAGCCAATGCGTTGGTTCGACGGGAAAGGCCCACAAATAGATGTTTCCCCGTGTACAAAATGTCTCCCCCATCCATCGTACCAGGGGCTTGGATATGCAGAATCGGATTGACTCCTAGCTGTTCAAGAGCTTGTGCTACAGGGATTTCCTCGCCTTGTCTTTCAATAGCACCCATGCGGCTGATAACAGCCGTATCGCCCACGATGATGGCCGTATCTTCAATGAAATTACAGTCCGGATGGTTAGCGTCGGCCTCTACTCTGATGACATCCTGGACGAGCGTTTCTAGCAACTGAATATACGCTTCATGCTGCTGTTTAGCTAAACTGAGGTCGATGGGAATAGGCGGAGGATTTAATTTCAAACTATTTTCAAATGAGCTAGAGAGATCCCTGACAAGAGCATATCGATAACTAGGATAGTTGGCGTTGGATGGGGTTTGTGCATGACAACAAATCGCTCCAGAAACAAAAAGGATAAATCCATACAAGTAAGATGTTTTCATAAAGTTTAGCATTGCTATTGGCCTCCCGAAAAGGTTTGTGAATTACCAAACTTACTTAGAAAGCGTCTATTTTGTCTAGTGTATATTTTTTTCTTGCAGAATACCCATGTCAAGCAGCATGAGGCGCACTATCGCTGGATTAATCATCTGACGGCCATCTGTGGGAGACATCCGAACAGAGAGAGGTTGTTCAAACAGCGAACCATTCAACAGAACCTCATCCTGAAGTTTCACTTTTATCGCATCCGATTGCTTCTCGAACCATCCATCCCACCAGTCAGAAACTTCCTTGCCACTTAGCCCGAGTGAAGTGGTAAGCTCGGCAATTTCCTGGGATACTGCATTTGAGGAGTACCAATCATCCGATTTCAAGGCATAAGGCCAAAAGGTATAGTTCATAAAGAGAGTGAAAAGAGCGCGGTAAAAATAGTCGCATAATCCGGATAAAGCCAACGTCATATCGTTCTTAATGGACTCCGTATACAACTTTAATGGCTTGTCGAAATAAAAAAGCACTAAATTGCGGAAATGCACATCCACTGGGTCAATGATGCCTTTGGGTAGTTTATTTGCATAAACGACCAGTCGCGCATACACGCCCTCAAACCAACGCATGCGCATGACATTCAATTGGTACAACAATTTTGTTTGCAGAGGAATCTTTGCTGAACGTAAAATCCTGCGTTCATACACATTTTCAATGGCATGTATTGACCCTACAGCACAAGCCCCACCCCCTTCTATAGCGATCTGGAAGAGGTCCCCTTCAAAATCTCTTTCCGCTTCATTTAAGCTCTTCAGGTCAGACTTCAGCATGGCTTGCACAATATCATAGCGAATAAAAGAGTCCCCTTTTGCAATACTGGATTCCGCGATTTCCATAGCTAATAATCGCGCACGCGTCGTGAAGATTTCTATCACTAATGATACCGGAATATCGGCTGGCGATGTTTTGTCGGGATAGGCAAGCCTAAAGCGCTCATCGATAAGGAGTCTTCCTCTAAAATCATTCAGGTTGCCTTCATTCCACTCCACTTTATTTATAAGAACTTCCATGGTTTCGCGAATCTTAACGTCTGAAGCACCGGTCGAGACTAATTTTGCATCATACTGCACATGTTGCCAATTTACCTGGAATTTTTCAGGGGACTTGATCAACTTGGAAATCTTCTCTTCATCATAAGCCAGGCGATGGATAGTTGCCGAAGGCGGCGTATTGTTCTCAAAATAGTGCTCCCAACCAAAAATTGTAATCAAACCCAGAAAATGGACGATCATAAATGGCGATAACGCTTCTTTAAAGACAAATCTCACGCTCATGATAGCTGTTAATGAAAAGAGTAGTTGCGCTTTCTCCCAAACGGCGTTTATTTTTGCAGGCAAGGCTTTACGTTCATGCAAAGCCTCAATGGTAAATCCAATCGCCATCCCCGCTATCGCTATGGGGGCCATATAATAAGCATAAACAGCCGTCATGGCAAGGTCTGTGATTAAAATTAAATGCTCTGTGTGTTTGCGTAAATAGACAATAGATTTCTTTAACAAGGGATGTTTTTTAACATCGAGGCGATGGTTAACCATCTGCAGCGCCAACGGGATGGAATACCCAACAGTAATCGCAATCACTCTCTGACGCAATGAGATACCGTCATAACCTTTAATACTACTTAACATATAAAAACAGCTTCGAATAGTCGAATAGAGCCGCTTCGCTTGAACAAGAGCCAGAAAATCCGTCTCGCCCTGCGCTACACTTGCAATCCCTCGAAATGTGGTGATGGCATCACCACCTATTAATAACCCATTCGACAACCAAAACGCATTTGTTATCGCTATCATCCCAGACATAACCACCCAACCTTTATCAAGGTATTAAAATGTAAAATTAACAAAAAGTGATACTACATTAATTGTTAATTAAAGTACATGAATAAATTTATGAGGTGAATAGATTAATCAGGAAAATTGCATGAAGAATTTATTATAGGAGTTATTGATAAAAATTAAATACAAAGAAAAAGAAGGTAGCCAGGCCGTCCCGGCCTGTGCCGAGGCTCTCGCTCAATGTCATTAAAATAAAAAAAGACTAATACAGGCCCAGATGGGCCGGCAGCTGTAAGACCACGGTGAGCGATTAGCGAACCGTGGGTAAAGACAAAACAATATCGAGTCGCGGAGCGGCGACATAATCTAGAGCTATGATTTATAATCGGTTGTGCAAGTGTCGCCGCTCCGCGACTCGATATTGTTTTGTCTTTACCCACGGTTCGCTAATCGCTCACCGTGGTCTTACAGCTGCCGGCCCATCCGGGCCTATATTAGATTTCCCCTTATTTTGACGCCATTGGGCTCTCGCTCGACCCAGGCCGGGACGGCGTGACTACCTTCTTCCTCCGCGTTTAAATGCCAACCATCTCTGCTAACATTTCAACCAGCGGCGTCGGGTAAACCGACAGGACCACAATGGCTGCGCAACTAAACAGCCCAACAACAGCCGCTGGCCAAGTGGGCGTTAACATAACCTCAACCTCTTCCTCTGGAGCTTCTGAGAACATGATCGCCATGATGCGCAGGTAGTAGTAGGCGGCTAAAATCGTCGTGAGTAGGGCGACCACAACGAGTGTATAATATTCGGCTTGGAAAGCGAGTTTAAAGAGGTAGAACTTAGCGAAAAATCCGACGGAGGGTGGAATTCCAGCTAAGGTCAACAAACAAAATGACAAGACACCTGCATAAAGTGGTGAGCGCCGAAAAAGACCTCTTAAGTCGCTTAACAAGACGCCTTCAGCGCGGTTGTCCAGAAAGGCTAATACGGCAAAACAGCCAAATGTCGCAAATGCATACACAACTAGATAGAAAAGCAGTGCTGGAATTGCTTCAGCAGTCCCCACAGCTAGGGGAATCAACAAAAATCCCGCATGGGAGATCCCTGAATAGGCAAAAAACCGGCGCAGCTGCACTTGACGCATCGCCACATAGTTTGCATAGATCAAGGTCAGAATGGCCAGAAAAGCCATCGCTTCGTTCCAAAATAGGTCAAATTCCGGCAGGGAGACTAAAAAGATAATGACAAAAGCGGCGAATGCTCCCGCCTTTGTCCCCACAGCCATAAAGGCCGTGACCGGAGTCGGAGCTCCATCATAGACATCGGGCGCCCAGGTGTGAAAGGGTACAATAGCCGCCTTGAATGCTAGCCCCAGCGTCACTAGAGCAATTCCTCCGAAGAATAACGCACGGCTCGAGCCATAAGTTAGAGACTGATAGCCTTCTAGTAATAGATCGAGTCTAGTTGTGCCGAGCGCCCCATAAATTAAGGCAAATCCATAGAGTAGAAATGCAGCTGCAACAGCTCCCATCAGAAAATACTTAATCGCTGACTCATGCGAGATCTTCCATTTTTTTACATACCCGCATAACACATAGAGGGCAAGCGACAGCGTTTCTAGTCCTAGAAAAATGGTTAGGAAGTCAGCTGCGGAACCAATCAGGATCAAACCAAAGAGTGCGGACAAAAGCAGGAAATAGTACTCCCCTGCAGTCAACTCAAACGCCTCTTCAAAGCGCTTAAAAAAAGCGGCAGCCAGCAATGTAGAAGCAAGTCCAATAGCTAAAAAGAAGACACTGAAGACATGCGCAAGTGCATCGAATCGCATCCACGGAGTCAATAGCGGATTAACGCTCACCGGCGCATAAAAAGCGGCATGTAGGGCGGCAATTAGAGTCGCTAGAGTGATATAAAATGAACATTTTTTAGAAAGAACTTCAGAAAAACTTTCAAACAATAAAACAATCAGTGCACCCGTCAGTAAGATCAGTAAGGGGCTAAGAGCGGCAAAATCGACAAAAGTCAAGGTTGTATCCATTATAGCTGCTCCAGTTTGGTAACGGCGACGATTTTTTCGACAGCCGGTTTGATTTCATTCAAAACGGTTGTGGGGTAAATACCCAACCACAACACTAATGCAACAAGCGGAAGCGCGATCAGCAGCTGCTTTGCTTTGATATCCTCCCAGCTCGTTTGAGGAGCACTTGGCGCATTGAAGTACATCTTTTGCATCCAACGAAGCATATACATCACAGATAGAATGATCGACAACCCTAAGAGAGCCGTGATCCATGGGTTATGCCCAAACAGACCAAAAAAGATGAGTAGTTCTCCGATAAAATTATTCGTGCCCGGAAGCGCGACAGAAGAGAGAACGAAAAAGAGGGTTAGCCAGCAGAGCTGCGGGAAATATTTCGCCAGACCACTTAATGGACCGATCGCCGTTGAGGCTATCCGCTGCTCGAGCCATCCGGCTACGAGGAAAAGCGCCGTAATCGTGATCCCATGATTCAAGGCCTGTAGGATGCCACCGGCATGTGCCGTTTGATCCATCACAAAAAGTCCCACTAGAATGAAGTTCACATGGGAGAAGCTGGAGTAAGCGATTAAACGCTTGAAATCTTTTTGCACCCAAGCGGCCAAACCGCCGTAAAAGACTCCGGCAATGGCAAATCCGAGCAGCCATGGACTCCATTCGAGCATAAGGGTTGGAAAGAGCTCCATCCCAATGCGTAAAATCCCATAGATCCCCGCTTTAGAAAGAATCCCCGAAAGCAAGATCGTGCCCGATGTCGGTGCCTGACAATAGGCATCCGGCAACCAGGCGTGAAAGGGAAAGAGCGGAGTTTTGACCGCAAAGGCCAGTAAAAAGATGCCGCACAACCAGGGAGCATGGGGGATGGCATTCGAAAACTGATCGAGTGCATCCAAATTAAACGTCGGTGCGGAACCCATGGATCCCGATTCAAAATAGAGAGACAGCACCGCCACAACCATCAGGGCAGATCCTGCAATCATATAGATAAGGAACTTTAGGGAGGCTGTTTGACGCTTTGGTCCGCCCCAAATATTGATGATAAAATAGAGAGGCAACAGCATTGCCTCCCAGAAGAACGTGAAAAAAGCCAAATCTCGAGTCGTAAAAAAACCGATTAGCAGCCCCTGAAGAAATAACACAAGCCCATAAAATACACTAGGAGTCTTCAGGTCTTCGCTGCGAACGGCCAGAATGCTCATAGGAATGACCACTGAGACCAGATACAAAAACAAAAGGGATAGAGCATCGACCCTTAAGTAAAACTCGATTGAAAGGGTTGGAAGCCATGCGTATTGCACTGAAGAACCGATCCAGCTAGATTGACCATAAAGCAGGATGCAGAGAGGTAGCAAGCTGAATACCGTTGCAAGAACTTTTAGGGGTTTTCTTAACTTGTTAGGAATCATAAACGTCACAAATGAAGCGACAAAAGGGAGAACAAACAACAACATCAAGTTAGACATGTTAAGCATGAATCGAGGTTCCTTAATAACATTTTTTGTAACAGTTTAAATACCAACCAGGTAACAGGTTACCAATATCGATGAGAAGCTGTATTGGGGTCTGGATTGACAATGTTGACAATCTTTAAGAATCTTGCGAACGAATCAATAAATAACGTTCTTAAAGATTGTTAACATTGTCGGTCCTGACCCCTCTCTACACACACTTGTATTTCAAAAAAACTAATGTTAATCACAACTGGTATTAAAAGGTGATTTTCACTCAAGTTGAGGAAGATCCACAAACTCTGTGTAAAGAGGGGTCAGGACCGACAATGTTAACAATCTTTAAGAACTGTATTTATTGATTCGTTCGTGAAGATTCTTAAAGATTGTCAACATTGTCAATCCAGACTCCAATGTTCGTTGTTAATCAAGACCCCAATATAGCTTCTTTTATTTAAATCACAAAGTTACAGCTTCTTTTATTTAAATCACAAAGTAGACAACTAGCACTGCCATCCCAATCGCCATCCAGGCCATGTACGAACGGATTTGTCCGCTTTGCATCACTTGTAAATTACGTGCTACGGCCTGCGTTGCGGCTGTAGAGACGTTAATCGCTCCGTCAAAGACTTTGGGTTCAACAAAGTATGCGAGGATCCACGCAAAACCTTTGAGCGGTAGGACAATAAAAAAGTCATATAGTTCATCGATATAAAAAGATCGTCTTAACACAGCAAGAGGATGATCGGGCGGGTTCTTCATACGCGCATAAATAAATACTGAAACCCCCACTCCTAAAAATGATCCGCAGACCGCGATCAATGTCTCCATGTTAAACAGGGAGCCAAAAACAAGCTCTTTTTCAGCAATTGTCAACCCGACTTCCGATAAGAATCCTTCAAGCAGCGGGGGCGCTTTGCCAAACGCTAAGCCAAGTCCGCCACCGATCATCGCTAACAACGCTAATACGGATACGGGGATGATCATGATATTGGGAGCTTCATGCACATGCTTGAGTGCACTTTCTTCTAAGCGTGGAGTCCCTGTAAAGGCTAAGCAGTAGGCACGCGTTAAATAGAATCCTGTCAAAATCGAAGCAGCTAGTCCTACATAATAAAGCGTGTCAAATCCAGCGAGATGCTCCTGTTCCAAAATCAGATCCTTACTAAAGAACGCTGCTAGCGGTGGAATACCGGATAAGGCCAGTACGCCTATTAAAAAGAGCCAACGCGTTTTGGGAAATATCTTTGAAAGACCGCCCATTTTTGCCATCTGTGTCTCCCCTGCCATCATATGCACGACATTCCCTGCTGAGAGAAAGAGGAGGGCTTTGATAAAGGCGTGTGTCGTTAAATGGAACATAGCCGAGTAAAAGGCCCCAGCCCCACACGCCAGAAACATCAATCCTAGCTGACTGACAGTGGAGTAGGCGAGAACGCGTTTCAGATCCGTCTGTCCAATCGCACATAGCGACGCAAAAAGAGCCGTCGCAGCCCCCACCACACCGACTACCTGTAAAGTGATCGGAGCCAAAAGGAAAACGGGATGCATCCTCACAACCAGATAAACACCTGCTGTAACCATCGTAGCCGCATGGATCAGAGCCGATACAGGAGTGGGCCCCTCCATGGCATCCGGCAACCATGTGTGCAGAGGCAATTGAGCTGATTTTCCCGTCGCCCCTATGAAGTATAGCAGGGTAAGCAGCGTTAAAATAGGAGCGCCTAATGTGAATTCCTGTCCCACGCGTTTAGAGATTTCAGAGATATCGCTCGTACCGAATAGATGAAACGTCAATAACAGCCCTAAAAGCAAGCCTAAATCCCCTACACGATTCACCACAAAAGCCTTAGTCGCTGCAGCAGCAGCTGTCGGGCGCTGATACCAAAATCCAATGAGAAGGTACGAGGCGAGACCAACTCCTTCCCAGCCGACAAAAAGCAGCAATAAATTGCTTGCTAGTACTAACAGGAGCATGGCAAACACGAAAAAGTTCAGATAGGAGAAAAAGCGCGCATATTCTTCATCGTGGTCCATGTAGCCCACGGAATAGACGTGAATCAGGAATCCAACTCCGGTAATGATCAGTGTCATCAGCAAAGAGAGGTGATCGAGTTGTAGGGTGAAATCGGCGTGAATACCACCGAAATCGATCCATTTATAGAGCGTGAGCGTAAGCGCACTCATGTCATGTGCTGTATACAAATAGAGCATACTCGTAAAACAGACAAAGGGAATAAAAATGGCGCCACAGCCTATCCAGCTCGTCAACTGACGTCCAATCACTTTTGCCGTAGCCGTTAGAAAAAGAAAGCTTACTAACGGCAAGAATAGCCCAAGCCAAATCGCATACTGCATGTTATCCCCTTAATCCATTGTACTGATCAACGTCGACCCTCTGTTTCGATCGAAACAGATTAATGATAATTGCAAGACCCACAGCAGCTTCTGCAGCGGCCACCACAAGCACAAAAAAGACCCAGA
>Ga0207102_1031_pt1 | contig 24958 bp, 16 predicted proteins | sample Alteio_BWMinHeat_80_FD_153573 | JGI IMG/M metagenome (GOLD analysis project Ga0207102, IMG submission 153573) | Enriched cells from forest soil in Barre Woods Harvard Forest LTER site, Petersham, Massachusetts, United States -... | ecosystem: Environmental > Terrestrial > Soil > Temperate forest >... | reverse complement strand
TGGATTGACAACGAGCATTGGGGTCAGGACCGACAATGTTGACAATCCAGCCCCAATGCTCGTTATCAATTCAAACATAAATCCAGCTTCTTGTCGATATTGGTAACCTGTTACTTGGCTGCTCCAAAAATGCTGCGCATTCGGTACATTTCATGTACTTTTAGGTCAGCTAGCAGCTACTGCTGCGGAAGCAGCGGCGCCAATGGCGGGAGCCGCAACAGCGGGTGCAACAACAGCAGCATTGGCAACTGCGCGGGCTTCAGGCCAGAGTTGCTCATTACCACGCTTTTCGACCACAATAGCTGCTGGTTTCCAGCCTCCGAAATCATACGCGCGTAAGTTCTGGAGATTCGTCGGGTCTTTGACAAAGGCATTCAAGAAGGCATCGACGTGTGCGGCCTGCTCTAAACGCTCAGGTATCATCTCCATCTTCTTAACGAGAATCGGTGGTCCAATTGTGTTGACAATACACTCATCAAGCCTACCCGGATCATCTTGACAACCTATCATGTAGTCATGCAGACGTTCCTCTACGAAGGCCATCAAGCCACCGCGATCCAAAAAGTCCTTGCAAGGCGTGGTGTAATGCGTAATACCAAGACGCATCTTTAAATCCATTTTTTGGATGGCATAAAAGAGCAGAAGGAATGTCCGTTGTTCGTCGATGTCGGTTATATCAGATCGGTTAGAAAAAAAGATTCGGTGGACGTTGTCTAACATGGTGTCCATGTCTCGAGCATAATCCTTATCGAGTCGATAACAGTCAGGTAAGCGGCATGTCTTTTTCTCTCCTGGCAAATTAACTGTGAATTCATTCTTGATCTCTCGCTTAAAGTCGGCGAATGTTCTATAGGGTTGCGGCGCTGCCCCCGGTTGCGATGATGCCGATGATTGAGGCGACGACGGTGGTGGCGAAAACAAACGATCCTGCAGAGATTGCACAAACGCATGAAAATTAGGATGACGAGCCTGTAGTGCCAAGATGTTTTTTACACGGACACTTTCATCACCCACTTTAGGCAAGATACGTTGGTGCACACAGTAAAGAACCTTTTCGTTCCTCTCATGAGCAGCCTCTAAAAAGACCTCATAGTCGGCAACAACGATGCCATCATGCATCGTAGGGGATCCATGCCGCGCATAAGTCACTAGCCTTTCAACACCATCTTTAACCCATTTGAATAGGGAACGCACGTGTGGCAAATTCATGTTTTTAGTGAAGTCTTCGTTTAAATATTCGCCGCTAAATTGCTGTTTCCAAAGATCTTGCTTGGGCTTCAACATTTCGCGCGGGGCATTTTTCACCTGATGATTGTAAGCTTGAATCACCGCAGGAAGTGTCTCCGCTGAAAGACCTTTTAACTGATCTTCTGATCCTGGATTTTGCAATTGGTAGGCATCTGTTGTGGCTTTCACTATCCCTTTAAGGTAAGAGAAAATCTGTAATTCCGACCATCTGACATAGCAAATGGTACGTATTAATTTGCTATATTCTAAAAGATCCACATCTGGTGCGGAGGAGCTTTGAGCGGCAGCAGCACCATTATTCCCGTTAAAATGTACATAATGCGGAGACAAGCACACCTTTCTTAGTTTTTCCACAAACTGCTCTTTATAGCAATTTCTGATATTCTGCAAACTCGGACCAACCAACAAAGCTGAGATAACGTCAGACAAATCGCTATAGAAGTCTCGCAGACTCGCGTCGCGCTCATTAAGAACTTTTTTCTGAAGATCTTGTAGCTTTGCAGCCAAATCAATCTTATATTTCTCTCCCCCTAAAATTTTGCCATATTCTTGCAAGGCGAGCCGATACTTATGTTCTTTGGAGGGATGGTTCCCATCAATAATCATATAATATCCATTTCTCATCTTTTGAGCGATTGCTGCTACAAACTGCCAACCCGTAACGGCACTATTCGCAGTGGTTGCTGCGATTGATGAAGTGGTAGCTGTGATGGATGAAACTACATTCGTGATGGATGAAGCAGCACTGCTAGCATAAGAAGCCACAACTTGACCATATGCCGAAGCTGATGATGGCAACAGGTTAGCAAGTGATGAGGGGCTTAGTGGTAAAGGAATAGCGGCGGCGGCAACAGCGCTTACCTCTGAAGAGGAAGATGCTGCTGCTTGTCCATTTGGGGCGCTAGCTGAACCAACTCCCGCACCAGAACACATGCTCCAACCCAAACCATTCGCTTGACTTTGCTCAACAGCAACAGCTCCTGCATTACTTCCCTCAAAATGTTTAAGACGTGCTTGTAGATCCGCTAATTGACTTCTTAATGCAACATTCTCCGCGCTTAAATTAATAATTGTTTGTCTCATATGATCAATGTGTGCTCGTGCGCGGTCCCCAGAGACGTCAGGCTCAGAGGAACCAGCCTCTTGTAGAGGAGGATGTTCTACACTCGGATTGGCGGATCCAGCTGCAACAACGCCATGTTGCTCGTCGACTCCCAATTGGGCGTGAGCTCTATTGTGGGCAGATGCTACCAATCTACTAGACTCTGAAATCACCTCTATTGTCGCTCTTGAATCATTTACTGCATCTTGAAGTTGGCCATTTTCCCACATCAAATTCACTATTTCTCTTTGTTTAGCAGCTAGCTCTCTTTCATAATTCGACACCAATTGTAGATTAGCGTCCCTCAATTCATCAATTTGCCTTTGTTGATCATCTCGATCTCTCCCACGATTTAATGCACGACTCAAATTAAGTGGTCTTGCACTCAGAGGTAGACTTTCATCCATGGGTAAAGTTATAAGCTCAGCATCTGGCATGTCAAATGGTTGCTGCGGCTGATGAGCAGCCGCAATTTGTCCATCCGCCACCACTGGTTGCGCTGGTTGAGCCACAGGAGCAGGCTGGATGACAGGCGCTGGATGGACCACAGGAGCTGGTTGCTGAGGAGCCAAAACAGGTTGTGCCGGCTCGGGAGGAGCAAAATAGGAATAAACACCCTTGGGCATAATCAATCCAGCGACCACAAAAAAGACGCTCATTGGAACGAAAATAACGCTTTTAGTGATATCCAATAAATTTCCGCCAACGTCTTTATAAAAAGCGTCGCGAATTCTTCCATTCAAGAGTGAGGCCACAAAATTACAAGGAATATCAACCACATAATGCGGAGCATGCAAAATCGTCAAAGCTAAAGCTTGAATTCCATACGCCATTGATTGAAGGCGATAATGCGACGTCTTCGCATTTGTCATCGCCTGACGCACGCGTTGGCTGTCAGCTGGAATCAAATGCCTTTGAACAAAATTTGGACTTGGATTTGGTAAATTTGGTCTTACTGCTGGATCCATGATTTAACACCCCTAAATATTATATGATTCGATTTTATCTCAATCTTATCATCTATTTATAAAATTTTTATAATATAAAAATGAATTATACACATCTGATTATATAATTGCAACAAACAAATAATTAAATATGTATTTAAATAAACGTTTACTATCCACGTACGTCGTTAAAAAGTCATTGCGAGGCGAAGCAAAAAGGTATCCAGGGCGTCCCGCCCTGATACACAGGCCGAGACGGCCTGGCTACCTTCTTGCTTCGCCTTGCCATGAACACTGTCAAGAAATAATTGTGTGCAGCACTAGCCCATCCGGGAGTGGTGATTAGTTTTTTGAATTTAACCCTGCATTAATTGTCACGTTTATAACGGGACAGAAATAAGCAAACATTACAACAACATATATAGAACCAGATTAGCCAGCCTCAGACGACCTGGCTATCTTTTTTTTTATTCTGTTCTTTTCTCTGCGCCCTCTGTGTCCTCTGCGTTTAAAATTTATTGAGCTTCAAGTTTTTGGAGGGTTTCTGATTGTAGGGTGGGCCATAGTTTGGAGGCGGCTCCGGATGCTTGATAGAGGGCGATTAGCTCGGTGTTGAGGCGATCTTCTTTCTCGTGCGACAACTCGTCAATATCTAATTTCTGTTCCAAGGCCCTACAGCAACTCAGTTTTAATGAATGCACTTCGCTGCAAAAAACGGCACTGCGCTGTTGCAATGGAGCTGGCTGCCCGGACTGAATAGATGCCATGTCAGAGGGACCATGCTGTACGGCGTGGATAAAGAGCCTTCGGTAATACTGCGCAATCGGTTGTGCATGCATTTTAGACTGCTGCATCACATAACTATAGACTTGCATACAGCCCGGAACCAGATCAAAAATAAAATTTTCAAGCTGATGGAACTCGAACTCAGTTTTGGTCAGGGCGCGCGTGCTTTTAATGCGCTTTTGTGCATCAAACATCAGATAGTGCAGCGATAATTCGGCAACACAAAAATTTTTAGAGACAAATTGGTCAATGAGTTTTATTACGGGATCTAGGGCTGCTTTTTGCTCTACAGACAGATTTAAGCCAACTGCCTTAAAAAGTTTTTTATCGATTAAGGGAAATAATTTTTCAACAAGGGCATAGCACCCCTCCAAACAAACCTCGCGTACAACACACATTTCAAATCCCTCTACCGGAGGGATCGGGCGAATGGATTCCAAGCCAAAAACACTGCAATTTTTAGCGATGCGCACCACAAAGCAGTTCTCGCCCTCAATATGGAACAGAACATTGTCATTGTTGACTTTTTTCCTACCTATACCTTCACCTATCACCACTTTTGAACCGGGCAGAGTGTCTCCTTTTTTAAGCGCCTCTCTCCACTCTATGTGCTTTTTATCAGCATCCTTCAGCAAAGCACACCCATTTTGGCTTAAATAATCCTCTAATAAGACACGCCTTGGGATCTCCAGAGCTCCACGTAGAGGGATAAAATGTGTGATCAAAAGCGCTAGCGCTTTTAACAACTTTTCAATGGAAGTGCCCTGTGCTCCATTTAGCTTACTAATCCATTTGGTGATCTCTTGAAGCTCAACTCTGCTAAGCGGTACTCCCGTCGAGATGTGGAAAAAGGCTCCAAAAGGCAAAGGACCTTGTGTTTGCCCTTCTAATTCGATCAATAGTCCATACCCTGATATCTGTTTAAACGCCTCACCCTCAAAATAGGCATACAACTTCTCTTTAGTGGATAGTTCATGACTTCTATCAAAAACACCCCAAAAAAGGCGCTCTACCTTTTCTCCGGGTTTTTCACTCAGTAAATTTAGAAAAGGGGTAACGCCTTGATTCCATTCAGTCAGTTGATCGCGCACCTTACGCATATCTCCCTCTGCATCTCCCAGAGTGCGCTTCAAAATGTAATCCTTATAAACAGCAGCCACTTTTTGAATCAGCTGAAACTGTTCTTTAAAGGCCCTTTGATTCGCGTCAAGGGCATTCACCAGGCTATCAGAGAAAAAGGCATCTGCACCGATCAAATTGGGAATGGCATAATAAGCTCTCCAAAGATATCCAAAACTTGTTTTTGCATTGTAAACACGCGTTCCATCACCGACTAGCTGACAGGTAAAATTCCCATTGCTATCCAACGCCGAGTAGATTTCTTGTAAGTTAGCGCTTAATTGAGTTGACGATAAGCTGACAGATGGTGATGACATAAAACGACACTCAGGTTAATTATTTTTTTAAAAAAGCATAAGGCTTCATCCAAAAAAGCAGGATAATGCCTAGAGTTAAAAGCATGGCTCCTGGATAGGTCAGCCAATATTTTCCCGGATCATGATTGACGATAATCTGCACGTGCTTGACAGCACCCTCATTTGGTGGAGCAATATTCGACAAATAAAAGCGGTAGCCCTCCCATGTTTCGTACACGTGATTCATACTGATCGTCTTTTCTATAGCGGGGGCTTCTGTGCCATCTGAAATCAACAGGTCGCTTTCAAAACTATAGGGTTGAAGAGAGTTAGCATAGTTAATCTGACGTGCTTGACGCAGCCGCAACCGATAAGGGATCGTCTGGACTTTTGGTTGAAAACGCAGCAGATATTCGCCATCGAAAATCGGCCACTTTAACCCCTGCCCAATCGGATCATAAGCTAAAGTCACTAACTCCGATCGCTCCCCTTGAGTAAGCAAAAGCGTGATTTTTGGAACATTATCCTCCAATTTCCGATTGGGAATCTGATTCTCAACACGCAATGTCAGAGGCGTTTCCAAAGCCATTTCAGAGGAGTTAACCTCCCTTTCTGCACTAGAATTAGGCAGCTGTAAATCGGATAAATGCAGGGAATAGGCCCTTAAATAAGCCGAAAACAGATGCGCCTGGGTCTCAGGCGAAAGCGGATGTGCATGCGGTAGCATGTCAGGCAGCTGATTCGCCGCTTTAAAGAGTTGCTGCGTCAATGTCGTCAGGATTACAGCCGTCTCCTGCGCTGTACAAAACCCCTCTCCTGTTTTAAGTGGGCGCAATTCTGCGATTAATGGCCAGCCTCTTTCTTCTAAAAGTTGCAAGACATCACTACCTGCCACCAGAGGACCTTCCAGTTCCGCAAACAGGGCACTCGCCCAAAGAGCAGCCTTTTGTTCTGACTGAAATCCATTTTTCCAATCCAGTTGGTTCATCACCTCTGCTATGCTTTCAGACAGTAAAAGGTCATTAGGATAGAGCCATCCATGGTGCCGATTCCAAATCGAGAGAAAGGTTGTGAAGTTCTCCACAAAATCCACACCAGCCTTTTGACTCGCTGTTTGGAATAGCTGCAAAGGTGGTGATAGTAAACTCGCCGTTTGTAAACCCTGTCGAATCTGTTGCATCAAGTCAGACAGCTCCACTTGTTCTCTTTCCAACCGCCCATTTAGATGTGCTGTAAAAGGGAATGCATAGGGCACCGCATATCCGCCAAACCCCTGATCATAGACGATCAATGAGTCAAGAGCGGCCGGACGATAGGTCCTGACATGCACCCGTCCATACAGATCAAAGGCAAGGAAATAGTCGTCTCCATGAAGATCTTGCAGCAAGACCATACGCGGTTCTTTTCTCAATAAATCGAACGCAATCGGATAGCCCCCAAAGAAAACGCTCTGCTCATTTAAATTTTTTAAACTCTCGTCTCCTGAAAGGGGAATTTGCAAAGAGGCATTCAAACCCGACTCATTTAAATGAAAGGTGACGTTTAAGAATGGATCCATTAAACCCTTCTCCTGAGAGCTCTCAAAAGACAACTCAACCTTGGCCTCACCACCTGCCCATTTAATCGGGGCTGCAATAGCCTGTGTCAAGGATCCTTGATAGAGAATTGTTTGATTAAACGAGTCGGTAATGAAGAGATCAAGTCCCTCCAGATAGGCGCGTTTCGCGGATTCCGCCCTATCAGGTGTGCGTAAAGCAAGCACCTGCCAAGGCTTGTCCTGCATTTGGGGAAGGCGGATACGCGTGCTGACGGGCAAATTTGATTGAGGGTCAAGTTGTTTCCAGTCATAAACAGGAAAGGGTTTGATACCGGAAATTACCCCCATATCCCCCTTGATCCATGTCTCCATCCTTGAACTAGAATGAGGCGCATAGGCAACCAATTTCATTTTAAGTTCGGGAAAAAAGGGATGATTGTCTTCTTTTAAATCGGGATTAAATCTGCCGGATAGACTTTTGTGAAGCGCATAATAGGCCTCTTTTCTCTGATCCGCATGCACCTCGTCTTTTTTCTCCACCTTCACAGCATATGTATAGGGAAGAAAAATCTCTTGTGAGGCACTACCTTCTATAATGCTCATATTACCCTGAATTCCTGCATAGCTCTTGTAAAGAGCTCCAGCTAAGATCATAAGCAATCCGAGATGGGTCGTTAGAAAAGGGATATGACGCATCTGAAAAGGCCAACGCCTTAGAGCGGAGATCAAGATATTGACAAAGAAACCCCATAACAAAGCGATGAAAAGGGGATTTCCATAGGTAAAGAGGGAAGCGTACTGATGCGACTCCGTGCGTGATTCAATAAAAGTGCCCGCCATGACAAAAAGGGCTACAGTCGCGATAAGAGCGATGGCAAATCGAATGCCTCCGATAAATTTTATCAAGTGTTGCATCGTTTTCATTGGCGTAAAGGAATCTCATGGATCAGTTCAAAACTTGTTGCAAAGGACATAATCGCCTCTCTATTTTTTTCCACTAACTGTTTAGGTCCCGTTACCTTTAACGTGTAATCGGCGCGCATCTGGCGCACCCGATCAAATCCCTCATTTCCTGGGAAAGCTAAGCTCAAGGATTGGTAATGTTCCGGATAGATCTGCATCGTCCAGGCTAGCATCATGCTTAGATTCTCTTGGCCGGAGAGTGTCCCAGATCCGACAAAAAGGAATCCGGAAAAGCCACCAAAAGCCTGCGGAATCAGCTGTTCAGACGTGGGATCCAAAGAGCTAAATTGTTTTTTCCAGCGCAGAATTTGCGCCATTGGGGCGATCCGCGCATTCAGATGGTCGGAGGGAAAATTGTGGATGGCAATTTTCACCTGACCTGTGCCTGCATCGTCTTTAATCAAAAATTCGCTTAGAGGCTTCATCGTATCCAGCAACGACTCAGTGCTTAGGGGAACGACCCGCACCCAATGCACAGGAACTTTGGCGCGATAGATCCAATGGCGCTGATAGGGAGGAAGGCCGGTATCGCGCCCTTGAAACTCTTGCGTGGTGTATGGGTGGGGGTAGGGAGCCGTTGAATCTGAGTTTGAGTCTGAACAACCCGTTAAAAGCAAAAACATCAATATTAAAATCGGCATAGTTAAAGTGACTCAGTTTTAAAGCAGCTCAATGTGAAAGTCAAAATTCGGACTTGGATCAAATGGCCACATGTATAGCCGCTTTTTTCCATTTTTGGAAGAAAATTGTGGGATGAATCAAACGTGAGAAAAATTTTAAACGCAGAGAGCGCGCAGTTGAAAAATCTCTTAACTTGCCTTGCAACTAATCACTTTAAAGTCTTATAAAGAGGGGAACCCCTATAGGTGGATCATGACGACTAAAGAGTGGCACTCTTCAAGTTTTGCCGATGGGCAATTCATTGATGCATTATACGCACGTTACATCACAAATCCAGAAGAGGTCGACCCTTCTTGGCGTCAATTCTTTAAGTCATTAGACGATAGTGTATTAGAGCAAACCGCACCAAAAAGAGAAAGCCTCGATTTTTCAGATGAACCCCTCTCATTTCACCCGAGCATTGATCAAAAAGCATCCGCTGATCTGCGCATTTTTAATCTGATTAAGGCTTACCGCTTATATGGCCACCTGCTAGCAAAAATTAACCCGATTCACGTCAAGGAACAGGAAGTCCCTTGGCAATTACAGCTGGAGACGCTAGGTTTTGCCAATAATGAGTTAGAGAACACCTTCCCCACATGCGGTTTTCTCCAACAGCCCAACGCTTCATTCTCTGAGATCATCAACGCTCTAAAAAACACCTACTGCAGCACGATTGGCATCGAATACATGGAGCTGCAGGATCCGCGCTTAGAGGCGTGGCTACAGGAGCAAATTGAACCCAACCAATTTAAGATCCAATTAACCAATCAGCAAAAATTGACGATCTTAAAAAATCTCAGTCAAGCCGAGCTTTTCGAGTCCTTTTTACAGACCAAATTCACCGGTCAAAAGCGTTTTTCTCTAGAGGGCGGAGAGACATTAATCCCGATTCTAAAAGCTATTTTAGAGCAGGCAGCGCATTTCAAGCTCGAGGAGTGTATCATCGGCATGGCGCATCGCGGTCGTTTGAATGTCCTCAGCAACATTCTCATGAAGTCCCACGATGTGATCTTTAGCGAATTCGAAGAGGGCTATTCTCCGAAATCCGGCGAGGGTAGCGGAGACGTCAAGTACCACAAAGGATTTTCAGCAGTCATCGAACCTCTCCCTGGGCACTCTGTTAAAGTCAGCTTAGCGCCTAATCCAAGCCATCTCGAATCTGTGAATCCAGTTGTCGAAGGTCAAGTGTACGCCAAACAGATCCAAAAAAACGATCGATTAAAGGAAAAGGTCATCCCCATTCTCATTCATGGAGATGCCTCTTTGGCTGGACAAGGGATTGTGTATGAAACCATGCAGCTATATCGCCTTCCAGGATACTCCACAGGAGGGACGGTCCACATTGTCATCAACAATCAAATCGGATTCACCGCTTTACCCTCCGAAACGCGCTCCACCAACTACTGCACGGATATCGCACGCGCCTTCGATGCGCCCGTCTTCCACGTCAACGCCGAGGATCCAGAAGGATGTGCCTATGCAGCTTATTTAGCAGGTGAAATGCGTCACCGGTTCCATTGCGATGTCTTTATCGACCTCAATTGTTACCGCAAATATGGCCATAATGAAACTGACGAGCCCGCTTTCACACAGCCTTTAGAATACCAGCTCATCCGCAAGAAAAAACCAATCCATGAACTCTATCGCGATTCTTTGATCCAACAGGGTATCCTACAGCAATCCGAGGCAGAATCTCTAGAAAAAGAGTTTTCAGATGCCCTACAACGCGCTCTTTCAGACATCAAAGAAGCATCCAAAGAAAAGCATCAGGAAAAGAAGTCGCTCGCCTCAGCTCCCTATGACCCCTTTAAAACCATTCAAACAGCCGTGTCAAAAGAGATTTTACGCGCTGTTTCGCAACACATTTTTTCAGTTCCCGCAGACTTTAGCATCCATCCCAAACTAGAACATCTGATCAAGGAAAGACTCCTAATCGGTCAAGGCGCTGAGGGGGCGAAACCACTGGATTGGGGAGTCGCCGAACTCCTCGCATATGGCACACTCCTTTGGCAAGGCACTCCTATACGCATCTCAGGGCAGGACAGTTGCCGCGGAACATTTAGTCATCGACACGCTGTTTGGGTCGATCAGGTCGTGGAGCGCTCCTATTGTCCTCTTAAGCATTTAAAACCCGATCAAGGGCGCTTTGATATCATCAATTCGCCCGTCTCTGAATTCAGCGTATTGGGATTCGAATTTGGTTATAGCAATGCCTCCCCAGAGACCTTAGTGATATGGGAAGCGCAATTTGGAGACTTTTGTAATGAAGCGCAGGTGATCATCGATCAATACATCTCCACATCCGAGCAAAAATGGCAGCAGAAATCGGGATTAACCGTTCTGCTGCCGCATGGATTTGAGGGACAAGGTCCTGAGCACTCTTCAGGGCGTATGGAACGCTTTTTGATACTAGCTGGACATGAAAACATGCGCATTGCGTATCCGACTACCCCCGCGCAATTTTTCCACCTGTTAAGAAACCAAGCGTTGAATCCCATCAAAAAACCGCTGATTGTCTTTACACCCAAAGGATTATTGCGCCATCCGGCATGTACCAGCCCCATAGAGGATCTCACCCAGGGCTCTTTCCAAGATGTCATCGAGGATCCACTCGACCTTAAACAGGTCAAAAAACTGCTCCTATGCAGTGGGCATTTTTACTATAACCTAGTAGCCGAGCGAGAAAAAAATGCCCTTGCCAAGCAAGAAACGGCCATTATTCGCATTGAGCAGCTCTATCCGCTAAATCTTGAACGTATCCAGGACATTTTCTCTAAATATAAAAACTTAAAAGAGTGCTTTTGGGTCCAGGAAGAGCCAAAAAACATGGGCGCCTGGGAATTCATGCATTCTCATTTACACGACATCATGCCGAAGGGAATCCGTTTAAACTATATCGGAAGAGAGCGCAGCGCCTCCCCGGCGACCGGATCGCATATGCTTCACAAACAGCAGCATGCAAAAATTTTAGAGCAGTTGTTTAAACCCTTAAAGGACCGCACATGAAACAAGATATCAAAGTCCCCGCCATGGGAGAATCGATCACGGAAGCGACCATCGGATCCATTTTAAAGCCAACCGGATCTCAAGTCGCCATGGATGATGAGATTTTAGAGTTAGAAACAGACAAGGTCAATCAAGTCCTCTACGCCCAAAGTGCCGGAGTGGTTACCTGGACGGTTCAGCCTGATGAAACCGTCAAGATCGGCCAAGTCATTGGATCGATCGACAGCGCAGCCAAGGCCGCCGCTACTCAAGCACCTAAAACGCAACCCGAGACTCCACCCCCACAAAAAGCTGCGCCTCAAGAAGCCCCAAAAAAAACTCCAAAGGAAGCTTCTAAAGCGCCATCAACAGCTTCCGCTGCGCGTGTGCGCGTCAGCCGCGAAGAGTATGCAAGCAACTTCCAGACGTCTCAAGAAAAACCCGTTGAACCTCTGCCAAAAGCCCTTGAATCCCATGTCGAGTCCCACATCGAAAAAGTAAAAATGGCTCCGGGAGCACGCACTGAGACGCGCCAAAAAATCTCAAAGATCCGTAAAGTTATCGCCACGCGCCTTTTAGAGGTACAGCACACTACAGCGATGTTGACCACCTTTAATGAAATCGATCTCTCTGAAGTGGCAAGTTTACGCGAAAAGCACAAAGACGCCTTTACCAAGCAGCATGGAACCAAATTGGGCTATATGTCCTTCTTTGTCAAAGCGACTGTCGCAGCCCTGATGGAATATCCCGGAGTTAACTCCTATATGGATGGCGATGAAATCGTGCATCGCGAATATTATGACATCGGCATCGCCATTGGGACAGAACGCGGTTTAATCGTACCGGTTGTCAAAAATTGCGATCACCTCTCATTCGCCGGAGTCGAATCGGCGATTGAGACGTTTGCTAAGAAAGCGCGCGAAGGCACGCTTTCGATGGATGACCTCCAAGGAGGGGGTTTTACCATTACAAATGGCGGCACGTATGGATCCTTGCTCTCCACGCCTATCCTAAATCCCTCTCAATGCGGGATTTTAGGGATGCATAAAATCGTGAAGCGTCCGGTGGTAGTCAACGACCAGATTGTGATCCGCCCCATGATGTATGTCGCCTTAAGCTATGATCATCGCCTCATCGACGGCAAAGAGGCCGTCTCATTCCTCGTACACATCAAAAACTCCCTGGAAGATCCTGCACGGCTTCTTCTGGATCTATAGAGAGACAGTAGTATGACTCAAAAATATGATTTAGCCATTATCGGATCGGGTCCAGGTGGATATGTGGCAGCGATTCGCGCAGCACAGCTAGGATTAAAAACCATTTGTATCGAAAAAGATCAGACGCTCGGGGGCACCTGTTTAAATGTTGGGTGCATCCCCTCTAAAGCTCTTTTGCAATCCACGGAAAATTATGCCCTTTTGAAAAACGAGGGTCAAGAGCACGGCATTGAATGCTCGGAACTCAAGATCGATTTTTCCAAAATTTTGAGTCGCAAAGCGGGCATCGTCAAAGGCCTAACAGAAGGCATTGCCGCGCTGTTTAAGAAAAATGGAGTGGTGCATCTGGTGGGAACAGCCCAATTTGTGACGCCGCAATCCATTGAAGTGACACAAGGCACCACTAAACAGCTAATTGAAGCGGAAAATGTGATCATCGCCACTGGCTCCGAACCGATCTCATTGCCCTTCCTTAAAGTGGATGAGAAAAAGATTGTGACCTCCACCGGAGCCTTAAGTTTGGAGACTGTACCCAAGAAAATGGTTGTGATCGGAGCGGGTGTGATCGGCGTCGAGTTGGCCTCCGTCTATCAGCGCCTGGGTACCGAAGTAACCATCGTCGAGCTCTTAGATCGCGTCTGTCCTACCATGGATGAAGCTATCAGTAAGGCTCTTTTGCAGATCCTCAAGAAGCAAGGGTTGCAATTCCATTTAAGTGCAGCCGTTTCAGCCGTCAAACAGAATAAAAAGGGGGAACAAGTGGTTTCCATCAAGCTCGGTAAAGAAGAGATGGAGCTGACGGCGGATGTGGTCCTGGTGGCTGTGGGTAGACGCCCCTATACAGCGGGATTACAACTGGATAAAATTGGCGTTTCGATGGATCCGCGTGGATTCATTCAGGTGGACAACAGTTTTTGCACCCCTCAACCACATCTCTATGCCATCGGCGATGTGATCGAAGGGCCGATGCTGGCGCATCGCGCCTCCGAAGAGGGCGTGGCCGTCGTCGAAATGCTAGCGGGAAAGTCTTCTCACCTAAACTATATCGCCATCCCCAACGTCATTTACACCCATCCCGAGGTTGCAGCCGTAGGCTTTACAGAAAAAGAGGCGCGCGAGCTTGGGATGACACCTTTTGTCGGACAATGCGCCTTTAGGGGAAATCCACGAGCGCGCTGCGGCGGTTACATAGACGGATTTGTCAAAGTAGTCGGGGAAAAGCAGAGCGGCCGCCTCATAGGCATGCACATTATCGGTGCACACGCCTCCGAAATAATTGGCGAAGGGGTTATAGCAATCGAAAAGGGATTGACGGTAGAAGAGCTAGCAAACACCTCACATGCGCATCCGACGCTAGCGGAAGCCATCAAGGAAGCATGTTTGCACGCCTTGGGAAGAGCGATTCATCTATGATGGGAGTTAGGCATGGTGTGTGAAAAAAAATGCGCAGCATTTAAAAATAGAGTCTAACCAAGACGATTAAAAAAACACCATAAGCCGAAGGCTTCCGAATGCGCAGCATTTTTGGAGCAGCCAAGTAACCGGTTACCAATATCGACAAGAAGCTCAGCGCCAAAAACCCCCGAATGGGGGTTTCGTTTTTATAGCCCAGTGCAAGCGAAGCGCAGCTCTGGGTAGCATGGATAATGGGATGCACCCCCGAAGTGGGGTGCCGCAATCCAAGGTTTCCCTTAAAATATATTTTGGGGAAAATTATTGATTGCGGCACCCCACTTCGGGGGTGCATCCCATTATCCATGCTACCCAGAGCTGCGCTTCGCTTGCACTGGGCTATAAAAACGAAACCCCCATTCGGGGGTATTGCAGCTCTGGTCCAAATCCAGCTTCTCAGGAGTTCGGAGGCCCTGCCCTTCCCCCTCCCAGGGGAAGGGCAGGATCGCTACGGAAGCTGTTGTTAGCTTGATGCGTATGAAGTCATGGCCTTCGCATTCTATTTCTAGTAGCCGTGGGAGGTGCCGCAGCCGCAGGCTGAGCGCACGTTAGGATTGCTCACCTTAAAGCCTGAGCCATGTATCCCATCTACAAAGTCGATCTCGGTGCCTAAAAAGCGTTGAGCCTTGGATTTTTTGACGTGAATCTGAATGCCTTGTGATTCAAAAACCTCATCATCAGGTCCCGCTTTCTCGGAATAATCGAGATCGTATTCAAATCCATTACAGCCCTTCATGATTTCATCCAAGGACATCCCCCAACCCTGTTTGCCTTCATCTGCTAAAAACTCGAGAAATTTAGCTGCTGCGCGCTGTGTCAACGAAATCGTCGTCATATCGGCTTTTTCTTTGAGCAAGGCATTGAGACGCGACTCTAAACGCGTGATTGCCGCCTCATTCATGCCATGACCCAACATGCCCGCTTCTAACGTTTCCCAAGTCGCCGCTTGACAACCGACACAATGCAAACCCGCATTTGTGATCTCCTGCGATAAACGCTGCGCTTTATGGGGAAATAGCGAAAGAATTTGCGAAATCGTCATCTGGCGATGAATCGCCTCTACCGCTGGATTTGCCTCTTTATTTGCCATAATAAACTGTCCTTTTACTTAAAAAGTAATTTTTACGTTTCCTTTTAGAATTCTGCACTGACAAGCCAAGCGCTCATCGCAAGTCCCCGCACCCAAGAAATCTTCTTCTTCTTGAGTCGGTGGCGAAAGATTTTCCTTACCCTCTTTAATTTCAATCACGCAAGTGCCACAAACACCCTCTGTACAGGCAAAAGGAACCCCAGCTTCTTCACAGGCATCTGCAATAGGCGCATCGTCCGGAAGATCGATCTCTTCATTATTATGATTAAATATTAACCTAGCCATTTGTATAAACTCCTAAAAATAAATACCCTTTCTTAGGGATTCTACCCAATAAGGGCGATAAAATCAATCAAAAACATCAAAAACGTTCAATCAAAAATATATACACAAGTGAATTCAAAAATAGGTATTTCGGCTGCGTCAAAGCCCCGGGGTTAAACGATCGTAAGTCACCCCATATTCCAAATATTGGGTGACTTACGATCGTTTAACCGCGGGAGCTTTCACGCAGCCGAAATACCTGTTTTTGAATTCACTTGTGTATAACAATTCAGATGCCCCTCTCTGTGTTCTCTGTGCCTCTGTGTTTTAAAATAATTGGAAACACAGAGACACAGAGAAAAATGCAGTGTTAAAAGAAATTTCATCAAATAACCTGTTTTTATATCCACTTGTCATTAAAAATATTGAAACTCCAATAATTAGTAATAATTATTTTGATTTTAATTTATTCAATTTTGTATAATTAGTTTATGAGATATAATGGATTATTGTTTTTTTGTTAACAAAAGGATTTTTTATGTCCTCATTAGATTCTTTAAACCAGGGCACCCCAAATCTAAGTCAGCCCTCTTCTGGGCCTGATCCACTTAGTGTTAGAGCACCTTTTTCACAGGGTAGACTACGCTCCTCTAGCACAAGTGGTTTGCCGGGTCACCAAGCCTCCCTTACATTAAGCGCCGGGCCTCTTCCGGCTGCAAATCAGGCAAGTAGCATCCAACTATCCCTCCTAGGTGCACAGCAGCCCGCTCACCCACCACCTGACAGCATCAGTCTAGTAGCGAGTCCTCTTTCTCCAGCCGTCAATGTGCAACTACAGCGAATCGATCCAAATAACGATAAAGCGATAAAGAATCAGATTCGAGACAATGTCGAGGCAGATAATAAAGACGGTAGTTTATGGAAGCTAGGCAACTATATCAAATCGATGAATTGGAAGTTGATGCTTGCAGTAGCAGTTGCCGTGGCTGCATGCGCCGTTGCCATCATCTTTAGCGGTGGAGCAGCCGCAGTACCCATTGGTATGGCGCTTGCTATTGTGGTCGGGATACCTCTTCAAGATTGGATCAGCACTGCTATGGATGATAGTAATCTCAAAGCCAGCGTAGCTGCGAATGTTAATCAAACCATGAATGAAGAGTCTAACTTTATGAACTTGGCTAAGCATATCGAACCAGCTATAAAAACTGAAATCACGAAGCAAGAGGGGCTAATAACGGCCGGTGCACCAAACAAGAAACAGCGCGAAAAGGCCATTAAGTCCCTGAATCGGGTGCTCGGAAAAGAGTTCTATTACCTCTATACACACCACTTCCCAAAAACAAACAGCAAAGCATACACCCCTCAGGAAGTAAAAAAGAAAATGGAAGCTTTCGAGAAATTTATTAACGAGAAAGTTTTCGAGGACTCTGGTTTGAATATAAACTTTAAGATTCCACCCGGTTTTGTACCCGAAGCCCCTAATCCAGCAGCTCCTAATCCAGCCCCTGCTCCTGCTCAGGCACAAAATTCAATTAGCTTAAGTCAAGCACCTGCTGCATCTGCATCTGCTCCGGCGCAAAGTTCAATTAGCTTAAGTAGCTCAAGTCAAATCAGTGCCGCAAATCCTGCGGGTCCTGCGGCTGGTGCTGGTGCAGCGGCGCCGGCTGCAGCGGCCGTTGCGGCACCCGCTGCTCCCGCTGCTCCAGTAGTAGATAAGGCTGCTCGTAAAGCTAAACGTGATGCTGATCATCTTGCTGCTAGTCGTGAGGATGAGCGCGCTGCTACCGCCGCTAAACTTGCTCAGGACGCCCCTTCTCAAGCTACTGTTGACACCGCTAAAAAGCGTGCTGATGACACTGCTAAAGCTGATCGCGCTGCTAAAGATCTTGAAGATGAGGCTCGAGTAGCCCATGAAACCGCTGTTGCAGAGGCTCGCGCTGCTCAAGGGAACCCTTCTCCGGTAGGTCGTGCTGAGGCTCGTCTTGCTAAAGAAAAGTCTATTGCTGCTAGAGATCGTTATTCTGAAACTCGTGTTGATTCTTTGCAAGCCAAGAAGAGAGTTGCTATTGCTCAGCGTGATGTTAATCGCGCTGAAGAGGCATTTGACGATGCAAAAAAAGGTGGTGGTTGGTTAGCACAAAAGGCACGCAACGCATACCGCAAGGCGAAATATTTAAAGGAAGATATTTGAAGAAAGATAAAGGTTTGATTTTGCCCTTGACGAAGGCCCTGCCTCAGATTTATGTTTGAATTGACAACGAGCATTGGGGTCTGGATTGACAATGTTGATAATCTTTAAGAAACATCATAAACGAATCATTAAATAAAGTTCTTAAAGATTATCAACATTGTCGGTCCAGACCACTCTGTGAAGAAGCTTTGAGGATCTTCACAAACTTCAATAAAAATAGTCGTTTAGCACCTGTTGTGATTGATATTAGTTGAGGGGTCAGGACCGACAATGTTGACAATCTTTAAGAACTCTTTTTTTATTCGGTTGTGATGTTTCTTAAAGATTGTCAACATTGTCAATCCAGACCCCAATGCTCGTTATCCATTCGGACCCCAATCCAGCTTCTCAGGAATGTGGGGGCCATGCCTCATGCATGGCCTCCGCTTTCGGAAACCTTCGGCTTATTGCGACTTTTGCAAACGCCTCATCCCGGCCTTTATTTGTCCATATGGTCCATGTAGTCCATAAACCTTCGCCTTTCAACCTCAATTCTTCCCAAGAACCATAATTTTCTTCTTAGTTTAAAAAGATTTGCTATAATGGAATCTGATGGGCTATTTTTAAGGTAATAAGATTTTATGGATTTGGTGATGACCGAAACAATCAAAACACTCAGCTACTTAAGCAATACAGGCGTCTTATCTCCGCATTGCACGCATCACATTGAAGCGGCGTCTCTGATCAGGATCTATCAAATCATGCTACTGACGCGTCAAATCGACGAGCGAATGATCACTTTGCAGCGCCAAGGGATCATCACCTTTGCCCTGAGCTCGCGCGGCGAAGAGGCGTGTTCCGTAGCCAGCGCAGCTGCGCTTAGCACAGACGACTGGCTCTATCCGCAATACCGGGAAGCGGGAATCATTTTCTGGCGCGGCTTCACCCCTTTGCAATACTTACATCACATGTTTGGCAATCAGGAGGATCTCATTTTTGGTCGGCAAATGCCCAACCATTTTGGATCAAAAGCGCTAAATGTCGTCCAAACCTCTTCGCCTATTGGCACTAAAATCCCCCATGCCGCCGGTTGCGCTTACGCCATGAAACTCCAAAAAGAAAAAAAAGTAGCGGTCGCCTATTTCGGCGAAGGCGCCACCTCCGAGGGCGACTTCCATGCCGGATTAAACTTTGCTGCCGTAAGAAAAGCCCCCGCTATTTTCTTCTGCCGCAACAACGGCTATGCGATTTCGACTCCCTGCTCACGCCAATTTGCTTCAGATGGCGTCGCCCCGAAAGGCATCGGCTACGGCATCACCACCTACCGCATCGATGGCAACGACGTCTTTGCCATCCACGAAACGGTTACCAAGGCGCGCCAGCATTGCTTAGAGGGCAAAGGTCCCGTTTTAATCGAAGCCATGACCTATCGCCTAGGAGCGCACTCTACTTCCGATGATCCGACCCTCTACCGCAAAGAGGAAGAAGTGAAAAGCTGGGAAGAAAAATGTCCTATTTTGCGTTTAAAGCGCTACCTGGAACACAACCAGCTATGGGATGCCAAACAAGAAAAGGCTTACCTCACGCAAATTGGGAATGAAATCAGCACCGCCATTACGATTGCTAAAGAGACGCCTAAGCCTTCTTTAAAATCTCTGTTTGAACATGTCTATTTTGAAATGACACCAGCCCTTAAAGAACAATATGAAGAATCTAAAGCTTTTTTTTCCTGAGTCAGCCCTATGCCAGTCATGAACATTATACAATCCTTAAATCATACGTTGCACAGCGCGTTCGCACGCAATCCAAAACTCGTCTGTTTCGGGGAAGATGTGGGCGCTTTTGGGGGCGTTTTTCGCGTTACTTCTGGTCTACAGGAAAAATTTGGCGAAGAGCGCTGCTTTGATTCGCCTTTATGTGAACAGGGAATCATCGGATTTGGCATCGGCATGGCCCAGAAAGGAATGTATCCGATCTGTGAAATCCAATTTGCCGATTACATTTTTCCAGCCTACGACCAGATCGTCAACGAAATGGCCAAAATGCGCTACCGCACCGGAAACCAGTACCCCATTCCAATGCTCATCCGCACCCCTTACGGAGGAGGCATCCATGGCGGTCATTACCACTCGCAATCCCCCGAAGCGCAATTCTTGCACACACCGGGCCTAATCGTTGTTGTCGTCTCATCGCCTTACGACGCCAAAGGTTTGTTGCTCTCAGCCCTATGCTCCAACGATCCGGTGCTCTTTTTAGAACCCAAACGCATCTACCGAGCCGTTAAGGAAGAGGTTCCTTTAGAAGACTACTTCATTCCTTTAGGACAAGCTGACATCGCGCGCAGCGGAAAAGACCTCACTCTAATCGGCTGGGGAGCCCAACACCATCAAAACATGGCTGCAGCTCAAGAGCTCGCGGAAGGAGCAGGCATTGACGTCGAAGTGCTCAACCTGCGCACATTGAATCCGCTCGACATCAATACCATTGCACTCTCCGTGCAAAAGACAGGACGCTGTGTGATTGCACATGAAGCCCCCAAGACGCAAGGATTTGGAGCAGAGCTCAGCGCCTTGATCATGGAAAAGTGTTTTTATGCGTTAGAGGCACCGATTAAACGCTGCTGTGGCTACGACACACCTTTTCCACAGACCTTAGAGCAAGAGTATTTACCGGATGCCTCTCGCGTGAAGCAAGCAATCCTAGACACACTGCACCAATAGATAGAGTATCGGAGAAAGAGGGCATGAGCAAAATTTTTACGGTTAATTTACCCGATATTGGCGAAGGGGTTGTGGAGGGCGAGGTCATCGAATGGCTAAAGCAACCGAATGATCCGCTCGAACAAGATGAGCCGGTGGTCGTCGTCATGACCGACAAAGCGACAGTAGAACTACCCGCCCCATACCCAGGAAAACTACTCAAGCAGTACTTTAAAGTCGGTGAAATCGCGCTACGAGACAAGCCCTTATACGACATCGAAGTGGCTGCAGGCAGTAAGCTTACTCCCCATAAAGAACCAACTAAAGAGCCCTCTTGCACGGCCGAAAAACCCTTAAAATCAAAACCCGTTGCACCCATTTGCGCGCAGGCCAAAGCCCAACCGCAAACAAATATTTCCTCCCATAGACCCTTAGCTAGTCCGGCGACGCGCAAGCTTGCACAAGAGATGGGACTTGATTTGAATCAGATCACGCCCACCGGAAGAGAGGGCGAAGTGACAAAGGAGGACCTCAAGAGCTATGCTAAACAGGGATCTGGCGCTCAATCCACCTCTACGCCACAGCCTTTACCCGCCTTTCCCGGGGATCAAGAAAAGCCTTTGGTAGGCATTCGCTTGCTCATGGCCAAGAAAATGGCTGAAGCGAAGCGTGAAATCCCTCATTTCTCCTATTTTGAGCAGGTCGATGTGACGCGTCTGGTGCAGTTAAGAGAGCGCTTTAAGCCAGAAGCTGCAAAAGAGGGAATCAGTGTCACTTTTATGCCCTTTTTAATCAAAGCGCTTTCGCGCGCCATTTGCCAATATCCCGAAGCGAATAGCGCCATTGATATGGTGCACCATAAGCTGCTGATTCATCAAGAGCAACATGTCGGGATAGCCATGTCGACCCCTTATGGATTGATTGTGCCCGTTCTCAAAAATGTCGAAAAACAGTCCCTGAACGACCTGATTCGCTCCTATCATCAGCTAAAAACCCAAGCGGTGGAAGGTAAACTTCATTCCAGTGATATGAAGGGCTCGACCATTACCATCAGCAATTTTGGGGTATTGGATGGAAAAGGATTATGGGCCACGCCCATTATCAATTATCCCGAAGTGGCAATTTTAGCAGTCGCACGCATTCAAAAAGAACCCGTAGTCAAAAACGGAGACATCGTCATCCGCGACATGCTGAATTTATCGTGGAGCTTTGACCATCGCGTGATCGATGGAGAGTTTGCGGCTAGGTTTTCGCATTGCTTTGCCTCGCATTTGCACAATCCGGCAACGCTCCTTTAAATAATAAGAATAATTAAACGCAGAGGACACAGAGAGCGCAGAAATTGGGTTTAAATTTTTAAACTTTTTATTTACTCAAATTGGGAAATCGCCCATAAAATGGAGTGTGATCCCAACCTCTTTCTCTTTCTTTTTTTATAGGAGGCATATGTTTAAACCTAATAAAGAGCGTAAAGAAGCCCAGCAAACGACTGAAAAAAAGCGTTGGGAGCAGAGCATTTCCCATGAGGAGTCACCGCGTTTTTCCACTAAAAAAACAGATCAAAAAATGCCTCCATATGGAAAAAAATAGGTCGATGTGATGTCCCTTCTATTGCTCTTTGCATTTGTAGCCGGTTTAGTGACTGTGTTATCCCCATGCATTATCCCAGTTTTACCGGCCATTCTATCTGCAGGGGCGGGAAAAGGGAAAGCGAGGCCTTTCGGAGTCGTGCTCGGACTAATCATCAGCTTTTCTTTTTTTACCCTATCCTTAACGTTCCTCGTCCAATCCTTTGGCATCTCAGCCAATCTTCTGCATAACACAGCGATTGCGATTTTAGCGCTCTTTGGATTGGTCATGCTGTTCCCCACGTTAAGCGACAAATTTGCCGCATACGCTTCCCTATTTGCCGGATTAGGCAATCAGGTGCAGCAAACCGGAAAAACCGTCCATTCGGGATTTTTAAGCGGATTTATTCTCGGACTTGCTTTAGGATTGGTGTGGACGCCTTGCGCCGGCCCTATATTAGCTTCCGTCATCGCGCTTGTTGCCTCACATGGCGTCAACGCCTTCAGCGTGCTGATGACCTTAACCTATAGCTTCGGCGCTGGCATTCCCATGTTTTTAATCGCATATGGAGGAAACCGCGCTCTCACCACATCGCGTTTCTTCTCTAAACATTCGGAGGAGATCCGCCGTGGATTTGGCGTCTTAATGATCTTAACTGCCTTAGCGATCTATTTTCATGCCGATGTCGCTTTCCAACAATTGACCTTAAACTATATTCCCAATATCTCTATCGAGAATAATCCAACCGTTCAAGCCGAGCTTCAGAAATGGCGTGGAGGCGGTGCGTCATCCTCCACCACTCAAACAACAGACTCTACACTCCCCATTCTTTACACCGCACCTAAACTGATAGCAGGAGGCGATTGGTTTAATAGCAAACCATTGATAGGGGATGATTTGAAAGGAAAAGTCGTGTTAATTGACTTCTGGACCTATAGCTGCATTAATTGCCTGCGCACGCTACCCTACTTAACGCGCTGGTACGACACCTACAAAGATAAGGGCTTTGTAATTATTGGAGTACACACCCCGGAATTCGAATTCGAAAAAGACTCTCAAAATGTGGCTGAAGCCATTAAACGCTTAAACGTTCCCTATCCAGTGATGCAAGACAACAAATATGCGACTTGGCGCAATTTCAATAATTCCTACTGGCCCGCGCATTTCCTCATCGATCGCGATGGCAATGTGCGCTCAGTTCACTTTGGAGAGGGAGCCTATGTTGAAACAGAGAATGCCATTCGCTCCTTGCTAAATGAAGCCCCTCTAAAGATGGCTGAACCGCCTCCAGCAGTAAAACGGCTAGTCACCCGTGAAACATATCTTGGATATGGCCGTGCCGACACCTATGCATCCGGCCAATTGCTGAGCAATGATCAAGTCATGGACTATCACAAAAAAATACTCCGTGCAGACGAAGTCGGACTAGAGGGTAAATGGCTTGTAAGCAAAGAAAAAATCACTTCTGCCGGAAAAGATAGTGTATTGATGCTAAATTTCCTCGCCTCACAAGTCTATTTGGTCCTGTCGACAGATAATGCACAAGCGATTACCGTTGAGCTAGACAACAAGCCCTTACCAAGCAAATACAGAACAGACGACATGAATGAAAAGGGCCAAATTGTAGTCAAAGAAGCCCGCAAATATAACATCGTTGACCTGAAGGGGGACTATGGGCGACATGTTCTAACGTTACATATTCCAAATGGCGTGAGTGCTTATGCCTTCACCTTTGGCGCGGAATAAATAAAACACCTATCGCCAATCTTTTTCGCGAAACCAGCGCGTCATGATCCATTTCTCACCTTCAATGACTGGTCTTCCTGCATGTAAGGTTAAAGGATTCACAAACCCATCTGTATCGACATTGTAGAAGAAAACAGCATTTCCTTTAGCTGGATTTATTGAAATATTTGCACGGGGAAATTCTGTTTCTCCCCCTTTTATTGGTGTATTCAAATAAATTAAGAACGTTGCGATACGTTGGCCTCCCACTTGACTATCCGTTTTCTTAAAATAATCGTAATGGGGGTAGTATTGAGCGCCTATTTCGTAATGAGCTACTTGAATATTTTCGCCCTGTGATTCAGGTAGAGAAGTGATCTCAGAAATTCTTTTTTCGATCTGTTGAAGAATTTCATCTCCGTGCTCATCAGGACAACGCATACTCGAACTTGTTCTGACAGAACTTATTTTGCGCTGATTTGTCTTCTCGTCAAACACCGTTGAACGGCTCATCTCAGGTTTTGCGTAAGAGATGATATAATCGCATTCCTCTTCGCTTAAAAAATCAGAGATGATGAATACTCGTGGGTTCTCAGATATCTGTTCCAGCGAACATGTTTGTGCACAAGCAAGATGATGCACGCCTAAGGACAGGACCGCTAATAACAGGCAAACATTAAAAATTTTCATCTAAAAACCTATATTTGCAGTTGCGTTGCTAAACCTAAAAGATTGAGCATCAGTTCAGATACCCCTCCTTCGTCGGGAAAAAAGATAGCCAGGGCGTTCTGATAAGAAAGATTTGACAGTTTCGGATCTAGTTAAGAGCTAAAAAACATGATAAACATCCCTAATGGGGTCATAACCAGGGGCAATTTCAGAGAAAAATTTGTATAATAATGCCTGTATATTTATTCTAATGGATTATTGTCAACGTGCATTTTAGAAAATCAGGGGGTAGAAATTTTGTTCTTGTCGAAGATTTTTCCTGTCTAAGACGATTGCAAAGGTAATAAACCGAAGGCTTCTGAATGAGAAACATTTTTGGAGCAGCCAAGTAACAAGCTACCAATATCGATGAGAAGCTGGATTTGTGTTTGAATTGACAACGAGCATTGGAGTCTGG
>Ga0207102_1030_pt1 | contig 25053 bp, 23 predicted proteins | sample Alteio_BWMinHeat_80_FD_153573 | JGI IMG/M metagenome (GOLD analysis project Ga0207102, IMG submission 153573) | Enriched cells from forest soil in Barre Woods Harvard Forest LTER site, Petersham, Massachusetts, United States -... | ecosystem: Environmental > Terrestrial > Soil > Temperate forest >... | reverse complement strand
TTTGTTGTAAATTGCTATTAATCGTTGTGTAGACTCGAAACCCATCAGTGTAAATGCTATCACCATACATTTGTTCTAATTGTTCTCGAGCAAGTTCGTAAATTGGTGGAAGATGATCAAGTGCTGTTGGTGTTCAGTGCTAATGGAACAGCAGTCATTAAAGCGGTAGAACCCTATTTAAACAGTCATAAAATCCCTCAACTTTTTGTTGGATCGGGTGCCAAATTTTTCGCGGATCCAGAACACTATCCTTGGACAACACCTGGCAGACCAGATTATACAGGAGAGGCTAAAGCCTACATCGATTATGTCAATAAGAATTTCCCCAATGCAAAAATTGGTGTTTTGTACCAGAATGATGATTATGGTAAAACGTTTCTTAATGCATTTATAGAAGAGCTTGGTAAAGATGCAGGCAAAAGAATCGTGAGTACACAACCCTATGATGCAACAAATCCATCAATCGAAGCTCAGATCATCAATTTAAAAAACAGTGGAGCAACCGTTTTACTCAATGTAAGCACTCCTAAATTTGCAATTCAATCCATCAAAAAAATTAGCGAACTGAATTGGCATCCAGAGCATTTCATGACTCTGGTGGCTTCCTCACGAGATTCAGTTTTTATACCGGCTGGATTAGAAAATGCTAAAGGGATTATTACGGCTGCGATCACTAAAGATCCGACAGATACCCAATGGGAGAAAGATTCTGCAATCCTTGCCTATAAGGAGGTAATGAAAAAATATAACCCTTCAGCCAATACAGGTGATATCTTTAACGTTCTTGCTTTCGTATTAGCAGAGCAAATGGTGGGGATATTACAGAAGTGTGGGGATGATTTAACGCGAGAAAACATTAGAAAAGTAGCTACAAACTGGCATCAATCTTCGGATCTTCTCTTGCCTGGAATTGAATTTGATATAACCCCCAAAGACTATCGATTGGTAAAAAAAGTTTATCTCGCTAAATTTAATGGGAAAACCTGGGAGCAGCTTGGTCAACCCATAGAACTTAAAAAGTAATGAATGGATCTAAAGGATGAGCATCAATACCTCCACATCTTCATTGCTTGATGTGAAAGATCTTACGGTCAAATTTTCCGGAATTGTTGCACTCAACAAGGTTAGCTTCACAATGGGCGAAAACCAGATTTGTGGCTTAATTGGTCCCAATGGTTCCGGAAAAACGACCTTAATCAATTGTATCAGCCGTCTTAATATTCAAGAAAAAGGGGATATTTTTTATAAAGGTCAATCCCTTTCTAAATATCGTCCTCATCAGATTATCTCTTTAGGTATTAGCAGAACTTTCCAAAACCACGCTCCCTTTTCAACCATGAGTGTTCTGGATAACATTCTTGTCGGAGGACATCAGGTGATGAGTGGGGGCTTTGTTACTTGCGCATTAGGCACAAGAAGAGTCCGAAAAGAAGAAAAACAGCTTCGCGATTTAGCCCATGAGCTCCTCCATCATTTCCACGTTGAAGATTTAGCCCAAACACCCATTAAAGATCTTCCTTTTACGATTGTTAAAAGAATAGAACTGGCTCGCGCTCTTATGAGCCAGCCTAAATTATTGATTATGGATGAACCAGCCGGTGGATTAAACCATAGTGATATCAGTACATTTAAAGAATTTATCCTAGATATACATAAGAAATATCAAATATCAATTTTGCTTATCGAACATAATATGTCCCTTCTTATGGCAGTTGCTGATTATGTCGTCTGTCTTGATTCAGGGCAAAAGCTAGCTGAAGGCACAGTGGAAGAAATAAAACAACATCCTGATGTGATTCGTGTCTATTTAGGAGGTGGAGGATAAAATGGCTTTTTTAGACATAGGAAATCTCTCAGCCTTTTATGGAAAAAAACAAGTCCTGTTTGACGTTAATCTAACAGTAAAAAGAGGTCAGATCTGTACTTTATTGGGAGCCAATGGGGCTGGAAAAACAACGTTAATGCAATCCATACTCGGACTTGTCAAAAAAACAGGCCAAATACATTTAAATGCAAAAGATGTAAGTCATCTACCCTCTTACCTCATTGCGAGAATGGGGGTAGCCTTTGTGCCTGATACCCGCGGTACCTTTATGGATCTAAGCGTACTTGAAAATCTACAGCTTGGGGCATATAACCTTAAAAACAAAAAAGAAGTTGCTCGAAATTTAGAACAAATTTATCATTACTTTCCATTCTTAACAAAGCGTCTTAATCAACAGGCAGGAACCTTGAGTGGTGGAGAGCAACAAATGCTTGCCATATCCCGTTGCTTGCTGATGAACCCACAACTGATAATCCTGGACGAGCCTTCGTTAGGCTTAGCGCCCTTGATTGTAAGAGATATTTTTCAGATCATGACAAAGATCTGCAAAGAGAAAGAAATCACTATCCTTCTTGCTGAACAGAATGCTGCAATAGCTTTACAGACCGCCGATTATGTCTATTTAATTGAGACCGGAAAAATCATTTTATCTGGTACTTCTCAAATGTTTAAAGACAATAAATCAATTCAACGAGCTTATTTAGGTGTAGCATAAGGAATTAAAATGGACCGCTTTTTAGAATATTTCTTTCTTGGCCTTTCAACGGGTGCGATCTATGCTAGCCTTGCTCTTGCCATTGTCATTTTAACAAAACCTATGCGTCATCCCAATGTCGCTCAAGGTCAAATGGCAATGTTTAGTACCTATATTGCTTGGGTACTCATCAATGCTGGGCTACCCTATTGGTTTGCCTTTCTAGCAACCCTGGTCATTTCATTCTTTATTGGAATGATCATTGAACGCATTATTTTTCGTCCCTTAGAACAAGCCTCCATACCAAATCAATTTATACTTCTGATCGGTCTATTTTTATTTCTCAGAGGAACAGCTGGCTGGATCTTTGGTTATGACACAAGAGCTTTTCCTGCTGCTTTTCCCTCCAATGTTCCTTTTTTAACGAGTCACTACATAAGTGCTAATCAAGCACTTATATTAGGAATTGTCACTCTTTTATTAATCTCAACAGGATTGTTTTTTAAATTTACAAAGCTAGGTCTAGCCCTTCGAGCCATTGCGCAAAACCCCCTTTCTAGTACCCTGGTCGGGATTAATATCAGTGCAATGCTAATGCTAAGTTGGGGGATCAGTGCTGCTATTGGAGCAATCTCAGGTATGCTGATAGCACCGACTATCTTTCTTGATCCCCCCATGATGGATGGTGTTTTTATTTATGCAATCTCAGGAAGCATTTTAGGAGGAATTACAAGTCCTGTTGGGGTTGTCGTGGGTGGGATTATGATTGGTCTTATCAATGCAATCCTTATTAACTACTTAAATCTGATTAATGGCGAACTGGATACAACAGCGACCCTGTTTATTATGATAGCCATAATACTATTTAAACCAACCGGACTGTTTACGAAAAAAATAACAATCCGTGTGTAAGGCTCTTTTACAGAGCCTAAAGGCAAACCGATGAATAAGCGCTTAATTTTACAACTCATTTTATTGATAATCTTAATTTTAGCTCCGCAATTTCTATTGTCATCCTACCATTTATTTCGACTAACTCTTGTCGCAGCCTATGCCATTGTTGTTTTAGGGTTAAATCTGTTGATGGGATATAATGGTCAATTCTCTCTGGGACATTCCTCTTTTTTTGCAATAGGTGCTTATCTTACTGCGATCATGATACCTCATCTTGGTCCTTACTATCTTTTGGCAATACCGTGCAGTGCCGTTATAAGTTTATTGGTCGGTTTAATAATTGGCATTCCTGCCATTCGGTTTCATGGCATATACCTTGCAATTGTTACATTAACACTTGCAGTGGCAACACCTCAAATTATTAAATTTCTTGAGCCGTGGACATCAGGAGCTATGGGGATTAATTTGGATAAGCCCTCAGCACCTAATTTTTTGCCACTGAATCCAGATCAATGGATATATTTTCTAACAATTCTTATAACAATATTCTTGTTTTATTTAGCACGTAATCTAATCGAGAGCCGGGTTGGACGCGCAATTATTGCCATTCACGATAATCCAATTGCCGCCTCAACTTTGGGGGTTAATATTTCTGCCTATAAAATCATGGTTTTTGGGGTGAGTGTGATGTATGCAAGTATTGCTGGAAGTCTGGCTGCTCTTATCTTGCAATTTGTTGCCCCCGACGTCCTGACCTTTGAATTATCAATATATTTTGTTATTGGGGTTATAGTGGGAGGGGTACGCAGTCTGTGGGGGCCCATTTATGGAGCCTTTTACATTGTGTTTCTCCCCAACATTGCTAATGCAATTTCGAAAGGAGCTCCTGAAGTGATTAGTGGTCTCATATTGATACTACTTCTTATCTTTCTCCCTGAAGGAATCCATGGTGGTCTGCGAAAGATTTATGTGTATTTACAACAGAAAAGATATGCTTGATTCTCAGTATTGTTTGACTTGCTGCTATATGAATTGCTATATCTATATACAACTTAACTCGATTTTTTAATCGGAGAACCTTATGAAAAGGATGTCACTATCTCTTTTGGCAGCAATGGGCCTGTTTGCGGCTCAAGCGGTATTTGCAGCCCCAATTGAACTTGGAGCCTCTGTGCAAAAAACTGGTTCATTTGCAAATACGGGAAGATACTATGCGGATGGGTATCAATTTGCAGTTGACAAGATCAACGAGAAAGGGGGAGTGAAAATCGGGGATAAACAGGAAAAATTACACTTAACGATTCTTGATAATCAATCCGATGTCAATTTAAGCGTGCGCCAGTACGTTCAACTTCTTACACAAAACAAAGTCAACTTCCTCTTGGGGCCCTTTGCAAGCAATTTTGCCCTTGCCGACTCTGCAATCTCAGAAAAATATCAGATCCCTATGATCCAGGGCGGAGGCGCATCGGATCAAATCTTTAATCGAGGCTTTAAATATGTTTTTGGTACTCTTCCTCCTGCATCTGCCTATTTTCAAACGACAGTGGATGCCATGATGAAGTTAGATCCAGCGCCCAAAACTGTTGCACTGTTATATGCGGATGACTCCTTTGATGTGTCGGTTGCAGAGGGCGCCCATAAAATCCTTGCAAAAACACCTCTGAAAATTGTGATCGAGCAGAAATATAGTTCAGAAACCTCCGATTTTAACTCATTACTTGCCCTGATCAAGAGCAAGAATGTCGATGCCATTCTTGTGGCTGGTCATGAAACGGAGATCCTTAATTTCATCCGCCAGGCAAAAGCCTTAGACATTAGCCCAAAATTCTATTCCTTCACTGTCGGCGTTTCTACAGCAGATTTTCGAAAGGCGCTTGGATCCGATGCAGATTATGCTTTTGGTATGACTTCATGGCTGCCCTCTTCGTCGCTCAAAGATGATTACTTTGGAGACGGTATGCAATTTGCAGAGGAATATCGTAAGCGCTTTGGTTATGAACCCGATTATCATTCTGCATCGGCAGTTGCTGATGTTCTAGCTTTTGTCAAAGCAATCGAAAAAGCCGGCAGCCTTGACCCAAAGGCCGTCCGCAATGCAATTGTAAATCTTGATTTTAATAGCCTTTATGGACAAATCCATTTTAATGCACAAGGCCAGCTTGAGCTTCCTCAAACTGTGATTCAGATCCAAAATGGAAAAGTTGTGCCCATTTACAATGCGAAAGGCTTTATTGGAAAACCTCAATATCCGATGCCGGCATGGAAACAGCGGTAAGTATAAAATGATATTGCTTTGGCAAGTTTTGGTTAACGGGGTGTTGCTCGGCGGCATTTATGCTGCGATGGCGCTTGGCCTTGTTTTAGCCTGGGGTGTGCTGCACATTGTCAATGTCGCACATGGGGCCCTTATCATGCTTGGGGCCTATGTCTCTTATTACTTGTTCACTTTCATTGGCCTGGATCCGTTTGCCGGGATGCCTTTATCCATGATCGTGATGTTTGGCTTCGGTTATTTGCTCCAGCTTTATTTACTCAATTTTATGATCAAGGCGCCCATGTTCAATACTTTGCTACTCACTTTTGGACTTGCAGTGATTTTTGCAAATTTGGCTCAATTTGCATTTAGTGCAGATTTTCGCATCATCAATCCAGTGTATGCCGGGGATAATTTTGTTTGGCTTGGTGCGACGATACCGCTCGTGCGCATTTTGGCTTTTGGGGTTGCGATGACACTGACGCTATTTCTTTGGGCCTTCCTAACCTATGCTCGCTATGGACGGGCAATACGCGCAACGGCTCAAAACTTGGTCGCAGCGCGTTTATATGGAATTAATCCTCGAAAGATTTATGCTATGACTTTCGGTATTGTCGGTGCATTCGCAGCTGCCTCAGGAGTCCTTTATGGCGTTGTGTGGCAAATCAATCCCTATATTGGATCGAATCTGACAGCAAAATCTTTTGCGATTGCAATTATTGGAGGTTTGCAAAACCCCCTTTATGTGATCGTCGGAGGCCTTTTTCTTGGGATCATTGAATCGCTGAGCTCTCTTTATTTAGGTCCTACCTATTCCGACCTTGTTTTCTTTGGAATTTTAGTGTTAATTTTAATTGTCAGGCCTACCGGGCTGCTAGGGAAAACAGCATGAAAACTTTACTCTTCCTATTAGCTGCTTTTGGACTAGCAACAATTCCCTGGTGGGGTTCTGCTTCATTCATCCAATTCTGCATCGATGCATTGCTTGTAGCAGTGCTTGCACAAAGTTGGAATATCATAGGCGGTTTTACAGGATATGCATCCTTTGGCAATTCTGTATTTTATGGACTCGGTGGATATGGTGTTGCTATCTCGATGCTTCAATTTGGCCTTCCCTTTGAAGTTGGACTATGCATTGGGGCTCTTATTGGTACATCAGTCGCATTAATACTAGGTTTGCCCATATTAAGATTGCGCGGCTTTTATTTTGGAATTGCGACACTCTCTTTAACCTTTACCATGACGTCGCTGGTCTCTAATATCAGTTTTGCTGGAGGAAACATCGGGCTTGTACTGCCTATTGGCCCGAGCGACACCTTATTTTTTGAACTGTCTTTGGCTTTGCTCGGGGCTGCTACATTGACTGTTTGGTGGATTGCCAGGAGCCGCTTTGGCCTCGGCCTGGTTGCCATTCGAGAAAATGAGTTGACTGCAGCTGTCATGGGCATTAATACAACCCTCTATAAAGTCCTTGCCTTTATGTTAAGCGGTCTTTTAGCATCGCTTGCAGGGGGAATTCATGCCTATTGGATCACTTTTTTAGATCCGGGATCCGCCTTTGATCTGTCATTAAACGTAAAAATGATCATTATGACAGTATTCGGCGGTCCTGGAACAGTGCTTGGGCCTATATTGGGTGCATTTTCCCTCTCTGCAATATCTGAAATGCTGGCGTTCTATATCACAAATCTTGCGAATTTATTTTATGGATTTGTCATTGTCATCGCCATTATTTTTATGCCGCGCGGTTGTATTGACCTTGCTCTTCATTATCGAGAGCAAGGCTGGCGCTATTTTCTAGAAAATATTAAAAAAACAAAAATATGATGACCAAAAAATTAAAAGTTCACAAAGTCTCGAAAAGGTTTCAGGGCCTGCTAGCAATCGATAACTTAACCTTTGAGCTTGAAACCAATGAGATCCTTGGTTTGATTGGACCAAATGGTGCTGGTAAGACCACTTTGGTCAACCTGATCAGTGGCACGATGCGCCCCACACATGGCACAATCCTCTTTGAGGATATTCCCATTCAAAACCTTTCCCCCTATAAAAGATCAAGAATGGGTATCGCTCGCACGTTTCAAATTATGAATCCTTTTCCAGCACTTACCGTTCTTGACAATGTCGCTGTTGGAGCATTGTTCGGCACTATTGGCGGATGTACGAATATGGAAACAGCTCGAAATGAAGCCCTTCATTGGTTAGAGTTTGTGGGCATCTCGCGCCATGCAAAGCGGCTTGCAAATGTGCTGAGCGGCCCTGAATGCAAACGGCTAGAACTTGCTAAAGCATTGGCCATGCGGCCCAAGCTGCTCATCCTGGATGAGGTCATGGCAGGGCTGAATCACTCTGAAATTGAGGAACTTGTACAAGTCATCAAAAAGGTGCGGGAAAGAGGGATTAGCATTATTGTGATTGAACATGTGATGAAGGCCATTAAAAGCTTGTGTGAGCGGTTGGTTGTTATTCAGCATGGGATAAAAATTGCTGAAGGCAGTACGGAAGATGTCCTTGCTTCAAATGAAGTGATTTCTGCTTACCTCGGGAAAAGGAAGCGGTTATGAATGAGCCTTTGCTGCATATTAAAGATCTTAATGCAAGCTATGGAAAAATCAAAGTGCTTTGGGATGTCAACCTGGAAATAAATCTAGGGGAGATCGTCGCGCTCATCGGCAGTAATGGCGCTGGAAAAACGACATTGCTCCGCACGCTTTCTTTCATGATGCCAAGTGTGGGAACGATTCAATTTGGAGGGCGTCTGCTTCAAAACCTGACTCCTGAGCAAGTATTTTCTCTTGGAATCGTTCAAGTGCCTGAAGGCCGCCAGCTCTTCCACTTAATGACCACAGAAGAAAATCTCCTCATGGGAGCCTATTGCCAAACCGATCGCGCCATCATCGCGTTAAATCTAGAAAAAGTGTATCACAGGTTTCCGGTGCTAAAAAACCGAAGGCATCAACAAGCCGGCAGTCTTTCCGGAGGCGAACAGCAAATGTGCGCCATAGCCCGAGCCATGATGGCAATGCCTAAGCTTCTCATGGTGGATGAAATGAGCTTAGGGTTAGCTCCACTTGTCATCGATATGCTTTTTGATGCCATGACGGAATTTCGGAAAGATGGTGTTACCCTTCTCATCGTCGAACAAGATGTCTATTCTGTCCTTCAGTATGCCGACCGAGGTTACGTTCTTGAAAATGGGAAAATTGTTCGATCAGGGGGCGCCTCTGAACTCTTAAGCGATCCCAACATTCAGCGCGCTTATTTTGGGATCTAGCATGCTGGTATGACAGCTTACTCGCAATGCACTAACTCAACGCCAAATCTCTTCAACACACGCGCATCTTCTTCCTTGAGAACCGCATGACTCAACATCACAGATCCTATTTCATATCGATTATTAAAATCCAATCGCAATTGATCAAATAAATGAGCGCGATCAGATGATGATAATAATGATTCTTTCATCGTTTTTGTCATCTGCAATGGATTAAATAAACTTAATACGAACGATTGCCAGGTTATCTCTTCGCCTTTTGCGTTGATTGTGAGTGTCGGTAAGTCATCATGTTTTTTATTATTTTGAATGAATCTGAGCTTTACAGCTGCTTCATAAATCATAGCAATACCACGTTGTTTACTTTGCACGGAATAACCTGCGATATGTGGTGTTGCAATTAATGCTTCAGATAAAATTTGCGCGGGAATATTTGGTTCATTTTCCCAAACATCAAAACACCATTTTAAATGTTTTCCAGAATGCAATAAGGCATTCGTATCAATCACAGCCCCTCGGCTTGCATTAATGAGTATGCAACCAGGTTTTTGACGTTTTAAAAACGTATCATCAATAAAGTGGTAAGTCGGATGATGATCATAAGTTAAAGGAACATGGATAGTAATGAGATCCAAATCTTCAAAGTCATTTAATTCATGTGAATGAAATTGAGGTTCTGCTGTTGCACGCAATGGATCATTTAACATGAGTTCATAATTAAGTGCAGATAATTTTTCTTGGCAAAGCTTACCAACACAACCTACTCCAATCACACCGGCACGAATGGGAGATTTCTGTAGAACATTCGATGATTGTAAAGCGGCAATGACACTTACAATATAATCAGCAACAGGAGGTGCGTTAAAACCAGTCGCTAACTTGACTACAATATTCGCTTCTCTCAACCATGATAAATCCAGATGATCAGCGCCTGCTGTAACACTACCAACAAATTTTACTTTCGTATTTTTTAATAATGCGCTATCCACTCGAGTCACTGAGCGGACTAATAACATCTCTGCATCTTGCAACAATTCTCTATTGATTTCGCGGCCTTTAAAAAGATGTAAATCATAATCAGAAAAATAATGTTTCACAAAAGGAATGTGACGATCTGCGACAATTTTCATAGTTTGTAACTTAAAACAATTCCTAAGAAAATAGTAATGCCTACCCAATTATTATTTAAAAAAGCGCGTATACAGTTGGATGGATCACGATCTTTAATAAGCCACTGTTGATACGTAAAAAACAATGCGACGATTATAGTCGAGAAATAAAAAGGAAAATCAAGTCTATGCATTAAACCAACAATCACAAGCATCACAATAAACAATGATTGCAGAAGACCAATCACAACGGTGTCCATTGAATTTAAAAATATAGCTGATGATTTTACGCCTATGCGGATGTCATCTTCTCGATCAGCCATCGCATACATCGTGTCATAAATTAATGGCCAAATGACAGCGGTGATAAATAAAAACCAAGCTGCGCCATCGATATAACCCATTTGAGCAGCAAACGCCATCGGAACGCCCCAACTAAACGCAAGACCTAAGCCTATTTGCGGTAAATTGGTTAATCGTTTTAAGAAAGGATAAACGACTGCCAAAACACCACCCACCAATGAAAGCATGATGGTGAGCATGTTACATGTTAACACCAATAAAAAAGCCATAAGCGTTAGTGTGATTGCTAAAAGGATGGCTTCAGTTGTCGTGACTCGACCGGTCGCAAGTGGTCGCATACGCGTGCGTGCGACATAGCCATCAATATGACGATCCGCAAAATCATTCACAACGCATCCAGCGGAGCGCATCATGATCACCCCCATGACGAACACAAACACGAGGTTTAAACAAGGCACGCCACGACTTGCAATCCATAATGCCCACATCGTTGGCCATAATAATAAAAAAATACCAATCGGTCTGTGCAACCGCATTAAATAAGCATATTGAATGATTTTATGATGTGTTTGTGCCAACATATTATTTAGGTTTTTTGTTTGGAAAGTGCTCTAGTATACACGAGCTCATTTTTGAATGAAGACAAATTCATCGAATGACGATAAAATAAGCAACACCAAAACGATTGCGACGATAACAACATGACCCTCTACTCAGCGACAATTACACTACTTTTAGTAATGGATCCATTAGGTAATGTGCCATTATTTTTAACTGTTCTTAATAATGTCGCGGCCAAAAGACGTCAGTGGATTATATTAAGAGAAACTTTTATCGCATTTATCGTCCTATCTTTGTTTTTATTTTTCGGCCAATACCTGCTTGAAGGCATGCATATTTCACAACCTGCATTACAAATTTCAGGCGGTATTATTTTATTTTTAATCGCCATTCGCATGATTTTTCCTGATCATAGTCAAGATGAGAAAAAACTAGAAACAGGTGAGCCTTTAATTGTTCCGCTTGCCATTCCATTAATTGCAGGACCATCGACTATGACGATAGTCATGCTACTTGCAAATCAAGCACCTGATGATAATTTCCTTTGCTTTATTGCGCTCACTATTGCATGGCTAGTCACAACGATCATTTTGGTTTTTTCAAATGTTCTCAGAAAATTATTAGGTGAACGCGGTTTAACAGCGATGGAACGCTTGATGGGTATGATACTGACCACCATGGCTGTGCAAATGTTTTTAACTGGATTCGAACAATATTTGCATGCTTAATGTCGATTTCTTAACTAAATCTTGGCGCTATCGGATAAAGAACGCTTCATTACACAAAGAATTTATTGCGAAAGCGATTGGTATTTCAAAAACGCTCAATCCTCACATCATTGATGCGACAGCGGGCCTCGGACGTGATAGTTTTATACTCGCATCTCTAGGATATCAAGTGACGCTAATTGAACGTTCACTTATTGTATTTGAAGCATTAAAAAATGCATTGCAAATAGCAGCAGAAGATCAGCAATTTCGCGAAACAGTTTCTCGCATGCATTTAATTCATGGAGATGCTTTAGATTATTTACAAACAACAACAGCCGACATTATTTATCTTGATCCCATGTTTCCAACAAAAATAAAAAGTGCAGCAGTCAAAAAAGAAATACTGCAATTACAACATTTATTAGGTGAAGACAAGGACGCTGTAGCGCTTCTCAAGCTTTCATTATCTTGTGCGACCATTCGCGTTGTGGTAAAAAGACCGAGACTTTCAGACCCATTAGGGCAACTATCACCTTCGTTTTCATATGAAGGCAAAAGTAATCGATTTGATATTTATCTCATCCATCCAAAATAGGAAACATCATGCTTGAAAACCTGATTTCTTTACTCTTACACATTGATGTGTACTTGAATATGATTGTTTCAGAATATGGTTTTGCAACATATGTCATTTTATTTTTAGTTATTTTTTGTGAAACCGGATTGGTCGTCACACCTTTTTTACCAGGTGATTCTTTACTTTTTGCAACAGGAGCCTTAGCCGCGTCTAACGATGATTTCAGCATTCGGATTTTATTAGTGAGTTTAATCATTGCTGCTGTTTTAGGTAACAAGGTAAATTATTTTATTGGAAGATTTGTAGGTCCTAAGATTTTTCATAGCCAACAATCTTGGTTATTAAATAAAAAACATTTAGCTGAAGCTCATGCTTTTTATAAGAAGCATGGTGGAAAAACCATCATACTTGCTCGTTTTATCCCAATCATTAGAACTTTTGTACCCTTTGTCGCTGGCATTGGTTGCATGCCTTTAAAAACGTTTACTGTGTTTAACGCTTTAAGTGGCATCTTTTGGGTGAGTTCTCTTTTATATGCAGGCTATTTTCTTGGAACAATTCCATGGGTTAGTAATAACCTTAATATTGTGATTTATATTATTGTTGCTGTCTCACTTTTACCACCTATCCTTACCTTTATTTTCCAGAAAATTAAAAGCATCTTCATGAAACCTGCTGACAAAAAGCAATAACTTGCAGCTTCTTGACTAGACAAATTATCAAGGCTCATGCACAATTCAATGCTTTGAAGAGGGGCGCTTTTATGGACATGCGGAAAATTAAAAAGCTAATCGAACTTATCCAAAGCACCGGTGTTGCGGAAATTGAAATTAAAGAAGGCGAAGAATCGGTTAGAATCACTCGTGAAGTTGCGCATGCTGTTCCTATGATGATGATGTCTCAGCCTATGGCGCCTGCTCAAACAACTCAACCCGCAATCGCACCACCTGCTGAATCAACAAAAGCGCATGAAGTGACAACTCAAACTGACAAACACACCCTAAAAGCACCAATGGTAGGCACGGTTTATCTGTCTCCATCACCGAATGCTAAACCCTTTATTGAAATTGGACAAAGAGTCAAAGCGGGAGAAGTGATCTGCCTCATCGAAGCAATGAAAATGTTTAATCAAATTGAAGCTGATCGAGATGGCGTTATTGTTGCAAGACTGATTGATAATGGTACGCCAGTTGAATTCAACCAACCACTCTTTGTCATCGAGTAAATAACCTGAATTAGGGATTAGAACCATGCTAGATAAAATATTAATCGCTAATCGCGGTGAAATTGCTTTACGTATTTTACGCGCTTCAAAAGAACTTGGCATCAAAACTGTCGCCGCTCACTCCACAGCCGATCGCGATTTATTACATGTGAGATTAGCTGATGAATCAGTCTGTATCGGACCACATCCAGCCCAACAAAGTTATTTAAATATTCCAGCCATCATTAGCGCTGCAGAAATTACGGATGCAAATGCCATCCATCCTGGTTATGGCTTTTTATCAGAAAATGCTGATTTTGCAGAGCAAGTTGAAAAAAGTGGATTTACTTTTATCGGACCGCATCCAGAAACCATACGCCAAATGGGTGATAAAGTCGCAGCTATCAGTTATATGAAAAAAATTGGCATTCCTTGTGTGCCAGGATCAGGTGATCCCATTTTAGAAGATGATCGTGAAACGATTAAGATGGCGCGAGAAATCGGATACCCCGTGATTATTAAAGCAGCTGGCGGTGGTGGCGGACGAGGAATGCGTGTTGTACAAACTGAATCTCATCTTCTCAATGCGATTGTACTTACTAAAAGTGAAGCTAAAGCAGCGTTTAATAATGACAAAGTTTATCTTGAAAAATACTTACAAAATCCTCGTCATATTGAAATACAAGTATTAGGTGATGGGAAAGGTCATGCCATACACCTTGGCGAACGTGACTGTTCTATGCAACGTCGTCATCAAAAAATTATTGAAGAAGCACCAGCACCAGGCATCACTAAAAGCCAACGCGATGAGATTGGAGAATTATGTGCTAAAGCTTGTCGAGACATGAAATATCGTGGCGCGGGTACAATGGAATTTCTTTATGAAGATGGTAAATTTTACTTTATTGAAATGAATACGCGCATACAAGTCGAACACCCAGTTACAGAACTCATTACAGGTATTGATTTAGTCAAACAACAAATTTTAATTGCAGCAGGCGAACCGCTGACCATTCAACAAAATGAGGTCACTTTTAAAGGTCATGCCCTAGAATGCCGGATTAATGCTGAAGATCCACGCACTTTTACCCCCTCTCCTGGTCTTATAAGCTATTTCCATTCGCCTGGCGGTCCTGGAATTCGTGTAGATTCTCATATTTACGGTAGTTACAAGGTGCCACCGTATTATGATTCATTAATTGCGAAAATTATTGCTTATGGCGATAATCGTGACGTCGCTCTTGCACGTATGCGGAATGCGCTTGATGAAACTGTCATTGAGGGAATTCGTACGAATACGCCACTACACCAAGATATTTTACGAGAAAATGCATTCAAAAATGGTAAGGTAAACATACACTTCCTTGAAAAATGGATGAATAGGTAACAAACAAGCTTGCATTTCTTCGTCTTAAGGTTAACAATATGTCCGTTTTTACATAGCTTTGTACAAAAAAAACGAAAAAATAGATTGCTCTAACAAAGAACAATAGTTAGAATACATGCTGTATAACGATCAATCCCGCTAATCCGAGGGAATATATGACAAACGAAATTATTGAAAAATTAGCGTCACCATTTGAGTTAACGCAACATAACCAACCATTGCATGACAGCGTCAGGCAATCATTGGATAACTATCTTGCGCATTTAAAAGGGCAAATGCCTAGCAATTTGTATGAATTAATTCTTGCTGAAGTAGAAGCACCCCTCATGGAAGCTGTCATGGAATACACCAAAGGAAATCAATCACGTGCTGCCATTGTACTCGGCTTAAGTCGTGGCACATTACGCAAGAAATTAAAGCAATACGGCTTGTTAGATTAAGCTGTTCCGCAATCCATTATTGTGAGTGCCTGATCCTCAGTTCCGTTTTCAAAAACGCGACTCAGGATGACAGGCGCTCAGTCAACCAAGTCTCGCAATAACCAATTGTTTGTGTATAATGACTGCTGTTTTAGCATCATGACAAAAGGATTGTGGTATGAATGCATCACTCAATCAGTCAGGTAATGGCGAAGTACTCACCTTCTCACTTCATAATCCTTTACAAGATGAAGAATCGAATAGACTCAGTAAAGTTGAACATTTGAGCGCTTCAAAAAGCGCCTTGTTAGATTCTAACCGCAGCTTAAAACATCATCCTAAAGCAGGACTGAATCCTGTCGTTGATGCTGCAAGTCATCTTTTCTCAGTTATTGGTAAATTAAAAGAAATTAATACGTATCGCCATCTTAATCGTTTACAAAGTGAATTACTGCACGAAATCAATTTATTTCAAAACACAATCGCTGCTCTCAATATTTATAACACCGAATTTCAAATCGTTTGTCGTTATGTCTTATGTTCGACAATTGATGAAATCATTATGAATACGCCTTGGGGCAGCCAAAATCAGTGGGATAGTTACTCTTTGCTCGCATCACTCAACCAAGATACACAACATCAAGATAAATTTTTCACAATACTAGAGCGCGCCATTAAAGAACCAGCTATTTATATTGACCTCATGGAATTAATGTATTTATGTTTAAGTTTAGGTTATAAAGGCCAATATCGCGCGACTGAGCATAATCAATTCCAACTAGAACAAATCACAGATTCTCTTTATAAACACATCCGAGCTTATAGAGGCAGCATCAACAAAACACTATCTCCCATTACATCGAAAGGTTCCGCAACAAAAAATAGAAAAAAATTCTCCGCAAGAAAAGTTTCTCTCCCTTTTGTTCTTCTTATCACTGCCTGCACAATCATGACGATTTTTATAAGCTTGGGCTATTTAATGGATATTATTTCTAATGAAGCCTATAAAAACATTGCCGAACTTAGTAGCTCAATTTCTGAAGTTCACTCAAAAAAATGAACTTATCGCAAAAAATAGCTTGGCCGTCGGTCTGCTTTTTTTAGCAAGTGAATTCATTTGGTTTGGCTTACCTCATTTAAACATAGCAGGATATGCACCGCTCGCATCTCCTGAAAAACGTTTTTATATTATTTTGATTTGCTGGCTGCTTTGGTTACTTAAATTTTTACTCATCGATTTAGAAACATCCGCTTTACAACTTAAAGATTCAAAAACAAGAAAAAAAATGATTGAAATGGAAAATCGGTTTAAAGGTGCGATTGACTTTTTAAAAAAAGCAACATCATCGAGCCGATATACGATTCCACTGCATCAAACACCATGGGTTTTTTTATTAGGTCCCGATCAAGCTGGTAAAACCACCTTATTAGCAAATTCGAACGCTCCATTTATTTTACAGAAACAATTTTCGCAAGATGATATCCAAAATATTCAGTCTTCTGAACATTGCGATTGGTGGGTAACAAGAGAAGCTTGTATTATTGATGTTCCAAGCAAATATGTCAGTACGAATAATAAAAAAGAACAACATATTTATCGCGCATTATGGCAATATTTTTTAAAATTAGTTGCAAAAAATCGCGGAAAAAGTGGCGTTAATGGTGTCATCATTGCATTACCCGTCATGGATATTTTAGAAAATCAATCTAAACAACAATATCAACAAATGTTGAAAGATATTTTTCATCGCATTTTCACATTACAAATTGGTAGAGTTGAATCGTTACCCTGTCAAATCGTATTTACAAAATGCGATTTAATTCCTGGATTCAAAGAATTTTTTGGTGAAGCAAGTGAAGAAGAAACTGAGCATGCTTTAGGTATGCAATTTACGCGTTTAAAACCAAATGAAAAACCAATCGATCAAATTTATTCGCGATTTAATTCACTCATTCGAAAAATTAATCAGCAATTGTTATGGCGTCTACACCATGAACGCAACCCCATGGCAAGACCATACATTAAAGATTTTCCATTGCAACTTGAACAAGTTAAAGACTTATTAATCGACTTTACTAAACGTTTTTATTCTGCAAAATTAAATGCGCATATCAGTAGTGCTTATTTAACAAGCGCAATTCAACCGAAAAAAGAACCAGAAAATACGACTATTCTTGAAGAATCGATCGATCAAACCAGTCGGAATATTCAACTGTTTAATGTGCAACTCATGTTATCAAGACCCTTCTTTATTAAAGAATTAATACAGCATGGTCTTCAATATACCGAGCATGTTCCGATCCACTATAAAGCGAAACCTTGGCAAACAAGATTTGCTTATGTTTCATCTTTCGCTTTAATTGTCACAGCGGGCTTATTTCTTGGTAAAGATTTTCAATCAGGTTTACAACACACTTATCTTTTACAAAAAGATATCGCAGACTTCCAAATGCGCATCGCAAAAATGCATGATCCAATTGATCATTTAATCGAAACAATTAATTTGTTAAATACGCTTAAACCTGAATCACTCGATCAATCTGCGCGTTTTAGCTTAAAATCTCTTTCTTCTTTTTACACCACAAAGTCAGAAGAAAAAGGTAAAGAAGTTTATCTTGCAACACTTCATACCATTCTTTTATCAGAAATTAAAAATTTCTTTGAAGAATATTTAAAAAATCCCGTGAATAAAGATGCTGATGATGTTTATGCTGTTTTAAAAGCTTATATCATGTTAGGTGATCAGTCTTATTTAAACGTTAATCATATCAAACAGATTATTTCCAAAATTCTACCTAAGACATTAATGGAAGCAGAATATAAAGATTTAATGAATCATCTTAATATTGCCTTCAATACATCATGGCAACCCTTTCAATTAAGCAAGGAAACGTTAACTGATGCGCGTCGATTTATGGCATCATTATCAAAATTAAAAATGAGCTATATTATTCTTAAAAATATTGATAACAATAATCAGTTACAAAATATTGATCTTGGTGATTCCTTGCAAACAACGCCAGTATTTACAAGTCAACAACTCGCACCTTATGTTCCTTTTATGTTTACCTCGAAAGCTTTCCAAAACACACTAAATCAGGAAACACAGTTATCAGCACAGCAAGCAATCGCGGGTAATTGGATTTTAGGACATGATAAAGGTTTCAATCATAATGCTGGTATTGCCAAAGCACTGACAGAACAATTGCGTACCAAATATGTCAATAATTATGTTGATGTATGGGAAAAATTATTAGCAAATATCACTTTGTCTAATGTTAATTCTCTCGCTGATGTGGATACGATTTTATTAACCTTTATCAATCAACCTTCTCCACTCATCCAATTATTGCAAACGATACATCAAAATACTTTTTTTGAACCAATCATTTCAGCCAGTCCTAAATTGCAAGCGTTAGGTAATTTAATGAGTGATTCACCGAAATCACAAAAACAATTAAGTGATATTTTTGAAACTTTAAAAGCATTACATCTCTATATTCAACCAACGATTACAGCAAACAATTCCGAACGTGCTGCTTATGATTTAATGGTGAAACGCATGTATGCTCATGGCGCACCAGATGCCATTATTCAAGCGCGTTTAGTTGCAAACAAATCACCAGAACCACTTAAAACTTGGCTTATGAATATGGCAGATCTTGTTTCTAAAATGTTATTAACAGAATCAGGTCAGTACATTGATACTTCTTGGCAAAATAATGTCATGCATTTTTATCAAGATGAAATTGCCAATCGTTATCCATTTGGCCCTATCAATAGTCGTGATGTTGATTTAAGTAAATTTAAAAAGTTTTTTGGCAATCCAGGCATACTCATTGGTTATTTTAATGAATATTTAAAACCATTAGTTGATATGAATAATAATGAATGGCACTGGAAAACACTTGATAATCAAGAATTACCATTCTCTGAAGATACATTGCGACAAATTCAATTAGCGATGAGAATTCATAAAACATTTTTCCCAAATAATGATGATAAGTTACATGTTCAGTTTACATTGCAACCTTACGAATTAGGTAAATTGATTAAAAGTGTGACTTTAAAAATTAATGATAAAGAATACATCGACAATCAAGATTCAACTAATCATTCTCATTTATTCTCATGGCCAAGTCATCATCCATTAAAAGAAACTTCCGTTAAAGTAACAATGGATGATAACCAGTCGCTGCATCAACGTTATCCTGGATCTTGGGGTTGGTTGAAATTGGTTTCTGAATCTTTTGAAAGCATGGTTTCGAAAAAGGAAATCATGCTTAATTTATCTCGCAATGAACATCCAGCAAAATATGTCTTATTTACTGATGGTAAATATAATCCATTTTCATCATTAGATTTAAAACATTTTCATTTATCGCAGCAACTTACTGAAGAAAAAACATAAAGGATCGCTTTCATGATTAAAACTGAATTCATTGACTATAAAGATGGTGATGTTCAATTAGAAGCTTATTGTGTTTATGAAGATACGCAAAGTAAAAAACCAGTTGTACTTGTTGCACATGATTGGTCTGGTAGAAATCAATTTGCATGCAAGAAAGCAGAACAACTTGCGCAATTAGGTTATATTGGATTTGCATTGGATATGTTTGGTAAAGGTAAATTTGGCAAAACCAAAGAAGAAAAAACAGCTTTAATCTCACCATTAGTTAGTGATAGAAAAAAATTACAAGCTAGGATTTTGGCTGCTCTTAAAAAAGCACAATCATTACCGAATGCAGATATTAAAAAAATGGCAGTGATGGGATTTTGTTTTGGTGGTTTATGCGCGCTTGATTTAGCGCGAACGAGTGATGAAATTATTGGTGCCCTCAGCTTTCATGGTTTACTAAACTCACCCGATCAAAATGCAAATAGAAATATTTCCGCAAAAATTTTAGCTTTGCATGGTTACAATGATCCTATGGTAACGCCTGAAAATGTCATGACATTTTGTGATGAAATGACAGCTGCAAAAGCAGATTGGCAAGTGCATATGTATGGCAATACCATGCACGCGTTTACCAATCCAGATGCAAATGATCCTGAATTTGGCACAGTTTATAATAAATTAGCAGATGAAAGATCTTTTAGAGCGATGAAGGATTTTTTTGTGGAGATTTTTGGGTAAAACCATAACACCGCTCACCCTGAGGAGGCGCGCTTTTTGCGCCGTCTCGAAGGGTTATAAGCATATTAAATAAAACCCTTCGAGACGGCGCAAAAAGCGCGCCTCCTCAGGGTGAGCGGTTCAAAGAATCATGAATATTCTGCAATAAAGTTTTTTTATTACCATTAAAATCTTCTAAATGATCAGCGATTAAAGTCACATGACCTAATTTGCGATTTGCTCGTTCTGCTTTATTATACGAATGATAATACACGCCAGGGACGCTTAAACAGCTTGCGGTTTCTGGCATTTTACCCACACCATTCCACATGTAAGCATAACCAATATTTGACGTTTCACCCAATGGCAATCCACAAATCGCACGCACATGATTTTCAAATTGACTCGTGACAGCACCCTCAATTGTCCAATGACCAGAATTATGCACACGTGGTGCTAATTCATTGACAATTAATTCATGCCCATCATAAAACATTTCTATCGTTATGACGCCAACATAATCTAAACTTTTAAAAATTTTTTCTGCGTAAAGTTGTGCTTTAAGTTGTAAATCTGAATGAACATTTGAAACTTCTGAACTATGTAAAATACCATGCTGATGTACATTATGAACGAGTGGATAATAGCGACATTCACCATCAATATTCTTTACCGCGATCAAAGAAAATTCTTGCTTAAATGCAATTACTTTCTCAACTATCAGGCTTTGTTCTTTCAAAATTTGCCATGCATCTGCAACCTTTGATGCATCATCAATACGAATTTGGCCTTTACCATCATAACCAAATCTTCTGGTTTTCAAGACGACAACGTGATGTGTTTGTAAAAAATCATACAAATCATTTTCACACTTCAATTCAATAAACGGTGCAACAGGAATGTTTAATGATTGTAAAAAATTTTTTTCTAACAATCGATCTTGTGTGAATTCAAGTGCTTTTAATGAAGGATAAAATGGTTTTTGAGTTGCCATTTGAATCGCGCATGACAGTGGAATATTTTCAGTTTCAATCGTAACAACATCAACATCTTGAAACGCATTCATGATGCCTGCATGATCATCATAATTTAATTGATGTACTTTGGTGACATCACTCGCGCAAACATCTTTGTTTGGGTCGATGCAAATCGTTTGGATATTGAGTGGATAAGCCGCTAATGCCATCATGCGTGCTAGTTGTCCACCACCTAAAATACCAATTTTCATGCTGGATTTAACCATGGAGTTGGGTTATCTAAAACATCTTGTGATTGTTTTTTTCTAAATTGTTCTAGCGCTTCTTTAATCTTTTCATCGTGATTCGCTAAGATGGCAGCTGCAAATAAAGCAGCATTAATAGCACCAGCTTTCCCAATTGCAAACGTTGCGACTGGAATACCACCTGGCATTTGAGCGATGGAAAGTAATGAGTCCAAGCCATTTAATGCTTTTGATTGGATAGGCACACCGAGCACTGGTAACCTTGTTTTTGCTGCTAACATGCCTGGTAAATGAGCAGCTCCACCAGCGCCAGCAATGATGACAGATAAGCCTCTTGCCTCTGCTTTTTCTGCATATTGGAATAATTTATCAGGCGTTCTGTGAGCTGAAACGACCTCTGCTTCATGGGGAATATTTAATTGTTTCAAAATATCAACAGCATACGACATCCATTCCCAATCGCTCTGCGATCCCATGACAACCCCGACGCGTGGTTCACTCATGACTTACCCTCGCAAAAGCAGTCATATTAGCAAATTATCTGGGGTAATGTCATACCAGCGACCCTTCGAGACGGCGCAAAAAGCGCGCCTCCTCAGGGTGAGCGGACATTAGGAAAAAACCGCTCACCCTGAGGAGGCGCGCTTTTTGCGCCGTCTCGAAGGGTCGCTGGTATGACATTACTTCGGCAAGCTCTTCACATCCGGATTCTTCGAATAAGCACCCAACACTTCTTCCATCAATTGATCCGCGATACTTAAATTCGAACCTTCTTCAATCACGCCTTGCGCTTCTTTTAATAAAGCCAAACGGGATTCAATCAAGCTTTTGACAGAACCAGACGGGAATAAATTCGCAAGCACTCTACGCGCTTCTTTAGGACCTAATTTGCTATAAAGTTTATTACGTAAACGAGCATCTTCTGCAGTCGTACTAAATGCCCAAAGTTCAATGGAGCCAAGTGTATTCGTGAGCAACTGCGTATTCATTCCTTGTTTCGTTGCAAATTGTGCTAAGAAGGTCGCACCACCTTCACGCGGACCATGCACACGTGTTTTTAATGCCACTCGAGCTGTTTCTGATAAACCAAATATTTCTGTCGAACGTCTAATGGATTGTTCAGGGCCTGCATCTAAAATGAAAATAGAAGTCGCAAACTCTACCATCACAGGATCAAAGTCATCTAACGATTGTGAAATAAGTGCAATTTGAACGTTCCATTTTCTTCCTTCACGCATATCTAAAATAACTTGGTCACGCACTGCGCGCGCTTTAGAAGTACGATGGAATTCGTCATAAACAATTCTTTTCGCATCTTCACGAATTTCTGAAATGCGTTGTCTGTGATATTCACGATAAGCTTCCGGAACATCTGTTAACGCATCTTCAGTTAAATAATAATGTCGTGCTAATGAATAACGGGCCAACATATACATGACCGCTGTTTGACGTTCTGCAGCATCTCCACCACTTTTTGCAACTTCGTCTAAATCTAATGACACAATACGCGCATCACCAATATCAAATTTTGTGATATTCGATAAAATGGGATATTCACGAATAGCACTTGATATCATACGACTGAATGCTTGAATAAGTGGTTCACCCGTTGGTGCACGCACTTGTCCATATAAATCTTCTATCACTTGAGTACGACAAATCGCTGCAGCATCTGCAAGCAATGGCATGGCAAAACGTTGTGCGAGTAATGCTTCATGATGGAAACCTGCTAAAAATAACGCATCAGTGACTTCCCACCACGTCGTTTTATCATCAAACACAAAGCCGATTTCGCCAAGAATATCATCGACCATGACTTCTATGCCGGGCGTGTAAGGATGTGCTTTATTTTCATCAGAAAGATACGTATACATTTCATCAACGATTAATCCGGCCATATCAGAAACGCCATCATATGGACGTTCAGCACCTAATGGCGTTGATAACAAGGTGACGAAGTTCACTAAAAATCCACGTTCTTGCGGCGATGGTCTTCGACAACCTAATTGCGTATCAAATGGATTAATTGAATATTCAGGTGTCATGCGTAAACGATGATAAGCAACTTGATGACGTACATCTGGTGGTAATGCTTCTTTGATTAATGAAATTAAACCACTACTCGATGGACCGATATCAACAATCGCAATGCGTGGTAGACGTGTGATCCCACCTGATAAACAAAGTGCTAAATTGATTGCATTTGAAAGCACCGATTTACCAGAACCAGGACGTGCATACATTAAATCAATCCACGTGGTTTGTTGTGCTGAACCGGGTTGATAAGCCCAAGGTTTGCCATCGGGTGAACGTAATAATAAAGCGCCGTATTCCCAAGCTGAAGCTGGTCGTGTGAATGGCAGCATATAAACGACATCTGATAATGGTGCAACAGAAGGTGTTGCGACACTATTTGCAGAAAAACCTAGTAAACTTGAAGCCACACCTGCAAATGTATCACCTGAAACTTCTGACACCTCACAAGAACCCCAACCTTCTACTGCTTTTGAAAGTTCCGCTGCGCGCGTTCGTAAAATACGAAGATTACCTTCAGGTGCCCAAGTTGCTAAACTAACTTGTAATTTAACAACGGCATCATCAGTATTCACATCAATATCACGTAATAATTTAACAGCGTCATGCACTAAACCATTTTGGGCTGAAGAAAAACTTAAAATGGAAGCCATTGCTGATTTGAAAGTAAGCGTTGCCAAGCCACCACTTTCAATTAAATAAGACATACGAAAAGGTACGCGAGTTGGTAAAGTACGCGCAAATAAGGCAATAAAATTTTTTAATTCTTGTGGGAATAAATCAATAAAGACGGGTGTATAAATACGATCGCCAACACGAACCGTTCGTAAATCTAAGATTTGTGCATCTCGAGGAAAAATTTGTCGTGATAAAGGTGGATACATCACACCTGATAATTCTCCAGCACTTTTTGAAACCTCACGAATTGGCACTTTATCGCCAGGTAAAACGGGGCGCCAATCTTTAGCTGTGAAGTCAGGATCAGCACTCATACGCATGTCATATACTGCATCATGTACTTCTAATAAACCGCAATAAACATTGAGCGCATTTAAATCGGTTACCAAAGACCTCACAAAAGAAGCATGTGACTCACGCAAGTCAGGAATGGCTGCAATTAAATTTTGTCCATTTTTAAAAGGTGGAATTTTTCCTTCACGAATGAAAGCCAGCTTTTCTTTGCTTGAACGTTTTAATTGTTCTTTGGTTAATGAGAAAGGTCGAGTCCAAAGAACAAAATATAATTCTTCATGTGCGCAAAAACGCGAAATGTAATTAACGCGTTCATAAAATAAATCATCTAAATCTAAATTTAACCTTTTTGCGGTTGCTTTTGCAGGAGAGAGAATTTCTTCGATTTCAGGTTTGACTGCATCTCGATCATAAGAAAAATAAACTTGTACGGCATGTCCTTCGCGTTTTAAAGTCGCTTGTAAACTTTGCGTTAAGCCCTCATGTATCATGAC
>Ga0207102_1028_pt1 | contig 25176 bp, 31 predicted proteins | sample Alteio_BWMinHeat_80_FD_153573 | JGI IMG/M metagenome (GOLD analysis project Ga0207102, IMG submission 153573) | Enriched cells from forest soil in Barre Woods Harvard Forest LTER site, Petersham, Massachusetts, United States -... | ecosystem: Environmental > Terrestrial > Soil > Temperate forest >... | reverse complement strand
TTTCCTCAAAAAGCTGATCGACATCCAATACCAGCGCAACGATGTCGATTTCCACCGCGGCACCTTCCGCGTGCGCGGCGATATCGTGGAAATCTTCCCGGCCTACGAGGAAGAAAAAGCGATCCGCGTGGAGTTCTTCGGCGATACGGTGGAATCCATAACCGAAGTGGATCCGCTTCGCGGCCTGCCGCTGCGGAAACTGAAATCCGTGATCATCTACCCGGCTACCCACTACGTAACCGAAGCTTCCGTGCGCAAACGCGCCATCCAAACGATCGCCGAAGAGCTCCAGGAGCGCCTCCAGCAGCTCAAGAGCATCGGGAAAGACATGGAGGCCAAGCGCCTCGAGCAGCGCACCCTTTACGACATGGAGATGATGGAAGAAATCGGCGTGTGCAAAGGCATCGAGAACTATTCCCGCCACCTCGACGGCCGCGCCCCCGGCGAAACGCCCAACACGCTCCTCGAATATTTCCCGAAAGATTTTCTCTTCGTTCTCGACGAAAGCCACGTGACCACGCCCCAGCTCGGCGCCATGTACAAGGGCGACCGCTCGCGCAAACAAAGCCTCGTGGAATACGGCTTCCGCCTCCCCTCCGCGCTCGACAACCGCCCCCTCCAATTCGAAGAGCTGAACAAGATCCTCGATAACAAGGCCGGCGCGATCCTCTACGTGAGCGCCACCCCGGCCGACTACGAGCTCGCCCGCGCCGGCGGCGAGATCGTGGAGCAGATCATTCGCCCCACGGGTCTCCTCGATCCCGCCATCACGATCAAGCCCGCCAAAGAGCAAGTGGGAGATCTGCTGGAAGAAATCAAAAAGCGCGTGAACGTGGCGCCGGAGAAGAAAACCCGCGTGCTGGTTACTACCCTCACCAAAAAAAGTTCGGAGGATCTCACCACCTTCCTTCTCAGCAAAGGCATCAAGGTAAAATACCTCCACTCCGACATCGATACCCTGGAGCGCATCGAGATCCTGCGCGATCTGCGCCTGGGCACCTTCGATGTTCTGATCGGAATCAACCTTCTGCGCGAGGGCCTCGACCTACCCGAAGTTTCCCTCGTGGCGATCCTCGATGCGGACAAAGAAGGCTTCCTCCGCTCGGCGCGCTCCCTGATCCAAACCATCGGCCGCGCGGCCCGCAACGCCGAAGGCCAGGTGATCCTTTACGCCGATAAGATCACCGGCGCTATCGACCAAGCCATTAAGGAAACCGATCGCCGCCGCTCCATTCAGGCCGCCTACAACAAAGAGCACGGCATCACACCGCGAACCGTGATCCGCGATATCAAAAAGTGGGACACCTCCGACGACCAAACCGCCGTGGGCAAATCCGCTGTCGAGAAAGCCATGGGCGAAGTGGAAGCGTTCGACACGAAGGCCATTAAATCCCTCAAAGACGTGCGCGCCGCCATCGAGAAATGGCACTGGGCCATGCTCAAGGCCGCCAAAGACCAGGAGTTCGAAGAAGCCGCCCGCCTGCGCGACCGCGTGCGCGCGCTCAAGCAGCTGGAGCTGCAGATCCTGCAGACCGACGCGGGCTAAACGGAGTTTCCCGCCTCATCGAGGAAAACCCAGTTCTGGCCTAAGGCCGCCTTCTTCAGAGTACGTAGCGAATCCAGCGCCTCCTCGCGCGAGATCTCGTGAGCAAAATCCACCGTGCCGTTCAGCGTGCGCAGCTCGAGCACCCGGATGGTGCGCAAACTCCGTCGGCGCCGCCGCATGCGCAGCCCGATGCTGAAGCCCAACACGTTGTCGAAGGAGTAGACACGCCGGCGAAAAGCCCACCCGGAGATTTCCGAGCGTAGTTCCATCCGCCCTTCCGTGATCTCCACGCGGTCGCGCCCGGCTATCAACCAGAGAAACGCGAAAACCGCGACGCCCAAGGCGAAAGCCCAGAGCGGGCCGAACAAAAATCTTTCGGTGCCCGCCTTAGCCAGAACCCGCGCCCCGGCAATACCCCAGAGCGAAATCCAAACCGGGAGAAAGAGCGCCGCCGGCGAAAGGGCGGCGCGCACGTCGAACGTGGTGCGGCCGGGCTCGCTCCGGAAGCTGGTTCGCAGATCAGATTCGAATTCGGGGGAAGGCGGCCGGGGATTCCAGCGGCCGGCCTTCTGCCTGGCGGCTTTCTCCTGGAGAATCGCCTCGTAGTTGGCGGGATATTTTTGCCGGTTCACGTTGCGCTCGGATTGGGCGAGCTGGAAGTCGGTGAAGAGAGAGAAGTCGATCGTGGATTTTTCTATTTCGGGTGCCTCCTTATTTTCGTTATGAACTTTTTTTCGAAAGTCGCAAGATTTTTTTCGCACGCTAAAAAGCAAAACCCCCGGCTACAAGCCAGGGGTTCCTATTTCCGTGCGAGGAAAAACTACTGCTTGATCCGCGCGTCTACGAGATTGCCCGCCATCTTGTCTAGCTTGTCTAGGTAGCTGGTGATCCGCTTGCCGGCATCGCCATCGCGGTCGAGAAGTTTCTGGATCGCCATCTTGAGCGTGGTGCCCTGGCCGTGGAAACCTTTGTACTCGGGGTTCATCATCACGGTGCCGTTCATCACGATACCTGTGGCGAAGTTCACGTCGAAGTAAACGGTGGCGTTGAGAAGGGGAATGTCTTCCGATTTTTTGCCGGCCGGAAGTTTGCTCAGGTCAAGTTTGATCGCCACGGTGGCTTTGAAGCCGGTGTAGTCGCCCTTGGCGTCTTTGAGTTTTTCGATCATCGTGGCCTTCACGGTGGCGGCGCTGCCGTAAGGCTTCGTGTAGTTGCTGGCGAGGTCTTCCACCATGCCTTCGGCGCCGTCAACGAGTCCGTTGATCTGGTCTTGCGCGAAAACTTGGGTGAGATCGAATCCCACGCCCGCGGCCAGATTCACGATCGGGTTGCCGTTCACGAAGTCGAAGCGCAGGCCATTGAGGTGCAGGTTCATCGTCTGCACTTTGCCGATCCGCTGGTAGTCACCGATCAGGCTCGTGGAGAGCACGTTGGTGTCGTCGGTGGAGAGAGTTTGGAACGCGAGCATCACGTGCGAGGTGTCGTTGTTATAGGCGTGAAGCAGATCGATCACGGCGGCGTTGAGATCGGCGATCGAGTCGTCGAGTCTCGGGGGTGCAGCGGCGAAGGCAGTTACGGCGAAAAGGCCAGTTAGGGCCGCGAGAGCTAGTTTTTTCATCGGGATCTCCTTTAGTTTTGAGCGCAGTTCAAATTCGCAAATTCAGGATCGTGATCGGAAGACGCCACATTCTCCACCACCCAGCTCTTCTCCACCGTGCAGCCACGCTGGAAAACGTGGTCGAGCACGGCGTTGCCGCCGCTGCTGGAGCGGGTGAACGGAACTTCGGTGAGTCCCATCTTCTTGGCTACGTCTAATAGAACCTGCAAGCGGGCATCGTTCCAAGTATTGAAATCTCCCGAAAGGATCAAAGTGCCGCTGTAGCCGGCAAGGGCGGTGGCCACGTCTTCGAGTTGGTTCTTGAGTTTGTCGGGGCCCACGAAGTTAATCCCGTGCACATTCACCACTTTGAGCGGGTGCCCGTCGGTGGTCTGGAAGGTGGAGATGAGTGTCATCTTGGGGGAATTGAGGATCGGCTCCACCTGCGGGCTGCGGCGGAACTCGAGGGTAGCGGGTTGCGTGGAGAAACCGCCGATCACCCCGGTGAGAGTGCCTTTGTATACGAAGGCGTTGGCCATGAAAAAAGAAAGGCCATTCAAGGCGTTGAGCGAACCCAGAATCGAGGGCGTTTGGTAGCCTTCCTGCAGATGCACGAGGTTGCGGTCGGCCGCGAAAGCCGCCACGTCTTTATTCCAAACGTCGCCGCGCTCGCCTTTTTCAATGTTCCAGTTCAGCAGACGAACTTCCGTGGGGAAATCGCTGCGTGCGCCCCCGTTAGTGAGCTGCTGGATCACCTTATTGTCGGGCGGAATGTCGGTGGCGAAAGCGGGCACGGAAAAGAGAGCGAGCAGGATGCCGAGTTTCATGGAATCTCCCGAGTGTTTGATTTGCTGTACCAAAGTCTGCCCGGGATAGGTAGGCCCCATTGACCGATAAAAACAATCAAGAATGGGGACTAGAAAAAGCCCAGCTCAAGTGGCTGGGCTTTCGATTAGGGCTGGGCCTCTTCCGCTCCGTCTTGGGCGGCATCGGCATCATCGGAGTTCATGTCCTCTTCGTTTTTATAGGCGCCGATCGTGGTGTTCTCGCACTTGTGGTTTTCGGTCACGCGCGCGATTCCTCTGTCGGCCCCCTTCGCGTCGGTAAGCTTATACATGTAGGTGTACGTAAGTTCTTTATAGCCGTTCTTGCCGGCAAATTTATTGTAGAGCTCGTGGTGCGTCGGGCCCTTCATCCCCGTCATTTTATCTTTCAGGTAGCCCTCAAGGCTCTTTCCCGCTGCGGCAGTACAATCATCTACGCTGGCCGGGGTGCGCTTTGCTTTGGCGTTTGCGGGGCCTGCGGCCATTACCATCAGGGCGCCCATCGTCAGAATCAGTCTCATCGAAATTTTCATAGATCCTCCGTGAAGGCATTATTCTAGCCAACTTCCGGCGTCTAAACAAATTCCCTATACCGTGTACGCCTAGTCGGCGTAGGGAACCACGAAGTTGCCCGCGATCGGCATCTTTCCGCCGCCGGCGGGCGTTTCCACGATGTATTCCGGGATGAGATAGCCGGGCAGCGTGCCTCGGAGCGAAGTCCAGATTCGGCGGCCTTCCGCGATCGAAGTGCGGAAGTGCTCCGCCCCCGCTACGTAATCGCAGTGATGGAGATAATAAGGAAGAACGCCCTCGTTCCCAAGCGCGAGGAAGAGCTCGCGCAGAGTGGCGGCGCAATCGTTCACGTCTTTTAACAGCACACTCTGGTTCAGCACCGTAATCCCCGCCCCCGTGAGCAGCGCGAGCGCACTCCGAGCGCCTTCAGCCAGCTCCCGCGGATGGTTGAAATGGGTAACCACGAAGGTGCGGAAGCGCCCGGGGCGCTGAATTGCGGCCAGCAGTTCCGGAGTTACACGCGAAGGCAGAGTAACCGGCATGCGCGTGTGGAACCGCAAACGACGCAAGCCCGGCATAGCCACCGCGATGCTATCCACCAGGGCGGAAATTTTCTCGTCGGAAAGCATCCAGGGATCGCCGCCCGTGAGGATCAGCTCTTCGATTTCGGGATGCTGGGCGAGGTAAGCGAAAGCCTCGCTGAAATCGCCGGAATACAAATCCTCATCGCGCTCGTTCATCAGATTTTTGCGGAAGCAGAACCGGCAATACATCGGGCAAAGATTCGTAACGTGCAGGAGCGCGCGGTCGCCGTAGCGATGTGTGAGCCGGGGCGCGGCCTTGTGTTCGAGATCGCCGATCGGATCGCGCAGCCCCTCTCCCGAGGTAACCAGCTCTTCCGCGTGCGCGAAGGCCATGCGGGCGATCGGATCCTGCGCATCGGAGCGATCAATCAAACGAAGGTAAGAGCGCGGCACGAGCTGGCGGAAGCGTCCGGCGGATTCGGGGCTCGCGGAACGCGCGAAGGCATAGCCTGCCAGCTCCGGGTCTTGGAGCGAGGAGACGGCGTTACGCAGCTCTTCCTGCCAGGTTTGCATCTGCTAGAGCTATAAGAGGCGCGAACGCCGGTCAAGCGGCATCCGTCGGCGCTGTCCTATAGTCAGCGCCTGTGGATTAGTCCCTCGGCATAAGTCCTACGGCTTCCGTCGGCGCCGTCCTGCGGCGGCGCCTGTGGATTAGTCCTTCGGCTAAAAAAAGCCCGCTTCTTGCGAAGCGGGCCCATCTCAAGCCAACTCTTTATTCCGGCTCGGTATACGTGAACTTCTGATTGCGGAAGTTCCGGAGCGTAACTTTACGGCCTTCTTTGCCGAGGAAGTACTGGGGAAGAATCGGGATCTTGCCGCCGCCGCCGGGGGCGTCGATCACCATGTGGGGAACAGCGAGGCCGCTAGTGTGGCCGCGCAAGCCTTCGATGATCTCAAAGCCCTTCTCGATCGGGGTGCGGAAGTGACCGATCCCCTGCGAGAGGTCGCATTGGTAGATGTAGTAAGGGCGAACGCGCATCATCAACAGCTTGTGGTTGAGCTCTTTGAAGGCCGCCACGCTGTCGTTCACGCCCTTGAGAAGCACGGCCTGGTTCGAGATCGGCACACCGGCATCGGCGAGCCGGCGGCAGGCGTCGTAAGCCTCGCGCGTGCACTCTTTGGCGTGGTTGAAATGGGTGTTCACGTAAACCGGGTGGTGCTTACGGAGCATGTAGATGAAGTCGTCGGTGATCCGTTGGGGCAGCGTAACCAGGTTACGCGTGCCGAGGCGGAACATCTCCACGTGCGGAATCGCGCGGAGCGAGCCAAGGATATAATCGAGGCGTTCGTCGGAGTTGGAGAGAGGATCGCCGCCGCTCACCACTACGTCGCGGATCTCGGGGTGATTGCGGATATATTCGAGGGCGCCGTCGAGCTGCTTCGTCTGCGCGGCGGAACCGGGATCGGAAACTTTGCGTTTGCGCGTACAGAAGCGGCAGTACATCGCGCAGTTGTGAGTGGTGTAGAAGAGAACGCGATCGGGATAGCGATGCGTGAGACCGGGAACCGGCATATCGCGCTCTTCGGCGAGCGGATCTTCCATGTCTTCGGGCGCCACGTGAAGTTCGCCGAGTTTCGGCACGGCCTGAAGGCGGATCGGGCAGTTCGGATCATCGGGATCCATGAGAGAGGCGTAGTAAGGCGTGATGCTCATGTTGAACATCTCCACCGAGCCTTCGTAGGCTTTGGCTTCTTCGTCGGTAACTTTGATTACCTTGCGCAGATCATCGAGGTTCTTTACCCGCTTCTGCTGCTGCCAGATCCAGTTGTTCCAGTCTTTTTCGGTGGCATCTTTCCAGATCGAGCGCGGCGCTACGGGGAAACGATTGAGGATATGATCCGGAACCGTATAGGTGGGATAAGAAACAGTTCCCGGCGCTTCAGTCTTGGTTTCGGTCGTCATGCTGTCCTCCGCTTCAGGCACCCTTATGCTTGTGGATGAGCGTCTTCACGTCTTGCTGAAAAATCACTTCGAATTTATTGCCGTCTTTGATCGCTTTCACGAATCCGGCGCCGAAGGTGGGGTGCTCGATCACATCGCCCGCCTTAAATTCTTTTGAGGGCGCGTAAGTCTGAGTGGCTTTGTTTTCCGCCTTGCTCATCTGCTCGCGCCATTCTACTTCCACCGGAACGATCACGGGCTTTACCCGTGGGCCGGCTGCTTTGCGCTTGGCGGCCGCGTCGATAGCTTTGGTTCCGGGGTTCGCCCGGAAGGCATGAATTTTCATGCAGGTATTGCAGCGAACTTTCGCGATCGCGCCGGAATTACCGGATTTATGCGCCACGATTACGTGCTTGAGATCCAGCTTACAAGACGAACAATAAGAGATTACTTCCTGACCAACGGGCATGTGTTTTCCTCGATGGCCCACTATACACGATCCCGGGGCGGAGGGTCCAGCTTATGCTGGTGCGTTAGGCGAACGAACCGGATCAGTCTAGTTCGCGAAGTCGTGCACCCAGTAGCCGCCGGCGAAGCCGATGCCCTGGCGTCCATAAATCTTATTTAAAAGATTCTTGCGATGGTCGGGCGAATTCAGCCATAGCTGGAACACGGCCTGGGCACTAGCGGTTCCCTGGGCAATGTTCTCGGCGGCCGCATTAAACTGCAGCCCCGCCTGCTCCATGCGCTGGAAGGGGGTGGTGCCCTCGGGAGTGTTGTGTTCGAAGTAGTTCCGTCGCCGCATATCCTCGGCGTGGGCCTGGGCTACGGCCGAGAGCACGGGATCGGGCTGCATTTCCGGGAGACCATTCTCCTGGCGAATCTGGTTGGCCACCGCAAAAGCATCTTGGGCGGTGGCGGGAATCGAGGAAGACGGCGCCGTAGTGGCGTTAGCGGCCATGGCCGAAGCCGTGGCGCTAGACTGGGCCTTGCCGCAGGAGAAGAGGAAAAGACAAAGAAGCAGTGTTCTCATGGGCCTAATCCTAGAGATTGCAGTGCGGCGAATCAACCGACTAAAGCACTGATATTACTCAGGTAGCGAAATTCACCAGCACAGCCAACATTAAAACCACTGGCACGAGAAAGGATAAGGCGCCCTGACGCTTGGATCCGAAAAGCTGGTTCATCGTGTCCATTGGTTCCCCCTGGTTTTCAAATGTAGACGCCCCTTTAATATCCCGAGTAAATCCCTAGGTCAAATGGGGATCTATTCGATTTCCTTTAGGTTTCAAAAATATATTGCGGCGCACCAAAACAAGGACTCGCCCGGAATGCTATTTTCCTACCCTTGAACCCCCTCGAGCCATTGCAGAACCCGCGCCTATGGGCAAATCGGGTACAATCCCTTTCAATGGCCACGAACGAACAGCGAATCGGGCTCCTTCTCGATAAGGCGCGCGAAGCGAGCTCAGGCCCCGGCGTATACCGCATGCTCGGGAGCGACGGGAAGATCCTCTACATCGGGAAAGCCAAGAGCCTCACGAACCGCGTTCGTTCCTATTTCCAAGCCAGCGTTACCGACACGAAGACCAAATCCCTCGTGGCTAAAGTGCACGATTTCGATGTGATCCTCACCCAAAGCGAGTCGGAAGCGCTGATTCTCGAGAGCATCCTCATCAAGCGCCACAAGCCGCGCTACAACATCGCCCTCAAAGACGATAAAAGTTATCCCTACGTAGTACTCAACGAGGGGCATACCTACCCCAAGCTCGTGTACATGCGCCGCCCGCGAAAGACGAAAAACCAGAAGGTATACGGCCCCTTCGCCTCTGCCAACTCGCTACGAGCCGCGATCCGCACCCTCAACCGGATTTTTCGCCTGCGCGACTGCACCGACAACGAGTTCGCCAACCGCTCCCGCCCCTGCATCAACCACCAGATCGGCATCTGCACGGCGCCCTGCACTTCGCTCATCAGCGTGGAAAACTACCGCCACGACGTGGATTCGGCCCTCCAGGTGCTGAGCGGGCACGCCGGGGAAGCGCTCGACCGGCTGAAAGAAGAGATGCACCTGTTTTCGGAAGGCGAAGAATTCGAGCAGGCCGCCCGCGTGCGCGACCAGATCACCGCCCTCGAAGACACGATCAAGCGCCGCCGCCAAGGCTCGAGCGTGGAACGCGAAGCCCGCGAAGGCTCCAACCGCGACGTAGTGGGCTGGTACCGTAAACCCGATTCCGCCACCATCGCGATGCTCTTCGTGCGCGGCGGGAATCTGGTCGATTCCTTCACCTACCACCTCGACGACGTGGGGGAACGCACCGACGAAGAGCTAGTCACCGAATTCCTCGCCCAGCTCTACCTCACCGACGACCGCCTCGACGGCGAAGAGATTCGCCCCAACTCCGCCTTCGCCTTCCCGGGCGCGGAAGCCAAAACGGTGCCGGCCGAGATCCTTCTCCCCTTTGAGTTTCCCGAGATCCACCTCCTCGAGGAATCGCTGCTCAACCTCGGGCACAAAACGAAGTTCGTGCTGCCGCTCAAGGGCGCCAAGCACGAGATCCTCCAGCTCGCCGAACGCAACGCCGAGAATGCTTTCGACGAACGCCAGCGCGAAAAAGGCTCCATCTACCGCGTTCTCGCCGAGCTCAAAGCTAAATTGCGTTTGGAGAACTATCCTCGCCGTATGGAGTGTTTCGACATCTCCAACCTCGGCGACACCGGCATCGTGGCTTCGCGGGTTACCTTCATCGAGGGGAAACCCGAAAAATCCCTCTACCGCCACTACAAGGTGCGCTCCATCACCACGCAAAACGACTTCGCGGCCATGCGCGAGGTGATCGAGAGAAGGCTAGTGAAAGTTCTCGACGAGCACGGCAACTACGAAGAGCCACCCGATCTCCTCATCATCGACGGCGGCAAAGGCCAGCTCGGCATGGCGATGGAAGTGATGAGGGAGCTCAACCTCACGGGGATCGATCTCGTGTCGCTCGCGAAAGGACGCAGCGTGAGCGAAGAAGACCGCGCCGAAATCGAGAAGCGTGCGAAAGCCAAAGTGGAGCGAATGATGGCGGAGCGCCACGGTACAGACGTAGTAAACGAAAGTGCTCTACACCACGAAGATCTACCGGCCGATGATGGTCCGAATGAAGAATCCCAAGAAAATGCCCTCGCCCGAGTGCGAGACCCCGCTCTAGACGGGGGACGCGAGGTAGAAAAAATGTTCGAGCGGGTATTTAAACCCGGGCGAATGAATCCGATCGTGCTTGCTCCCGACGCCCCCGTGACGCACCTCCTTCAGAGAATTCGTGACGAAGCGCATCGCTTCGCAGTTGAATTTCAGCGGAAACAGCGTAAGATAACCAAATAGTTGATATTGTTTATCTTTATCATTACCTGATTATTTTAGTATTGCTTTATGACGCAGCCCTTGGTAGGTTGCGCGTCTTCCTATTGTCCTGGGGGTATCTGCTCATGTTCCTCGCTGATTTCCATACGCATACCAATTTAAGCGACGGCAAAATTCCGATGCGCGAACTCGTAGACCTCTACGGCGAGCGCGGATTCGGCGCGATGGCCATCACCGACCACGTATGCGAAACCCGCACGATCGTGGGCAAGGCAGCGCGCTTTCTCGGCCACACCCTCACGGAAGAAACGTTTCCCGCTTATATCGCGCAGGTGAAAGCCGAAGCCGATCGCGCCTGGCACAAGTACCAGATGCTCGTGATCCCGGGTTTCGAAATCTCCCTCAACTCTCCCCTCAACCACCGCTCCGCCCACATGCTCGCGCTCGGCGTGGAAGAGTGGGTGAACCCCAATCACGATATTCCGGTGATGTGCCGCGAGATCCGCGCTAAGGGTGGCCTCGCGATCGCGGCTCACCCCGTATCGACGCGCAAGTGGGAGAAGCAAACCTACCTTCTGTGGGACCGCCGCGAAGAGCTCCGCGAAGAATTCGACGCCTGGGAAGTGGCCAGCGGGCCCTTCATCTTCGACGAAGTTCTCAACAGCGGCCTGCCGATGATCGCCAGCAGCGATCTGCACCACCCGAAGCAGATGAAGTCGTGGAAAACGGTTCTTCACTGCGACCGGAACATTCCCGCAGTTCTCAGCGCGATCCGCCGCCAGGAGATCAGCTTCTCCTTCTACGCCGACGCCCGCCTCACCGCACCCTCCGCATTCTCGTTCAGCCCGATCCGTCGCGCCCTCGCTTATGCCCGATCCTAAAAAATGGTGGCATGAAGGCATTCGTTTCGAATGCCAGGGCTCGGGGCGCTGCTGCGTCTCGCGCGGGCAGTACGGCTACGTTTACGTAACGCTGGAAGACCGCCGCGCGATGGCGCGCCACCTCGGCCTGGCCACGGCCGCGTTCACGCGCAAATACTGCCAGCGCGAAGGCGGCATTTGGAAGCTGCGCGACTTCAACGAAAACTGCCGCTTCCTCGAAGGGAAGATGTGCGGGGTTTACGAAGCCCGTCCCACCCAGTGCCGAACCTGGCCTTTCTGGCCGGAAGTGATGAACGCCAAGGCGTGGGCGCGTGAAGTGGCCGCGTATTGCCCGGGCGTGGGCAAGGGCCGCGTATGGAGCCGTGAGGAAATTGAAAAAAATCTCCACGCGCAGGTGAAGAGCGAAGAGCAATACGGAAAATAGCTATAGCATTTTGCCTCGATAGCTTTTTCCTTTCTTCGTGCTACCGAAGGTGCACGGAGATTTATTTATGAAAACTTTGCTGCTCGCAATCGCCTTTTTTCCCCTGATCGCCCTCGCCGACCCTACCGACCTAACTCCCGCCCGCTGGCTACCGGAAGGAACCTACGGCGCTACCGGCGCCAGCCTTACGGTGAATGCGCATTCGGCGCAGCTCGACCTCCCCTGCGCGATCGGAAGAATTCCGAATCGTCCCTCGATCGACGACCGCGGACTCTTCTCTGTAGAAGGCTTCTACACCAGCCGCCTGCAGATGCGCCCCAGGGCGGAATACCCGGCCACCTTTTCCGGCCGCCTGAGCGGCCAGTCGGTCTGGATTCACGTGGCCGTGCACGCCCGCGGATTCATTCAAAACTACAACTACGGCCCGCTGGATTTTGGCCGGCAGGGTAATTTCATGCGTTGTCTCTAAAGCCTAACCGACTCCCAAATGGCGTGAACGAGGTAGATCCCTCCGGCCGCCAATAAAAAATACGTGCCGGCGGCGATGAAGCGCTCTTCATGGCTCACCTCCGCCTGCGCGTACTTCGTGATGCGCTTACCGCTGGGACGGAACGCCATCACCGCGCGGATCACGGCGCCGATCAGAAGCATCAACACGATCGGATTGAAGTGGTCGCCACCCGCGAGACCGCCATACGCGGCTAGTATCATCAGCGGCAGTCCAATCGCCCATTCCAGGCGTCCCAAAGGGGAAACCATGCGGCCGCCGTCGAGAAAGCCGATTGGGATCAGATTGAATAAGTTCATCGTGAGAGCGGAGAAGCCCACCGCGAGCAGCAGCTTGCCGGTATGGGGCGCGAAGTAGTCCGCCAGAAAAAGGCAGGCCAGAGCCGCGGAGATTCCGGCCACGGGGCCTCCCGCGCCAATGAAAAAATCTTCGTAAGGAGATCTTGGCGGCTGCTTGAGCGCAATGAAAGCGCCGATGAACGGGATGAAGATCGGCGTGCCCACCGGCACGTTTTTGCGGCGGGCGGCGTAGCCGTGCCCGAGTTCGTGGAGAAGAATCAGGAACACGAGACCGAAGGCGTAAGCCCAGCCGAAGCGCCCCGAAAAGGCCCAGATCATCGTGAGCATCGTGGTAGCGGTAAGCAGAATTTTGCCGAGCTTGAGAAATTTGAGCGCCGAGAGCGCGGCACCGAAAAACTTGGCAATCGCCGCCACCGCGGCCGCCAGCCACGCTTTCCAGCCGCGCTTTTTAGGCTTCTCCTCGGTCATCCTACTTTGGTCGCGTCTCTATGCTTTTTGAGAAATTTCTTCACGCCCGCGGCGGCGGCCACTACGCCAACCACCAGAAACTTTTTCAGCGCCAGCAGTGCCGTGATCAGGATTTTGAAAATCCCGAATTTCGCCGCCGTTCCCACCACCAACCCTCCGGCCACGAGCCCAGCCAGCCCGTAACCCGCCAGCTTGTGCACGCCGGGCTTGAAATCGTCGTAGCGATTGCCGGGGCCGAATTCCACCTGCGTGAGAAGTTCCGGCGTCTCTTTCTGCACCAGCGGCAGCTGTTTCATAGTGGCGATTGCGTTGAGCACGAGCACGCCTTCTTTTCCCAGCACACGGATGTTGTAGTTGAGGGTGTTTTCCGTCTCGCCCTCGAAGCGAAGTTCCTTGGCCCAGAACATTTTGTGGGTGGCATCGTCGTATTTGGGCGGCGTGGCCCAGCCGAGAAGCTCCACCTGGGGTTCGTGCTGCTCTTTGCGGGTTTCGTCTTCCTTTTTCACGGCGGCCTGCATGTCGGTCATGAGTTTGGTGTAGTCCACCGACTTGGCGTCGTCGTCTTTTACGTGCCCGTCGTCGGAATATTGAATCAGCACGCCCCAATGTTCGCGATCGAAGGGGCCCGCGTCACTCGGGAAGATCATCCCGAGAGTCTCCCCCACGTTTTTATTTCCCCACGCCTGCAGCACCTTCACGGTATCGGCGTGGTCGATGTAATGAAATTTGGGGGATAGCTTGAGTACGGCCAGGCCGTTGTGAAGAGGGATCTCTCCCTGTTTCCAATGCAGAGATGCATTGAGAGCGCGAAGCTGCTCCATATACTGCTCTTTAGTGAGCTCGGCATGGGCGGGGAGCGCAAACAAAATGGCGAGAGCGAAAAATTTCACGGGTCCTCCGGTAAAAAATTAGACTACCGGAGAACGAAGGCTATTGCAGCTGGGTCATGTCTTTCTTGGCGCGGTATCCGCAATCATCGCAACGAACCACTTCGTGGCTCACGAGCCGGGCGAAGTCGGTGAAGTTGGTGAAGTGGAGACGAACCCCGCACACCGGGCAAGCTTCGATGAGGCGGATCGCTTCATCCACGCTGGCCGTGGGATTCTGATAGGGAACGAAGTTTTCGATTTGGGTCTCGTTTTCTTCGTCTAAAGTTTCTTCGAGTTTCTTTTCCATAGGGGCGATCCTCCGTGACGCAAGCTGCCTATGACTTCCTTTCGGAACATCCTCGAAACATTTGAGGGTTTTTCATTGGATTGAAATGGTCCGACTTTTCAGAATTTTGACAACCGGTTCCGCTTGCGAGCGCCCCAGCGCGGCCATAGAGTCGTGCTCCTATGCTGAATCAGGAGCTCATCGAAAGTTTGCGCCACAGTTTTGGCGATTTGCTCGACATGCCCCTACTCGCTCCCGGTGGAGCGGTGGTGGAATCACCGTCGGTGGCACTCGCGGCGTACGCGAAGCAAATCCGGTTCTGCGAAGCTTGCTCCCTGCACATCGGGCGCTCCAATCTCGTATTCGGGCGCGGCCACTGGGGCGCGCGCATCGCGTTCGTGGGAGATTTTCCTTCCGCGATCGACGACACAAAAGGCGAACCCTTCGCCGACGAGAACGGCGAGCTTCTTCACAAGATGATCATCGCGATGAAGATCAAACCCGAAGACGCCTACCTCACCAACATCTTCAAGTGCCGCCCCGCGGCCGGCGACGTGCCCACCGCTAAACATTTTTACGCCTGCGAGACTCACTTGAAGTTTCAGTTCGGCCAAATCGGCGCGCCCGTGGTCGTAGCGATGGGCGAAACCGCGGCGAAGGCACTAGCCCGGGCCGAGGCTCCGCTGCAAGTATTGCGGAAGCAAGTTTTCGAGTGGCAAGGGCGCAAAGTGATTCCCACGCACCACCCGCGCGATTTGCACCACTCTCCGGCGCTGAAAAAAGAAACCTGGGACGACCTTCAAATCGCCATGCGAGAGCTACTGCGGCTGGCTTAGTGGTGCGCCACGTACTCGTGAGGTACGCGCACTCCTCGTCTCGCGATTTTTTCGGTCATGATCGTGTTCTTCATGAACCAGTGGCTGATCAGGTAGCTGATCGCGCAGGTGCCTAAGAGCGGCACCAATCCCGCGGGCTGGCGCGTTCCTTCTAGTGCGAACACGACGGAGGCAAGCAGCGCGCGCGAGCAGCCGGCGAACACGGCCGCCATGCCGAGGAGCGCGAGCACGTGCACGTCAACGCCGAGGCTTGGAAAATAATTTTGCAGGAAAATTCCCACGGCAGCCCCACTGAGTGAGCCGAGAGTCATCAGCGGTGCGAGCGTGCCTCCCGAAGTTCCGCTGCTCAGCGCGATCGACCAAGACGCGAACTTCCAGAAAACCAGCCCCAGCGCCACTCCGGTGGTGACGGTGCCGTCGAGCCCGCTTTGAATGTTGGAATAACCCACCCCGAGGGTGAGCGGGTTGATCCAGCCGATCACGCCCACCGCGAGGCCGCCGATCGCCGGCCACCACATCCAGTGGAGCGGCAGGTGCTCGAACTGGTCTTCGATCCAGTACACCGCTTTCGTGATGAAAATCGAAAGCACGCCGAAGAGCACGCCCGAGAGGAGATAAACCGGTAAGTTGGTCAGCGTGGCCACAGCGATCGGACCCATCGGGAAAAAGGGCTCGTTGGTCCAGAGCGCGGATCGAAGCGTAGAGGCCGTGACCGCGGCGAGCGCCACGGGGATGAAGGATTGCGCACGGTATTCGAAAAGTAGCAGCTCAATGGCGAGCAGCACGGCGGCCAAGGGAGTGCCGAAGATCGCGGTCATGCCCGCAGCGGCTCCGCAGGAGAGGAGCACCTTTCGCTCAAAAGGCGTCATGGGAAAAAGCTGGCCCAGCCAAGAACCAATTGCGCCGCCGGTGGCGATGATGGGGCCCTCGGCTCCGAACGGGCCGCCGGTGCCGATGGCGATCGCGGAGGAGATGGGCTTCAGGAACATGATCCGGGCCGGGATGCGGCTTTCGTCGAGGAGGATTTTCTCCATGGCCTCAGGAATTCCATGGCCGCGAATCGCGGCGGATCCATAGCGGGCCATCACCCCTACGATTAGGCCGCCGAGCACGGGAACGGAAATCCCCAGCAGACCGAGGTGGTGGTCGGAGGCTTTCGCGTCGTGGAAGGAGATGGTCTGAAAGTAGAAGAGGTTCGTGCAGAAACTAATGGCCGCGATGAGCGCACGCGCGATGCCGGCACCAAAGGCTCCGAGTACCACGGCGAGAACACACAGGAGAGCCTGATGCCGACGAGCGATTTGAGTCATGATAGGAATGTGCCGATTTTTTCGCGGAGTGCCAAGGCGGGGAGCATCGAAACGGTGCGTTAATGTCGAGCGTTTTGCATGAATTCCTTTCCCAAAATCCGATCCGCCTCGTGTTGGTTATGTTCCCGGCAGAGGATGCGGAGGTTTTCGAGATCATCGGTGCCCCCGAGCGCCCGGGGAATAATGTGGTCGATTTCAAGATAAGTGCGAGCGGTGCAGCGCCGTTTCGCCGTGGGGCTGACGAACTGGCACCGGCCCCTTGCTCGTTTGAGTAGTAGAGTTTTGCGGTTTTCCGATGAGGAATTGAGTGGATCACTCTTGTTTACGAAATCGATCAACACGCGGCCAATCACGCAAGCATAGGAGGGCTCGGGCAGCACGTGAGCCAAGAGTTCGCGAGCCCGCTTGAGCGCTCGGACGCATTCTTCCTCCAGCACAATCGTGAGCTTCGACTCCGTTGCATTGCGCGCCCTCAAACTCTCCTTTGTCACCGAACTCTCAGGAAATTCCTCGGCCAGAATTTTCTGTGTCTGCTCAAAAGTCTTCCCCTCAATTTGCGAGAGCAAACTTTCCTTTTCCTCCCGCGCAATACGCTCCCCAGTTCGTTTTTCTTCCCGTTGGATCGCGGATTGAACCTGCGCCACCGTCGATAAATTCAGCTCACCAGCCGCAAGTTTTTCGCCCGCCGCAGGAATCATTTCCACCAGACGCGCCGCCTGAATTCTCCGATGCGCCGCCGACTGGGAATATCCGTAAGACTTCACCAGCCATTCATAGATATTGGGGAATCCGCGCTCTCTATATAAGCAGCGTTTGTCGGCCTCCCGAATCAGCGTGAGCACTTCGCGCGTGATCCGCCGTTCCTCCTGCACCAATACCGCTAACCGTGTTTCCAATTCTTCATTCGTCATCGCTACACGCTAGCGAAAATCATGCCGTTAAACCCAAAGCCCCAGGCTAAAATCCCCAAGTGGTAACCGCCCGTAAGAGCTCAAGGATGCGCTCGCGATTGCTGCCGCTGGCCCTGTTGCTCGCGGCCACGACGGCGCACGCGATTCCCACGCCCCCGAGTGAAACCACCGCCACAAACATAAGAGTGCTCCTCGGCTCTCATTTCCGCTTTTCCGTTTCCGGCTACGATCTTCTCTTCAACGACAACTTCCGCTTCCCGGGCAGCAGTGCCTTCAACCTCCGCTGCGGCACCGAATCCACCGGGGCTCCCTACGTAGAGTTCGGCGCCGGCCGCCGCTCAGTAGGCCGGCTCGAGATCCGCGCTCCTGGCGGTTTTTTGCAGCTAAACGATAAAACGTATCGCTCGCGCCTCACCATCATTCCGCAGGGCCCCAACTGCCTCGTGGTGAACACGGTAGACATCGAAAAATACATCTCCGGCGTGATCGCCCGCGAAATGGCGCCGAGCTGGCCGATCGAAGCGCTGAAAGCGCAAGCGGTGGCGTCGCGCTCCTACGCGCTCTTTCAGATCGCGGCGAATCGCTCGCGAGACTACGATCTGGAAAACAGCACGCAAGACCAGGTGTACGAAGGCTCTGCCGCCGAAAACGTGCACACCATTCAGGCGGTGGAAGCCACGCGCGGCCAGGCTCTGATTTACGGAGACAACGCGCTCAAGGCCTATTTTCACGCCAATTGCGGGGGCATCACCGAAGTGCCGGAGCTAGTGTGGGGCGGCGAAGCGAAAGCATTCCGCACCGTAGTTTGCCCTTACCATAAGCGCCCCCGCGATCGCGCGAGCTGGACCGCGCTGCTCACGCGTCCGCAAATCGAAAACGCGCTCCGCCGCATTTCGGGCCTCCTTCCGAAAAGTTTCCGCCGCGTGGCCTCGCTCGAAGCCGGCGCGCCCGACAGTAGCCATCGCCTGAGCGACGTAGCCGTCTCCGACGACGCCGGCAATAACGTGCTGATCTCGTCCAACACGTTCCGTAATGCGCTGGGAAATACTAAACTCAAGAGCACGGCGTTTCACATCCATCGTGACCCGGCCGGCTACCGGCTCGACGGGGAAGGCAACGGACACGGTGTAGGCCTATGCCAGGTAGGCGCGCGCGAGATGGCGGAAGAAGGAAAAGGCTACCGCGAGATTTTAAGCTTTTACTATCCGCTGGCGAAGATTCAGGCGCTTCGGTAATCTTACTCTCATGCGCGCCACCGCCAATGTCGACGGAGTAATCACTCCCGCTAAAGAAGCCAAAGTTTCCATTTTCGACCGCGGATTCCAGTACGGGGATTCGGTGTACGAAGTAACCCGCACCTACGACGGTGTTCCTTTCTTCCTCGAAGAACATTTCGACCGCCTGGAAAATTCCGCAAAGCTGGCCCGGATGAAAATCAGCCAGACACGCCAGTTCCTCACGGAAGAAATCAAACGCACGGTGAAGGAAAGCGGCGCCGCCAAAGGCGAAGACGTTTTCATCCGCTACACCATCACCCGCGGCACGGGCCCGCTCGATCTAGACCCGGCCACCGCCCCGAAAACCACCTACGTGATCCTCGTGAAAGAGATCCCGCCGTGGAATCCCGAGTTCTTCAAAACCGGCATGGTGCTCGCGGTGCCGGAAACCGTGCGCAACTCCCCGCGCGCGCTGGATCCCAACATCAAGAGCGGGAACTATCTCAATAACATCCTCTGCGTTTCGGAAGCCAAAGAGCTCGGCGGCGACGACGCCCTGATACTCAGCCTCGACGGCAAACTCACCGAAGCCTCGAACTCGAACGTGGCCTTCGTGGTGAACGGCGAGATCCGCACACCCAAGCACGAACCCCGCACCAACACTGGCAATCTACGCGGCCTCACCCGCACTCTCGTGGGACAGCTCGCCGAGCGCGCCGGCCTAAAATATTCCGAAGTGGCGATGTTTCCCCAAGACGTGGAAAAAGCCACCGAATGCTTCGTGAGCAGCGCTACCCGGGAAGTGATGCCGGTGCAGGCAATCCTTCTTCCCGGCGGCAAGCGCGTGGAATTCCCGAAGGGCGGCGGCGCCCACACGAAACGCATTCAGCAAGAATATGCGAAATACGTGAAAGACTACGTCGAAAGCCGCCGCAAAGAGGCCTGGCTGTGATCAAAGCCGCCGAGCTCGAAAAAATCCGCAAGGCCGCGGTAGAAGCCGCCGTGGAAGCGGGAAAAATTACGCTGCGCTACTACCGCAAAAGTTTCGACGTGCGCGAAAAAGCCCGCTCGAGCCTCGTTACCGAAGCCGATCTAAAAAGCGAAGCGCTGATCCGCAAAATTCTAGGGAAAAAATTTCCCAGCTTCCAGTTCCGCGGCGAAGAAGGCGGCCACAACTCGGCAGCGGCTCTCGACGCCCCGATGTGGCACGTAGATCCGCTCGATGGCACCACCAACTTCGTGCACGGTTTCCCGATGTATTGTGTGTCGATCGGGCTCGCTTTGGCCGATGAACCTCTGGTGGGCGTAATTCACATTCCCACCCTCGACGAAACCTTTCACGGCGCCAAGGGCGCCGGCGCGAAGATGAATCGCCGTCCCATGAAGGTGAGCAAGCGGGCGAACTTAGGAGAGAGTCTTCTCACCACCGGCTTCGCCTACCTCCACCAGGCCGATGCCATTTCCCCCGAAATTGAACGCTTCAAACGCGCGCATCTCGAAGCCCGGGCCGTGCGCCGCCCCGGCGCTGCCGCAATCGATCTCGCCTACGTAGCCGCGGGTGTGTTCGACGGCTTTTGGGAGCGCAACCTTTCGAGCTGGGACATCTGCGCCGGCATCGCCTTAGTGCGCGAGGCGGGCGGAAACGTTTCGAGCTACGACGGCGGCTCCGTTACCCTCGACGGAAAAGAACTCCTCGCCACGAACGGCAAGATCCACGGGGCGATGATTAAAATTCTTTCGGGCCGATAGGCTCACACGGAACCCCGTAATACTAGTTCCCCCGGCACAACTAATGCTAAAATTGCGCTACCACGATGAAAACGTTCATACTCTCCCTTCTTTTATTCAGTACCGTGGCCCACGCCTCGCCGCCCCGGCTCGAGTCGTGGGAAAAAATACTGCAATCGAAATTCGACTACGACGACCGCTCGCTTATCCTCAAACTCGCCACCTTTATTCCCAAGCTCTTCGGCGTTCATTTCGTGTGCCAGTTCACCAGCGCCGATAAAGCCCAGAAACCCATCCCGATAATTCCCGGTGAATGGATTCCTTCCCCTGTCGGCGGCGCGCTCCACTGCCCCGACAATTTCGATATCACCCTGGAAAAGGACGCCAAGATCCGAATCCGCCAAACGATGAGCGGAGTGCCGATGTTTTTTCTCGAGTCGGGCGAAGCGCACTTTCGCTTTGGACAAGAATCCTTTTTCTTGGAAACTCCCACGTCCACCATGGCGGCCGCGGGTGAAACCAAAGGGCAGCTGCTCAATATCCAAGTTTCACCGCAGAAGGAAACCGTAGACTGCGCTCTCGGCGCGGTGTCCATGAGTTACGAAGGAAAAGAAGGCGCCACATCAAGCCGCAAACTGGTTTCACACCAGTGCCGCATAGAAGTGACCGTGCCCCCGAATCCCGATTTCCACTACCTCCTCGACACCGACGACGTAGCCGTAGAAAATCTCTCTCTCTCCCGAAACTATTGGCCGAAAACCGCGGCCACCACTCCCGTGCCCGGCGCACCTCAGTCCCCTGGCGGGGTCCCGGGCATGCGCCTTATCTATGGAGACGGCAAGCTCAACCTGCTTTATGTAAACATGCTCTCCGACCCTGAATGCACTCTCTTCGGCCAAAAAAGCGAAGCCTCTCCGATCAAGGAAATTTCCAAATTCAAAGCCAAGACCAATACGGAGATTCCTTTCGATCACGCCTTCGTGCCAGGTGTTTTATCTCTCCTGTGCAACACCGAAAAAGGCACGATCGCTTCGAATGCGGCGGTAGCGACTCAGTAATTGCCCAGTGAGCTCGGCGGGCAAGCAAACATTGTGAGCTATATGGCCACCATGAAGATTTGGCTCTAAATTCAGCGCGCTTTCGCGGCCTTCGGGAGGTAAAAAAAAACCCGGTAGCTTTCGCCACCGGGCCCTTACAGCCAAGAAACTACTTCTGCTTCTTGAAGTATTCTTGCGAGCCCTTCGGATCGGGCTTCATGGTGTCGGAGCCTTTTTTCCAGTTGGCCGGGCAAACTTCGCCATGCTTCGCTACGTACTGGAACGCTTCGAGTACGCGGAGGGTTTCGTCTACCGAACGGCCCACGCCGAGGTTGTGCACCACTTGGTATTCGAGGTTTCCTTCGGGGCTGATCAGGAAGAGGCCGCGGAGGGCGATGCCGCCATCGTTGAGAACTTGGTAGGCGCGGGCAGCGTCTTTATTCACGTCGGCCAGGAGGGGATACTTGATTTCGCCGAGGCCGCCCTGCGCGCGCGGAGTGTTGATCCAGGCGAGGTGCGAGAACTGGGAATCGATCGAGGCGCCCACTACTTCGCAGCCGAGTTTCTTGAACTCGTCTACGCGGTCGGAAAAGGCGGTGATTTCGGTCGGGCACACGAACGTGAAATCGAGGGGATAGAAGAAAAGGCAGAGCCATTTCCCTTTGAAATCTTTCAGGGAGATTTCTTTAAATTCTTTGTTCACTACGGCCGTGCCTTTGAAATCGGGGGCCTTGTTCCCTACTTGAGGGCGAATCGCTTCGGTCATAATTTGCTCCTTTAGAATAATTCTAAGATCATCGATCTTTGTTCAGCTTTACGCCCAGGTCAAGGGCGGCTGTGCTATAGAGAAAACATGTCTGCACCCGCACAGTCTTCCCGCGTAAAACTCAGCGCGTCATTCTGGAGCCACGATCTTTCCGTGCCGCTCGGATCCGACCTGAGCCCCGCTTCCCTCTTTCTGAAGAACAAAGATTTCCTGATCGTAGACGTAGAGACGAAGACACTCGTGGATGCCGTGGGAGGCTGGAAGAACTTCAAACAACTAGAAGTTTCCGTCGCCTGCGCCTACGACTCACGCACGGATAAGTTCCTCACGTACCGGGAAAATGAGTTGGCGCAATTGGCCGAGCTCTGCAAAGAGCGCCTCGTGATCGGCTATAACGTGATCGGGTTCGACATCCCCGTGCTCGAAAAATACGGCGTATTGCCGGCTTCCGAGCTCGACGTATTCGACATCATGATCGACTTCCACAACGTAAGCGGCTGGAAGTTCGTAAAGCTCGAGAAGATCGCTAAAGCTACTTTGGGCACCGGCAAAAGCGCCGACGGTATTATGGCCGTAGAGTGGTGGAAGACGGGCGAAGTAGACAAGATCATCGAGTACTGCCTGAAAGACGTGGAAGTTACCCGCGACATTTTCCTGCATGGCCTGAACAAAGGCTATTTAGAGGTAGAAAAGGCCGACGAATCCAAATCCCGCTTTACGGTGAATTGGAGCTAGCCTCGTCCCCGTCTTCGAACGTATACGAGCGCAAACACGGCGACAAACAGTACCGCGATGATCGCCAGCACCTTGGGCTCCTTCGGCTGCTCTTCGATCTGATCGAAGCGGCAGTTGCCCCTCAATCCCCCCAGAGTGCAGGTGCCGTTCACTACGTCGCCGGCTTTTAGGTCTGGCGGCGGTAGATAGCGATACGTTTCCATGTGCATGTAGTTTTGGTCTACCGTTTCGCCCACGGGGCGATGGCGGATCTTCACGACAAAGCGGCAATCGGTGGCGGCGAAGGGCAGCTTGGAAGTGCAGCCGACAGAATCGCGCTTCACGAACACCACGGCGCCAGTGGTGACTACGCTGCCTTCGAGCTGGGCGGCCTTTTTTTGCTCCTGATACACATTCCACGCCACGCCGAGGGCGAGAATGCCGATGGAGAGAAAGAAGAGCTGCGGGCGAGTGAGGAATCCTTGTTTCACGGGTTCATGCTTCCAGAAAAATGCGCGTTAGTCTAGCCGCTTGCCGAAGCGGGTGAGATCGACGTGGGGGAAGTCGAAAGAATAGAGCACCCGGCTCGCGCGCCCGATCAGGTGATCCCGGGGCACGAAGCCGAACACGCGCGAATCGGCGGAGTTGTCTCGGTTGTCGCCGAACATCAGAAATTCGCCCGCGGGCACATCGAACTCGCGGCGTTCCGGGCGGAAGTATTGCGGGAGGCGCTGGATCGTGTAGGCGTGCTCGCCGAGCGCCTCGTGGTAGGGCGTATCTTTGCCGTCGAAGTCGTCGAGGCGTTTCCCGTTGAGGGTGATGAATCCATTTTGCATCACGACGTGATCGCCGCCCACCGCCACGAGGCGCTTCACCAGCACCAAGCCCGGCTGAATGGGGCTTTCGAAAACCACTACGTCTCCTCGCTGGGGATCCGCGATGTGCTGCAGGATCACGTTCGTAAAGGGAAGCTTGAGATCGTAGGCTACGCGGTTGGCGAAAATGCGGTCGCCGATCGAAATCGTGGGGATCATCGAGCCCGTGGGCACCACGTACTGGTTGGCGAAGGTGCTTCTAATTCCCACGAGGAAGAAGAGAAGGGACAGGGTAGAGAGGTGACGTCTGATTAGCTTCATATGGCTCCCTTAGGTCAAGTAGGCAAGACTTAATGTAATGCATACTTTACATAAAGTCAAGTTTGCAGTATAATTTAGGGATGGTGAAAAACAGGCTTAAACTCGCCCGCGTAGCCCAGGGCGATCTCACCCAGGAAGAGCTCGCCAACAAAGTGAAGTGCTCGCGGCAAACGATCCACTCCATCGAGAGCGGAAAGTTCGTACCCTCGGTGGAGCTGGCACTAAAGCTTTCCCGTGCGTTGAGCACCCCCCTACAAGAACTATTTACGCTGGAGGACGAATGAACGACCTACTCCGCTGGACCGCCTTGATTTCCCTCGCGGTGTATTTCCTGGTGGATTTTTTGGATTCTCGCCGGGTGGAAGACGAGAGGGAAAAGCTGATCCAGCTGAAGGCGCTAGAGCTGGCGCATAAGGTTACGATGGGGGCGCTTACGATATTGGCCGCGCTTTACGCTTTTCATCCGGGCACGGACGCGCAGATCGTGATCCTCACGATGATCGCGGTGGCGCTGTATGGGGAAGTTGCGGCGAAGATTTATTTCCGGATGACGCTGTAAGTAGTCAAATCCACTACCGCGGACACTTCATCGAACTCAGCTTCGCCTGCGCCTTATCCTCAAGAAGATTCCCGTCAGCGCTATACCAATCCGGTGCCTGCTCGCGCGTATGGCACTGCACGCAGCTCGTGATCCGCACTTCCGTGGGATGCGCGCCGCTGAACGGATGCCCAGGTAAGGAGCCATGGCAGTTCTCGCACTGTACACCCACGAACGCCTTGGTTACTCCAGCCTTCACCAAAGCCCCTTGCCACTTCTCCACATCGGCCAGCACGCGCTTGGGAGCGGCCGCGCGGTAGGAAATGTCTTTGGGGAAATCCGAACCCGTAAAAGACATAACCTTTTCCAGAGGAACCATCTTCCCCGCCGAATCCCGAAAGGCGTTAGCCAACGAATCAAACCCGCCCGTCACGCCCATGCCCACGCTGTGGCACTTCACGCAGTCGAGATTCTGTTCCTTGTGCTTGGCCAGCAAAGTAAGAAAGGCCGCGCTATGGGGTTTGCCCGCATGAAAATCCGCTTGGCGAGCGTGGCACTCGCGGCAGCTCAGGAAAGTTTCCGGGCCCGTCGCGGGAGCGCGCTTTTCCTGCTCGTCCCAGATTTTTTTATCGAGCGCGTGGTTGGTTTCCTGAATCCGCAGATTCGTAACCGCCACCAGGCCCTTCATGGGATTGGCCAGATCTTTGGGCCCGTCGTTGAACTCGTTGTTGAGCTCGGCCACCACGAACTGCGTGCGGGTCTTCGGCAGGTCGGAGGCGCGGTATTCCACCATGCCCAGCATCTGGCCTTCGTTGCTCAGCTGCACGAGCAACGTTTTGCCCTCTTCGTAAGGATGCTGGAGCAGGCTCTGAGAATGCCCGCCCACGATGAGGTCGATGCCGGGCACGGTGCGCGCGAGCTTTTGATCAGCCTCGTAACCTTCGTGAGTGAGGGCG